>Ga0208047_1000126_pt1 | contig 27406 bp, 29 predicted proteins | sample Kivu_220m_FD_184162 | JGI IMG/M metagenome (GOLD analysis project Ga0208047, IMG submission 184162) | Freshwater microbial communities from Lake Kivu, Western Province, Rwanda to study Microbial Dark Matter (Phase II) - Kivu_220m (SPAdes)... | ecosystem: Environmental > Aquatic > Freshwater >...
CGTAGAGTTCAGAGACCTCAATAGCCTGCTTGCTGAGTCAGATTTCGTCACAGTCCATTGCCCGCTGCTACCAGAGACGCATCATCTGATCAGCGAAGAACAGTTCAAGATCATGAAGAAGACCGCGATCCTCGTCAATACGGCACGTGGACCAATCGTGGATCCTAAAGCGCTCTACAACGCGCTCCACGATCGGCAGATTGCATACGCTGCTCTCGACGTGACGGAACCTGAACCGATCCCGACGAACGATCCCCTTCTAACACTCGACAATATCGTTATCGTTCCTCACATCGCGAGTGCCTCAGTGGCGACACGCACAAAGATGGCCTTGATGGCCGTTGATAATCTGCTCGCAGGCATCAAGGGTGAGAGACCACCGCACATCGTGAACCCAGAAGTGCTTGCGTAGCCCGACACAGCAGGCATTTGCTGCAGGAACCGTGCAGTCACACTTTTGGGAGTACAGGAGATCGTGGCGAAACTTCGCGCCGGCAGGTTCATTGTTGAGTCTCTTGGCGTCGAAGGAGTGAAGTCTCTCTTCTGCTCGACTCAGGCAAGCCTTCGAAGGGACTGGGAAGCAGATGCGACGCTCCATTGACGCCACTGTTTCGTAAGCGGAACATTGATATACCTTCCGTACTGCTCCAATCCACATGACCCTAGCGGAACTCTTCACTGAGAACCCCTTCCTCATCCTCTCGATACTGTCTGGGGCGGTAGCCGCTGCAATCCTCCTCTACAGCATTGTGTGCTCTAGAGCACACATCCCGTCTTATCGTAATACAACGCTGCCCAGCGTAACTGGCGGTGGACTACTGAGCGGTGAGCATCGACCAAGCATGCTTGACAGGATCACCTTGCTCAACAGGAATCTGATCCAATGCCCCAGATGCTTCACGATGGACTACGCGGGCGCACGATATTGCATTCGATGCGGAATGCCGATACAGCAGAGCCTCGAACTGCCAAGAAGCGGCATACAGGACGTTGAAGCTCACCATCTGACACAAGACGGGTCAAATCAGATGTTTGGGATCTCATTCCGGACTGATCCTAGGACTCGGATCGGCGTCATCATCGGCATACAGAACCGAGGAGTCCCAGAACAAGTCTACGAAGCCCGAGAATGAAGACGCCAGCTCTGGCCCAGTCCTCCACTCAGCCTGCTGTCTGTTCTACTCTAGTCTCCGGATTATGTGGTATCCGAATTTCGTTTTCACGATTGGTGAGACCTGGCCCTTCTGAAGAACGAACGCAGCCTCTTCGAACTCCTTGACCATCTTGCCTCTGGTGAAAGTGCCGAGGTCCCCGCCACGCTTTCCCGAAGGACATAGCGAGACTTCTCTGGCGATGTTCGCGAACTTCTCTCCTCTTCCCAATCTCTCCGTGACTGCTTGTGCCTCTTTCTCGGTCTTCACGAGAATGTGAGCGCAATGAACTTCGTTGGCCATCAGCATCCACTCCACATGATTGTGAGCGGGGGAAGATGGGATGCTCAAATAAGCATGCTGGGAAAGCTGCCGCACGCACAGCGCCAACATTTCAATTCGCTGAGCAGGTTGGTCACGTGGGTTGTGTGGGCGGCTCTCTTGGCGCGAGCGTCGTGAATTGGACTGACGTTCGTCTTTCTTGGCTGATTCTGTATGTGACGTGGCGTGGGCATCGTGATTCGAACCGTCGTCGTTTGAGGCAATTTGCGTGTGTGGGTCAGGTGGTGCGGGCACCCGAATTTGAACCCTCATGGGGAGTGATTCTGTGTGTCGGTACCTTAGTGCGAACGTTGTGAGTTGAAACGTTGTCCGTCGTCGTTTCAGGCAATTTGTGTGTGCGGGTCTCTCGGTGCGAGCGTCCTAATTTGAACCCTCGTCTTGCGTGTGTGTGGGTCAGCTGGTGCGCACACACACACAAAACTACGCCAACTACGAGTTCAAATCCGGACGCCCGCACCAAGAGACCGGGGATATAGGTAATTCATGCGTTTGGGTGGGGACGTGGAAGTCGAGAAATGGACGTGTAAGCCGAAGCGAGTCTACGAGTGGTCATGTTTTAGAGTCTCTACAGTGAACACTTCAGTGATCTCTGAAGTGAGTTCAGCCGACACTCTAACGGAGACTTGTACGACCACTTTAAGTTCCCAGAAGCCAAGTAACCGGCAACGCGAACATCTGAGGGCTCAACACCTAATGCTGATAGCCTAGCTTCGATGCTAGCCAAGTTCGTCTTCTCGCTCAGTCATGAGTTATCGCTCTGGCATTGTGACGTGTGCGCCCCCCATGGTTCCCTTGACATGTGGCTCGTGTTGATGCAGCAACAGTCGTAGATGAAACAAACTCCGTTTTGGACTGCCATCTCGCGGCCGCAAACCAGAGTTCCCATTGCCTTCCCTTGTCGCGATGTCATCTATCTTTATGACACTCATCCTCTGCGATGCTCGCCGCCACGTTTGGGTTGACGTGCACTTTTCTTCCCTCGCAGACGTTTTTCCAGAGTCTCAAGGATAGGGAGATTCAGGACTATCATGACGAGTATCGCAATTGACAGCCAAGTCATCACCACGCTGTTCTCTATTCTTCCTGTTCGGCAGAATGGTTGAGGAGACATGACGCGTTTGACTTGTTGTGTCTCTCCGCTCCCGACCACGATGTCACGCCATATTGTGCCGCCTGTGTCTTGGCTATCGATCACGAACTCCGTCGTCCCTTTGCTGCCTGTCATCAGCCAAACATAGACTTGGGGAAGGTCGATATTGACCTCCAAGACAAGGTCCGCGTACACTTTGGTGTCGTGGAAGTCTCCGAGGCCCTTGAAGAACGCCACCATGTCGCCTTTCCGGGCGATTGCTCGGTCATATTCGGTGTCTGGCCATGCGATCTTGTGTCCAGCGTAGGCTTGGTCGTCCCCATCTTTGCCGGCCAGCCATCCGTAGTCTATGACGCTCTTGATTCTGATTCCGTTTGTGTTGGTGCCGTTGAGATCGTCGAAGAGGATTCTTCCCCAGTCAGAATTGGAGCTAATTATGACTCTCGTGGAAGCCTCACAGATCAGGCCTGAGGTGGCGTCCGCTGAACCGACAACTGACGCTTGCGAGATGAGAAGGATTGCGAACCCAAGTACGAGCCCTCTCCGGAGACCAAGAGACGCCATGATCAACTATCGCTCTCTCCCTAGGGAGGATTCTGGCGCCGCCTCTGGATGATTCAGGAGAGTCTCCGGCTTCCGGCTTCTATCTACTACGGCTTGTCTTGTCCTAGCCCTCAATCGCCCTTCAATGTTCAGGACAATCAGAAGGAAAGCGACAATCCAGACAGGATACAAGAACTGCCCAATCGTGTTGTGGAAACCATCCAACGCTTCCGAGGAGGTTGCGCAGCAAACCCCGTAACATGAGATCATGAAAACCCTAACCACATTCAGAAGCACAGTCCCCACGGCTCCCACCACCGCGTAGATGATCTTCCTCTTTGAAGGGGCCGAGAGCTTCACAGCAATAACAATCATGACAAACGAGAAGATCAGCATACTCTCAACGCCCACACTTGGCCAGAAAACATCTAGCTGCCATGTCCCATACTTTCCCAGAATCGTAAGGTGGTTGCCGTGGCCGTAGATAGGCTGTCCAGAAACCCACGCCAAGAAACACACGGCCGCTACTATGAACTCAGCCCAGACCTGTAGCCACCCGAGGCCTTTGTATGGGAAGAATGCATCGAGCAGGAAGAAGATCACCATCCCAGCGGATATGACAATCGCGGTGACGATCTTCGGAACCGCTCGCCATCCGAAGAATGCGACTGCAAGCCCAACCATGTAAAGCGTCAACGCCAGGTAGTCTGTCGCCATCAGCCAACTGACACTGTTGGGGTTGACTTTGTCACCTTTAGCGCCCAAGATCCTGCCAACCAAATAGATCCAATCTGTGAATGGCTTGGAGAACGCAATTGCACCAAAATACGCGAGGCCAACCAGAAACGCAGCGGCAATCGCTAACCTCCGATTCCTACTCAAATGCGGACTGGCAGCCTTCCTATAGTCCATCAGCTCAAAGGCGAGAAAGAAAAGGGCAAAGAGAAAGCCGCCCCTTCCTAGGTTGCCCATGCCCGGCCAGAACCATGCGAAGCTCTGAGGATCAACCGAGAATAGAACAGCGATCGGAATCGCGAAGAGAATGAAGAATACGTCAGCTATCCTAAGTTGCCTGAATAGTCCCGGAACCTCTCTAGTCAATAGCCGGTCTGACATCCAACCTCAGCTCGTCCTCAAGGGTCTCCTCTCAATCGGGCACCACGGTCCGCCATTCACATACCATAATGGCACCCGATGCTTCCTACAATAGTAGTATCCACCATAGACGGTGACCTCGGAACCGCGCTGGCCTGACATTGCGACGGCGAGACCAACCGCTGCCGCTACTGCTCCACCCCCAATTCCTACGACGACAAAGGCAATACCTACGAACGGGCTGCCTTCCGGACACTTCACTATCTGAACCTGATTGGTGAAGCCGGGTCGTGGGTTCACGGGCACGGTGGGCCCAGTCTGGCCGCTGTCCACCGGAGCGGCGTCATTGGGACCCCAAGTGTAGACTCCTGGAGACGATGGGTTGATGAGGAACCCGGCCACAAACGTGAAATCGACGTACTTGCCACTCCTCAGGAACCAGAGAAAAGGACCAAGGTTTCCATGACGCGTTTGAATAGGGGGATACCCGCCTATCCACATCGACATTCCGGTTTGGTGGTCAACAGTTCCATTGAGTGACACCAGAAACGTTCCTGACTGTGTGGTCGTCTTCGCGCTGATGGCGACGGCATGAGAGCTACCGATATCCCCGACGATACCAGTCATGACAACGATACCCGGCGTAGTGGTCCAATACAGCGGGTTGCCCGAGTAGCCAGCGGGAATAGTCACGCTGGAAAGATCCACGTTTTCCGCAATGTCGGGGTTCTCTCCGTGCCACTTGTAGATCGCGTCGGTTGCGCCGGTGCAGCTTGAGCTAGTCGTGATGTCGAAAGTTGGCAGTTTGATAAATGCCGCCCTAGCAGGAAGAATCACAGTCGAAAGCGTAATCAGAAGGGCCGCTGCCACAATCAGTATGACTCTCAACCTTCCTCAAACCCTGCCTAATTCTCCGCGGAACGAGAAATCTGTTTTCGTTGTCTAAGACCAACGCCCGACGAGTCAATACTTGAGGAGTCAGTACGAAGATTGGGGCCAGCAGGAGTCTGGACCTCAATGTGCCTCACGAACTTGTCCGCATCCGACAGCTTGACACCCGCTGCTGATAGTCCAGCTTCGATATTGAGAAGGCGATTAGTCGCGTTTGCACGTAGTCTCTTCTCTATCTTGGGCACTATGTAGAGATATGCAATAATCCACATAGGATACAGGAACTGCCCAATCGTGTGTCCTGTTATCGTGTTGCTGAAAGCGTCCAATCCTTCCGAAGAGGTTGCGCAGCAGCACACGTAGTACGAGATTATGGATATCCTGACGACATTGAGAAACACAATCGATGCGGCTCCCACCGCTGCGTAGATGTACTTCCTCATCACAGGTGCCGAGAGCTTCGCCACGAGAACTATCATGACCAACGAAAAGATCAGTATGCCCTCTACGCCTACGCTCGGCCAGAAGAACGACAGGCGCCACGTTCCATGTGCGCCATAGATGATCAAGCTGGTCCCCACGCCGAATACGGGGAATCCCAATCCTTGCATTAGGAAACTCACAGCCGCTACTATGAAATTCGCCCACGCCTGCAGAGGCCCCGATCCTAGAGGGCCGTACGATGGGAACGCGGCGATCAAGAGGGAATACATCATCCCCACCGAGAGGACAAAACCTGTGATGATTTCGCGAATTGCTCGCAAACCGAAGAAGGCGGTCGCAAGCCCAAACAAGTACACCGTCAACGCCATGTACTCTGTCGCCATCAGCCAACTGACCCCGTCGCAGCGGACGGAAAACCCGGGAGCGCCGATCTGATAGATGAAATTCGTGAGTGGCTTGAAGAGTGCAATTGCCGCAAAATAGCAGAGGCCAATCATAACTACTACGCCGATCGCCAGCTTCCGATTCCTACTCAAACGAACACAGGGGGCCTTTCTGAAGTTGACTAGTTCATACCCGAGGAAGAGAAGGACAAAGAGGAAGCCTCCTCTTGCGAGGCTGCCACTGCCCGGCCAAAACCAGATGAAGGTTTGGGGAGCCAACACGAGCAGAATTGCCACTGGCATGGCAGAGAGAATGAAGAACACGTCGGCTGTCCTGAGTTGGCGGGGCAGCGTCTACGCCTCCGACGGCTTCTGAGCTGGCAGAGGAACAAACTCCATGCGCCCGCTGGGAGCGATCTTGAACCCAACCCAGTCGCGTTGATGATCCACGCCTCGAGCCTTCTTCACCAGCAAGCGTCCCCGTATCTTGCCGCGCCCAACGTATCTCTCAACCTGCAGAACACAATCGGAGGCTTCCTCGAATCGGCTTAGCAGATCATCCTCGATCGTACCCCCTGCCACGTAGAGGAATGTTCCGCCGGCCTTCGCAACCCGCGCCCCGTAATATTCCACGAAACTAAAGGTCTGCGCTGAATCGCCAACCGCAACTATGGGTCCGACCGAGTCAAAGAAGACATCCCCGACGCCTCCAACCTCTTCAAGGCAACTGGTAAGCTGAACCCCAAGCGCTGTAAGATCCCTCGGAGACGCCACCCAATGCTCCTCAGATGATACTGCGCCCGTTCCTCCTGAGTATGCATCGACAAGCCGAAATCTCTCCTCATCCTGATGCTTTTCGATGTCCACTCTCATCTTCGCTAAGCGATGTTTGATGTTCGACGGCAGCTCGGAGTTCGATATGTAGACGCAATGTCTGCCGGACGCGAGTGAATCGACAAGGAGATTCTGGAGGAGAAGACTCTTCCCACTCCCCGAAGGCCCGAAGATCATCACGATAGCCGATCTTGGGAGCGCCCCACCAAACAGTTCGGCCACATGCTCATAGTGCCGCGTTCGCCTCTGACGCCACCACAGGGCCGCCACCAGAAACGCCACCACAGCTATTGCGACGAGCACAAGCACAGTAGGGTCGAAAGGAATTTCCACTACGGTCAGGACCTCACATGAGCAGGTCTGGTTGACGGATCGCGGACCTAGAAACGAAGAAATCGTAACCTCATAGGTGCCCAGAGGCGTAGCAGTGAAGTGTGCCACGCCGTTCGCGTCCGTCGTGGCCGACCCGATCGCCCGCTCGGTTCCACCAAGGTACAGATCTATCTTTGCTCCCGGAACAGGCACGCTCAGATCCTTGAGTCTAACCAAGATATTCCAGTCGCAGACGGAGACTACAATCTGATTCCAGGTATCAGCGTCAACGTCGCTCTCCTGGGTCAGGATCAGCAGCCAAGCCTTTCGAACTTGCACTTCTATAGGACCAACACTCCCAGGAAAATGCCTGCTTGAAGGTACCCGGAAGATTATCGTTCCATTCGAATTCGTTGTCCGATTGTCGATCAGCTGACCTTGCGCCCAAATGGAGACATTGAGACTAGTCAGCGGTTTCTTCTGAAGGTCAACCATCTGGAGGGTGAGGGTATGGAAACGGGTGACACTGGCTTGTCGGGTCTGCACGAAGATTCTTCCGGCGACATCTGTCACGACCACCGCGACATTGAAGGTCCCCGCAGGAACTGTGAACGGAAGCGTACAGTTCAATCGGAAGAGGAATTCGACGCTAAATGTGAGATTCATCGGTGCATCTTTGACAACATACCCGCCCGTCGAGTTCTGGACGATCAAGGTAACATTGCGCATGTTTGTGCTCCCGAATGGGTGTTCGATCGACGCACGTGCGATGAGTGTTGTGAGACCGCTTTCATTCTCAGGGAAGACTGTCGAGACTTTGCCATGAATGTCGGTGATTTCCAGATCTATTTTCGGAACAGACTGCACTTGAAGGACCAGACGAGTCTGGGTGAGAGGGTCGTCCCAAAGCAAGAGTACAGGGACTGGTCTAACCGGCGAGAAACATACCGAGAATCGGATGGTCGAGCCTGCTGCAAGCGTGTGGTTTGACAGCCCGAGGCCGAAAACCACTTGATACTGATACGCAGGGATTGCGAGATTTGTGACATACGAGGAGGTTACCGCGCGAACCGGGCCGCTTGCGGTCACTTCCATTGTGGCAACCGAAAGGTTTCCCCGCACGCTTTCATGAGACATTAGCCAGATATATGCGCTCACTCTCAGCACTCTGAGTTGTGATGACAGGGGTGGAACGAGAGTAAACTCCAAACAATCCCGCACGTCACCACTTTGTCTAGATCTTGCGTTGCTGCTGAGGCTTAGCACCCTCCCTCCAATGGACGTGGCCGATGGATCGGTGTGCGCATAAAGCATAACCTCAGTCTCCGCGGTTTCCGCGCTTGATGTTGACAGATGAGGCTGCCACAAAACAAAGATAGCGATCAAGAACACAAGCGCTGCTTTGTGACGCATGCTCCGGTCCGCTGGATTCATGCTCATTAGGGATCGAGATAGGGTAATAGCCGAACGCCTCCGTTGGAAGTTGAGTGTACCTGTTCATCATCGTCTCAAGAGTTCACGTAGAAGATCGTGATGCTTGCATGGAAGTCTCCAACTCTATCGCTGAGGTTGTCGCACCAGTATCCCAATGCTAGAGGCGCGTTTGGTTCAACGTAGAGTGCTATCCCGGTGATGTCAGCGTTTGCTGTTCCAAGGTTTCCGCTGTTTACTGGGAAGAGCTTGTCCCGGCCTGGAACCCAAAGCCAGATCTGAACGTGAACGTCTGGGAGGGCGCTTATCGTCGCATGTATGGCTACGATCGTGATCCCCTTTCCTATGCTCCAGTCCGAGACTCTCTGATCCTCAAGCACCTGATGTGGTGTGAGCTTCTCACTCTGGAAATAGAAGACCCTCATTTCCGTGTTGTAACCGTACGGATTGTATGCGGGATGAAAGACCGCTGGAGAGATCACACTCGAAGCAACCAAAGCCACCATCATTAGACCGTAGGTTCTCATTCCATTCATTCCACTCATCTCAATCAGCTGCAGTCTCAGACACGATAGGTTCAATCTCATGTGCCAGTTCAAGGCGTTCGATACTGCCGGCGATTTCCTCGGTTGAGACGCCGAGTGCAGCGCCGGTTTCGGAGAGCGAGATTAGGCCTCCGCGAAGCTTGATTATCGCAAGCACGGCTTGGTCGAGAATATCGAAATCTCTAGTCTCCCAAGTCACTATCTTATTGATCTGGTTCTTGATAGGGGCCACTATTAGCGATCGGCCACAGATGTGGCAGAAGCGTCCGAACGAGACGTTGATTGATCTGCACCTGGGGCAAACGGTCAGCGCGGCCCCACACTTTGAGCAGTAACTAGTGCGGCCGGTGACAGCAGCGCCACATTGGGGGCATTGTGCACTCGCTATCCTCATGTTGCTTCCTGTCGCCTTGGAATACCAGGATGCGTTGGTTGTGGGCATCTCATTCATCTCCAACGTTTCCTCAGAAACTCGAAAAGTACGAGAACGCCGCTCATATTGACGAACCCCCAAACCGTACCGAATGCGCTCTCAGCGGCCCATTGAGTTGGCGTCATGCCGACGAGATAGGTAGAGTAGAGGAACCAGACCAAGCCACCGAATCCCTGCCAGGTGGCAAAGGCTGCGACCATGCATCGAAATGCTGCAAGGCCGCTACTGGTTCCAACTCGACCGACCAGGTCACGGCCAAGCATTCCACACATTATTCGATGGCCCAAGGCCTGAAGCTCGGGCTGTCGCATCATAGCCGTCTTCCTCCGCGGCAGACGCGCCTGACGGTCACAGGAACCCGAGGAACTGGCTTGACATAGAACCCTTGGCGAGGCCGAACGACTTGGGCATTGGAAAAAGCCCGTGGACTCATGCTCACTTCAGAGGTGTTTCTGGTGATCCAGAATAGTGGTTGCAGGCCCACGGTTAGCCCGAGGCATCCGATCGCCATCAACAACACGAAGGCTAGTGTTTCAGACAACGTATCCACCTGTCGAGACACGTCTCCACACTATGAGACAGGGATGCATATATGCGTTTCGATACTGACGATATATTCTTATACATGTATAGCCACGCTTTTCGCCGAGAACAATTGAGCGGAGATCTATCGGCTTGGCTCAAGTCAAGGATGGCAAGGATCGACAGAAGGCTCGCAGAGCTAGGCCGCCGACTGACGACCCGAGAGGTGAAACCTAATGCCAAGCAATGATGACCTCAAGAAATGGCTGGAATCGCGTTTCCAGAAGATAGAGCAACGCATAGACGAGCTAGAGAAATCAATCTCCGAAGAGAAACAACCCAAGGTCCGAATCGCGTGGTACAGAACGCTGCTAGGAATGGTGGACATGGGAGGACAGGTGGGCACCGAGCAGCTTGCGACTCATCTCGGCATAAGCAGAAGCGTAATCAGCGAATACCTCAACAGAATGGAAGAAGAAGGCCTAGTCAAAAGAGACTTCAATGATGACAAGGCACAGAAGTCACGGTACGTGTGGCAGATAGACTGGAACTCGCTGCCACCGGAAATAGCATCAAGACTCAAGAAGAAGTGATAATCGGGTCTAGTCCGCAATTGCATGTGGGGTCGCCTTGCCTAGAGTTTTCCATTGGCTGATCGTTCTGATTCTCATGGCCAGCGCCGTCTCGTTTGCAAGACCCGCCAACGCACAAGTTGCCACGATTTCTATCCCTATCACAATCAAAGGGTTGTCACCCCGCCTGTCAGTAACGGTACTCATAGACGGCCAGAGCAAAGGAACCATAGCGGGAGGCAGTACCAAAACCTACACCGTGGAGAGGAGCAAGCCTCACACGTTCGAAGTTGATGCCATGATCAAAGGAAATTACGCGAAGTACGAAGGTACGGATGTCCGCACGAGATACTCAAACGTTAACAACTTCTGGACTCTTGACGTGATTTCGACTCAGAACTGCCAACAGGCTCCAGTCTGCTACGATTATTACTGGTATTGTGATGCTTGGGGCAACTGCTGGTATGAACCCTACTGCACGTACGAGCAACAATGCTGGAGCATCTCGGAACTGGCTGAGAAGGGGCACACATTCGCATATAGTGTGGAGCAGGAAGTCGTTGTCAATGATATTCACGGACAGAACACTGACACTTGGCAGAGCGTGGATTCAAACGTCAACCTTTCGGCGGTAGAATCCGTGATTCTAATCGATAATGCCACCGCCAAGGCACGAGATGTCTTTGTTCGTTGGGTTGTGAACGGTGCTCCGGTGCAGGGCAAATCCGTATCGCTCAAAGCGGACAAGCCGCTCTATATCAAAGCCGAGTATCAGACCGTGGCGGAGTATCGCTTGACCGTGAACGTAGTTCCACCCGAGGTCGGAAACATAACTCTTGATCCCCCCTCCCCTGACCACTGGTACAGAGCGGGGACATCAATCCAAGCGACCGCAATCGCGACAAGTCTATCCTGCCCGTTCGACCATTGGGAGCTTGACGGAACATCTGTAAGCAGGATTTCATCGTACACAATCACCATGAACTCGGCGGACAGCGTGACAGCCGTATTCTGCGTCGCGACAAAGGAGACACTTGCTAGCACTACAACTTCAAGCGACACTGCTCGGGGTGTCACAGTAACTGCTCTCACGGGCACGGGGACAATCACCAGCTTGACTACAGAGATGACCGCGAGCACCTATCAGCCCTCGGGAAGCCCTTCACTGTTACTCGCTGCGAGCATTCTGATGGCAGTGGTCTCAGTTGCGTTGCTAGTTGCATTCGCCATTTCCGAGTTTCGTCGGGCCCACGCGATTCCCGCTTCCCCGCGGATCTGCTCTAACTGCGGGTTTGGCAATCCTCCGTACGCTAGAGCCTTTTGTGTCAAATGTGGCGAGCCGCTGGAGAGATAGGGCTCAAGAATGAGTTGAAACGAAGAGAACTAGGATGCAGTTCGGAAAGGTCCGGCTATCCATAACGATTGTACTGTTGCTCAGCGTCAGCTTCGCGTTTCCGCTATGCGAGCGGGTGCTGGCGGCTTTCCCTGGCGGCAACGGCAGGATTGCATTCGCGACGGACCGAGATGGCAACTATGAGATTTACGTGATGAATCCTGACGGGTCAGGCCAGACGAATCTGACAAACAATCCAGCAACGGATCTCAACCCATCTTGGTCACCCGACGGATCCAAGCTGGCCTTTGACAGCAACCGTGGCGGTAGCCGCGACATCTACGTGATGAATGCTGACGGATCAGGGGTTATTCAGCTGACTAGCAATTCTGCACATAATTGGGGTCCTTCTTGGGCTCCTTCTGGCGCAAAGCTGGCGTTCAGCACCGACCGAGATGGCGGTAACAACGAAATATACACAATGAATGCTGACGGATCAGGTCAGAGGAACCTGACGAACAACCCAGCAGCTGACACGACGCCAGCTTGGTCACCTGACGGCTCGAAGATCGCGTTTCACAGCAGCCGCGATGGTATTGAGCAGATCTATGTGATGAACGCTGACGGGTCAGGAGTCATCCGACTGACTAATAGTAATGCACACGATATCTTTCCTTCGTGGTCTCCTGACGGGTCAATGATCGCATTCACAAGCAGTCGCGATGGGAAGTATCACATATACGTGATGAAATCCGATGGATCAGCACAAACCAGCTTAAGCAACAGCCTCGCAGATGATGGAATTGCGGCTTGGTCTCCTGATGGATCACGGCTTGTGTTTGACAGCTACCGGGATGGAAACGACGAGATCTACCTGATGAATCCTGACGGTTCAGGAGTGACTCAACTCACGTACAAGCCTGCAGATGGTTTTGGCCCAAACTGGCAGCCTATACGCGCCTGTACTCAAGTAAGCACGATATTGACAACTCTCACCGTCACTTACCAGACGACCAAGATCACGACCGCAACTCAGACGATCCCAACGTACCTGACGAGTACAAAAGTGATCTCGGTCTACTCGACCATCCCTGTTTCGACTACGACGACCTTGAGCAAGACGCAAGTTGTCACTGTCACGACGACTGAGAAGTCAGTGTTGACCTCTCTCAGCACAGTGACCCTAACTAACACTTCCTTCACAGATGTCACGAGCACTAGGACCGTTACAACAGTCGCTGCGCAGGTGACGACGTATACGACTCAAACCGCTACTGAAACCAGCACTGCAACCACGACCTGGGTTCTCTCGGCAACAGTTTGGACCACTGCGACTTCGGTGGCTCAGGCAACCCAGACAAACATTATTACCATCGTCGATCCGCTCGCCTTGGGAGCGATAGCCTTCGTAGTTGTGGCTCTTCTTGCGACTCTGCTCATGCCTCGCGTTCGTGCACGTACTTTGACAGGCAGAGTCTGTCCGAAATGCGGCCACAATAATCCGCCTTACGCACGCTCGTTCTGCATAAGATGCGGAAGTTCCCTAGAATCGCCTAAGACCTAGGGGATTATGGGGATGCGATAGAAGTTCTGAAGAAATGGTCGCACCGTTTCTGGGATCTCATCCACATCACAGTCAGGACAGGATGGGTCAAGATTTGCTCGAATAAGCCTCGCTCTCTCTGCCAACTCTACTTCGAGCATCACATGCCCTTGCATGTTTCTCTCAGTGCCGTCTTTCGTTTCAACGTACTTTCCTGGAGGCAGGACCAGCAGGTGCATCCTACGGAATGCGACACTAGCGAGCATCGTTGCCAACAGGACAACCTTGCAGTCGCAATCTCCTCCAGTCTTGAGGGTCTCCCATGGCCATCTTATGCGCTCTCCGAAAATCTCGCCCTTGTAGCCTACCTTGTCGCGTGTGTACTCGAAGACAAGCGTGAGCAGCCTAAGCTGATCCTGGAAGGACAATTCGTGTGCGTCTTGAGGTTTCTCCTTGCCCAAAGCAACCTCGGCGATCGTTGTCGTCAGCTCGTCGATGGTTGAACTGTACTCTGGGTGATCTTTGGCTTCGGTGATCCTAGCTAGCATCGTCACGGCGACTTTCATCGTGTGTGGGTCAAGCTGAGCTTGGGGTTCCGTGTAAGCGATTATTTGCTTTGTTCCGCAATACCGACAGAAGGGTTCGCCTTCACCAATGGTCTTCTTGCAAGCAACGCAAAGGTGCATTCTCTCGATCGTCACCTGTTCTGTAAGATGAGACTTGACTGGAGCAGGAGAGCCGTATCCCGATTTGCTCTCACTCGGTTGCTTGTTGACCGGTTTTCCGCAATTGTGGCAGAAATCCGACCAAGCCAGGTTGGCTCCACCGCAAACGCGACAAAATACAAGCTGCTGACCACAACCGCCACAGAAGGCACGTCCACCGAACGTATGCGCCGAAGATGCAGGGGCACCGCATTGAGGACAACTCTGCGGACTAGTCTTCGGAGCCAAAGAGAAGGCGCCCTCCATCATTGAGTCAGAACGTAACTCCTTAAATGATTATCACTACGTTGCCTTCCTGTTCCCAGAAAAACAGTACCCAGATAGTACCTGACGGCTTATTCGAAGATACTCAACCCAGTATAGGAAGTGCAGAGATACGAAAGAGAGCATTCCATTCTTGCATACATAAGGTGGATAGTCATTTCACTTTGATGGTCAGTGAGCTTGAGCTTGCCGCAAAGAAAGCATCGCCGGCAAATTGGGCTGTCGCAAGATAATTGCCGGGCGTCTTCGGACTGCTTAGAGTTACCTGGCAAGCTCCCAGGGAATTGGTTGTGCATATGGCACTCGTGCCGAATGCAGTAACAGTAATCTGCTTCCCAGAGACGGGGCCTGTCAGCTCGTGATAGTTGCCACTCAACACTATGGTGAAGGTGACTTTGCCGCCACTGCGCCCAGGCATGGGTGAGGTAAGAATGCTGAGGCTGGTACCCACGAGAGGCGAGATCGTAGTGGTTGTCGCTCCAGTTGTTGTGATTGTTACTGTGTTCGTCATGCGGACGAGGGACACGTCGACCTTCACAACCTTACCCGGCTGAGTATCCGTTCCGAAGTATGCATAAGCGTTCGCTGAGTCAATCACCGCCGAGATGGGATCGCGCTCACCAGGGTAAAGGATCATATCGGCAACACGCCTGAAGCTATTGAGATCGACCTTGACGATCCCACCCCCTGGAGGGGAGGTCATCTTTCCGAAATACGCAAAATGATTGGCCTCGTCAATCACAGCCGCCGGCGTGGGTGGTTCGCCTGTGGGCAGTTCGATAGTGTCCAACTCTGTGAACGTTGTCAGGTCGATCCTGACAATGAAGTATGGATATCCGCCTGGTCCTGCAGAGGTAGCGAAATACGCAAAATGACTCGATCCATCGATCACTCCAGAGGCTGCGATTTCTTGGTCTATGCAACATGGCGCAGTCAAAGTTATGGAACTGACTTCCGTAAAGGTTCGGAGATCGATCTTCACAACTTTGGGAGGCCGGTCCTGGGTTCCGAAGTATGCAAATTGATTCACGATATCAATAACAGCTGAACACGGACCGTTCTCGCCCGGGTTTAGAACTATGGTGCCAACTTGGGTGAAGCTTGTCAGATCAATCTTCACAATCTGAGTGCCACCGCCAAAGTAGGCCAAGTGATTCGCAGAGTCGATGACAGCTGAACATACGCCGGTCGACACAATCAAATCAGCAACTTCAGTGAAGGTTGTCAGATCCACCTTCACAACATGATTGCCCGTCCCAAAATAGGCGAAGTGGTTGGCTGGGTCAATCACCGCGGAGCCGAGAGGCCCCATCCCATTCAGAGCCAATGAACCAACTTCAGTGAAACTCGCCAGATCAACCTTTGCCACCGTACCAGTGGCGGTTCCGAAGTATGCGAACTGATTTGCTTCGTCGATTACGGCTGAGTGAAGCCAGTTATCTCCTGACTTCAGTGTTATGGAGCCGGTTTCGTTGAAGGCATTGACTGTAGGAACCGCATTGTGGTACATGCCGAGCGTCGATGCTAGGGCAAGGATTACAATTATCGCGCTCACAGAGACCAGCGACCTTCGGTGATGGGAGCCAATATTCCGGCCAGGAGCTGAATCCAAGCTTTTCAAGGGAAAATGCACGCATGGGGATTCAGATGTCTAGATATTAGAGACTTGTGAAACACGCGCTCTTCCAAGTAGACTTCGAATCGTCAACGCGACGGGCATGACCAGCGGACTTAGCTAATCAGAAACACACGTATTCAGTACTACGTGTTTCATATTGACTAAGTTGTCTGATTGACTAAGTTCGTTGTCGAGCAGTTCTAGCGGTACCATCCGAAGTAGGGCTTCAGGTTTGCGAATGCGATGAAGTCCTCGTTGCTGATTCTGTCTCGCCCGTTGAGAAGTGCGGAGCCGCATAGAAACGCAGTGACTAGGTCTATGTTCCGTGGGAGGCCGGAGAACTTGAGTGTGGCTAGCTTCCGTGCCTCGTCGCTTATCCGCCTTCGGAAGCACGCGTAATCCCACTTTACCGGGCCTCGAAGAAGCTGAATCTCTGGGAGACGTGCTTCCTTCAGCTTTCTCTTGTCCCAGTAGGGTTTCCATTTCTCCCAGTCAGTTCTGAAACGAAACGGAATGGTCCTATCAAAGAATGTGCCTAGGAACTGGTTCTTCAGCTTGCCTCTTGAGTCAACAAGGAGATATTCTGGTATGTTGATGAGCACGCCGAAATTCTTCGCCGTTCTATCGATGGCATCAGCATTTGTTAGGATTTGTGCGTGACCATCGATCAGATTCTTCAGGAAGGCAAGAATGGCTGCGACTCGACGATTCGGGTATGTCTTGATGATATCTTCGATGTCGTTAATGCAGAACAGCTTGTGGTTGAGGTCTTGGTACCTTTCTTCCTTGGCAATGTGATACTCCGTTATTGCACCATCAACCAAGACGTAGTCACTTTCAGGGAACATTGCCAAGACGTCTCGTAGAATCCGTGTCTTCGCCTCGCCTGGGGGGCTGATGATGGCGGTGGACAGCGCGATCTTCAGACCTTCAACCTGAGTTGAAGCTAAAGCAATAGATTCGAAGAGTCCCAGGTTGCCGAAACGGTACTTCCGTTGGAAGACACGGTGGATTAGTTCAGACTCTTGCTGATGCTTTCTCGTACTCCCAGACCCTCCGCTCAATCAAGTCTAGGATGAAGTTGTGTCGGGTTCTCGAGATCGGCACCGTCCTGATGAACCGATGCCAGAGATCCTTCGGTATCTTGAGGAGGAAAGTCACACTATCCCTTTCCTTGGAGATTTCTGACGGTTCACGTTTCGCCTTGGGTTTCATTGACTTTCATCTTCTGAAAAGAATGAAACAACCAGAGCACGTATGCGCTCTATGGGAACCTCAGCCCTTTCTGGAATTGTTTGATGAGACCAGTCATTTTCATTGACAGACGGGCGTCGAGTATCTCTCGGCTGGTAACGTCTCCTTGGCTGTTGAACTTGACCGCGTATAGAACGTTCCACGCCTTCATCTGACGGCAAGCGACGATTCTTCTGAGGTTCAGACACTCCCGACGAAAATCAGAGCCCAACGCGAGCTGAAGAAAGTTCAGGTCTCTGTTCCCGATATTGCGCTTGACTCCGATCCTTACATGGTATCCGTGCCTGGTTCTTTGTGCGTCAACATATTGAACGCGAAGTCTGCCGACGCCTGGCCAATCATGTCGGAAAAGGAACCTCCAGCGCGATTGAACCAATGAGAGCAGTCGTTTCTCCGTGAGGTTATCGAAGTCTAGCTTGATCTCCGTCATAACTCGTGCCATTCGTCTCCCCTACGACGGTACAGGAAGTGATCTGCACTGTCCGCGCTAACTTCAGATAATCCGAAGTGCAGCATAGCCGCGACACTTCGCCCGAACTTGGATCTCACTAAGCTCTCAATCCGGCTCTTCGCAGCTGCGATAGCGAAGCTATCCCGATCCGTCACAATGATACAGTCAATGTAGATGTCCCTGCTTCTGTGTCCTGATGAAGCGTAGTTCAGGTAGCCGCGAAACTCAATTTGATCTTTTTTCACAGAGCGCTGTTGAGGTCTTGCTGCTTCCTCGCGTGGAGGCACATAGTAGAATCGGCCATCAAGTTTCTGAATCGGTGCCTTTGCACCCCGCAGAATTCTGAGGTAGTTAAAGGTTCGAGTCAGCGAGAGGCGTTCGTATCTGGCAATCTGCTTGGCCGTGAGTCCCTTGCCCTGTAGTGAGGAGCTGTGGAGGCGACTGTAGATGCGATTGGTGCGTTCACGTCTTGCAAACCTGTGGCGAGGCATGGTCATGAGCCTGATTGGACGGTTGAACGAACAAGTTTGGAATGCGCCAATTCCAGCCACTGAGTACCCGCAAACGAACTGGTGGCGATCGTCATCCGGTATGTGTAGACAAGGTTGACGGCCAGGTAGTAAGTGAGAACAAAAAGGGGAAGATTCTGGCAAGTCGTCGGGTGCACTATTTCGTCACCGGCTCGATTCTACGACGTCCGTCTTCGATTGAGACGCGGAAACTTCGACCTGGCCACGAGTCGGTGTCTGGTCCGAAAGCCTTCATCAGTCTGCCTAGATTGGAATTGTCAGATGTTTCTGGCTTGTATGGGACTCGTATGATCCTCTCTTCCTTGTTTGAACTTGCAGCGGTGATTGTGACCGTTTGTCCGTATGGCCCGTCTTGTGGAGGCGATATCTTCTTGATAGCGTAGGTACCTGGCTCACGTATTGCTTCCGGAGATTTCACGATCTTTACAGGGAGCTTTGGCATCTTGTCACCTCCTTGGCCTTGATTCTGGGAGCGGAGCCGTCTTGATGCCCAAGGCTTTCTTCTCGCCATCGGAGATGTAGCTCATCGCCGCTAGCGCCTGTAGGAGTAGAAGTCTCACCGTGTCCGACCGGGTTGGATCTCGTCTCTTGCTCCTCACCTTGTCAATGAGTTCAACAAGAGATTTCGGCAAGCTGAAAGTCGTCGAGATGTTCAACTTCTTTCCCACCGCTGCCAATAGTCTTTAATAAGTACATAAGATGTATCTATTCGACGTGTAGTTACACTCGGCGTATGAGCATGCTCCTGCACTGCTTGGAGAATTGTGTATGAACGGTCAAAAGAAGGATTGGGACACGCTAGCGAGGCCTAGCATAGAGTCATGGCTGTACCTTGCATGCTGGAAAGAACGTATGCAGAAGGATGCGATCTCCTGGATCATATCTCGTGGAATCGCATCGCAACTGAATCCGGACAAGACACTGTCTCTGAAGAATATCAAACCGATAAAGCGTGCGCGCGAGCAGCTGTTGGCAAATGGCTATCTCAGAGAAGAGCCTCATCCAGACAACGAGCATTGGAAGATGCTCCTTTCTCTTCCAGAACCCTTCATACGATCTGTTGAGACCGAACTAGCTATGCGACGACGTCGAGGCTCTCGGACAAGAGCGAAGCTAACACTCACTAGCGATGAGCAGGCAGCCTTGACGAAGATTCTCGATTCTGGTTGGTTTCGCGAACTATTCAACGCCTACCTGGAAGTCGAAGAAGAATTGGGCAAACAAGGAGCACTGCAAACCCTCGGAGAATTCACCGCGGACGCGTTCTCAATGTGCGCTTTCTTGTCTCCTGAGAAAATGTCTCCACCAGCGAATGCAGTTCTTGAATCAGAAGGCTTTGACGCTTTCATGAAGGAATGGAGCGCCACTCACATTGAGACAAATCCGAGAATACAAGGGATACGGCGAATGCTAGCGTTCGTCGGCGAAGTATGGCATGAGACGTACCTCGATCCGAAGGAAGATCTGCTAATCAAGAATGCCCTTCATCATCCCCTTTTCGCACCGTTTTGCATCCCGAAGAGCCTTGCTAAGAAGATCTGTCGGATAGAGAGAATGTCCATGTCCCTCGTGGAGATCTTCACGCAGGCAGTGCAAGCTTTTCGAGGGAGAGAAGCTTGAGTTGAACCCTCTTCATCTCTCCGGCTGGGGCGTGAAGATCAAGCTTCGCAATCTACGATCCAGGTCTGAGCTTGAGGTCACAGATGGCCGTGAAAATGATTGGCCACATTCGACCTCGAGGTTCAGACCTCGCAGATTTCCATATAGCAGCATAATGATAGATGGGTACAGCGGATACGTTTCATTGCAGGCGTTTCATTGGCTTTCTCGAAACAAGATTCCGGTCTTCATAATGGATTATGATGGATCAGTAATCAGCAGCATACTGCCTCCTGCTCCGGTGAAGGGGGACCTGCGTACAGCACAAGTCAAGGCGCACGAAGTTGCGAAGAGCCAGTTCTCAATAGCAGACGCGATTGTACGAGCGAAGGTTGCTAGGAGCATGCAGGTTCTAGATTGGCTCGCCCAACGCTACGATATCGAAAGACAAGTCAGAGTAATGAAGCATGAAGCGTTTCGTCTTGGTGGGGCTTGTAGCGTCTCTGATCTTAGGGCAGCGGAAGGTCGGGTTGCACTCAGGTACTGGCAGGCCTTCTCTTCAGTGCTTCCTGAATCATTGGGCTTTCAGGGACGAATGACCTCAAGTCACCAGAACAATGCCTCAGATCCCGTGAACTTGACACTGAATTATGCTTATGGGGTTTTGGAAGGCGAATGCCGTCGAGCAATCAATGCTGTGGGATTGGAGCCATCAGTAGGGTTCCTCCACGAGACTAGCGGCTATCAGACCAAGCAGTCTCTTGTGTACGACTTGCAGGAGCCTTTCCGTTGGATATCTGATGTGGTAGTGATGAACGCGTTTGAGTCGGGAGTGTTGGATCTCCCGGACTTCTATTTCACAGGTGATGATTACAGGTACCGTTTCGAGCCGGAGGCGAAGGAACGTTTCCTGGCATTGCTTCGTGAGAGATTCAATTCTGGGGTAAGGTACAAAGGTCGTACGTTGAAGTGGGATACTGTCATCGAGGAGAAGACAACGGAACTGGGTCGCTACCTTGTTGGTAAGTCAAGGAGGCTGGACTTCACGGAGCCTGCTCCAACGCTGAGCAGGATGGATGGACGTGAGTTTCGGGAGAAGATTCTCAGCCTTTCCAGTTCGGAGGCGCATAGGATCGGGATTGGTAGGAGTACGCTTCACTACCTACGGAAGAACGCGAAGAGTGAGGGCTCCTCCAAAGCCTACAGCAAAGTACGCAAGCGCATCAGAAAGTTGGCTTAACTTCCCTTAGACCTGTTCACGTTGCTGGTCAGATGGGGGTTGGGAGCGTAAAATCGATCCGGAACGGTCCCCTGAAGCGGGCTTTACACGTGCCGGAACTTGGTCGGGAAATTGACCGCTTAGAGCTTTATGTTCACGGCGCTTGCCGGCTTCCGGAAGCATAGGCTGAGAACTTTATGCATAAACTAGGCCGGAACTCTGAGCACAAATCGGCCTTCTGGATTGGTTTTGTGTGTGTGTGTGTGTGGGTCAGCTGGTGCGGGCGTCGATTTGAACCGTCGTTGGAGGAGCGGATTTGTGTGTGCGCACCAAGAGACCCACACACACAAAAACCAACGAAACCACGACAGACCTCGATTCGAATTCAGGAGTCCACAGGTTATTGAAACCAGACTGTTGGAGCCAACGCTTAAGATGTGGCAATGCCGATTGCGTGTAAGTGGTCGGTGTGACCATCTACTTCGTCGAGTGGTATCTGGTCAAGAATGATAGGAAACGGAAGTACAAGGCTTTGATGAAGAAGATCCACAAGAGCCTCCGTAAACACAAGCGGGATGCACCCGAACTCCTGTCCTACAAGACCTACGAAGCTGGAAGGGAAGGCGCCCTGACGAACTTTGTTGAGATGTTCGAGTTCGCGAACCAGAAGAGCATGAACAAGTTCTTCGGAAGATTCTCAAAGACACAGTGGCTCCGTGATCTGCAGCGAGCTTTCTTTGAACTCGTTCCGAAGCGTACGATGCAGACGGTTACATGGACTGAGTTCCTCGAGGATGAATGGCTCACCCGCTAGTACTCTTCAGAGAGGGGACAATAGAAGGCAGGCAGGAAACCCACACACCACGGAAACAACGATCTGACTAGATTCTGGAGCGGACAAGACAAGGTGTCAATCTGAAACGGCTGCCCGGAATGTAATTGAAAGAAGTGAAAATGGAGGTGAACTAGTTTGTTGATCAACATCGTTAGATGGCGCATTCCTACAGAGAACAGCGAGAAGCAGGTAAAGGTCTGGCGTGAAATGATGGACTACCAGAAATCACATCCGAAGAAGGCCTACTACACTAGGTCTCGTTTCTTCACCTTCACTGAAGAAGGATCCTCTAGGGAGAGCTGGATGTTCCTAGACGAGTATGAGCACCGCGAAGACTACGACAAATGGATGAAAGCTGTGCGTGAAGACCCGGAACTCATGAAACTGATGGATGAGTGGTTCCCCAAATGGGACGCTCTAATTGTTCCGGGATCCAAGAAAGGAGAAGTCTGGACTGAAGTTGAGAAGCTCAGAGTCGAATTCTAGCGGTGGTCGTGTGAGCGCCTCTTAGTGCGACACCTACAGATTCAAACTGCGACGCTAACCGACGGTTCAAATCGCGACGCCAGCACCACGAGACCCACACACAAATTCAACTCCCCTTCCGCTCCTGACCGCTCGCGATAGCTGAGGGGAAGCACCCAAAGTCTCAAATCTGAGCGAGTGACACGTTCTAGTGGCTTCCTGAGATTCACGGTCTGCCTGTTTGGCGTTCGCTGCTTTCTCGCGCTTGTCGGCGAAGTGCTAAGGAGGGGTGCGATGGCGAGGAGTATCCGATCCGGAGAGAGAGCGAGGGCCGTCTTGAAAGAGAAGGGTGTTTGGATAATTCTGCTGCTCATTGGCGTGCTATTGGTGCCCACTTCTACCCCGCCGGTGAACGCGTTCATGGTGATCGATCATGCGATATGCAAGAACATCCCTGCAGAGACTTCGACTTGCGAAGAAAGAGCCAACGAATTCCTTCCGAGTGACGAGATGGCGTGGCTGTGGGTGAAAGGAACATTCGAGAGTTCTGATGTCGGAGCCAAGATAGAGTTCAGATTCTACGACCCTACTGGGAGCGTGTTCGCTGTAGGGCCAACAACCATTCCGGGAGGACTGAGAGTTGCCGGGACGGGCGAGGTGTCAGGCGGGATGGGTATCGGCGTCTCGAAGGCTTTGGAAAGCGGCATTTTCGGTGGTTTTCTTTGGGTAGAAGGAACTAGGCAGCCATCCTCGGAGATCCCTGGAGAATGGCGGGCGGAGTTGACCCTTAACGGCATAGTGGTTCTAAGCGAGTACTTCACGATTCTTGGAGAGACGACCGCTGGTTCGATATTCGCCGAACTTGCCTACGACGATGGGACAGCAGAGACAAGCTTTGGTTATGGTCGTGGAAACGAGGGGGCTGTGCTGGGTGTCCAATTCACAGCCCCGTCCACACCCTTTCAGATACTGAAGATCAAGTACTATCTACAAAGCGAAGCGCTTACGCCGTTTGCAGTTGTAGTATGGGATCAGAATCGGGATCGCATCTTTGATCTTGAGGTCGCTGCGAAGGGGACAGGATGGTTCGAGGTAGACCTATCGAAATCAGGTCTGTTCCTCACTGGGAACGATTTTTCCGTTCTGATGAAAGCGCTTGACAAGGGGATGGAGAGAACAAGTCCGTACTTGGGTTGGGATACTTCCAAGCCAGACGGGAAAAGCTTCTGCAGGAATAGTGACGGCACGTGGCGGAATTCAGCTGAGCTGGCCAAGACGGCGGGCAAAGAAGATGGCGATTTCATGATTCGAGTATGGACTCAAGCAGCCAAGGACAGCGACGGAGATGGGCTGTTTGACTTCCAAGAAAATGAGCTCGGCAGCGACCCCGCGAAATCGGACACTGACGGCGACGGCCTCAGTGACGGTAGTGAGGTTGAAACATACAACACCGATCCGTTGAATGCAGATACAGACAACGATGGTTTCAACGACGGCGACGAGCTTCGGGCGAAGACAGACCCGCTGAGCGCAGATACGGATGTCGATGGGCTCAAGGACGGGGATGAGATCGCACGAGCCACAGATCCTCTCGCCGCTGACACAGATGGTGATTCTTGGAATGACCCCGTTGATATTCAGCCTCGTGATGCTCTCATTCCAAACGCTCTGATCGTGGTCGGAGTGATCATTGCCGTCGCGGCGGTAGTCTTCGTGAGGCGAAGACGTGCTCCCACGCCAACGCCTACTTACCAGGCACCAGCACCGGCCGCCGCGATTTCTCCAACGACCCTTCCGCAAGCCGTTGCGGAGATCAAACCGTCGGTCAGATATTGCATAAGCTGTGGTACTGCGAACCGGGACGACAGCAGGTTCTGTGAGAGTTGCGGAGCCCTGCTCGATCAGGCTGGAACGCCGATGGCTCCTCTATTGGTAGATCGAAATGCCAGGGGGGCAGCGCTCGTATTTCCCGAGATCGATGCCTCAGCGCTCACCACTAGAGTCCACGACTTCTTCCTTGCCAAAGGATACACACTTGAGTCCGGCAAGCCGGGAGCAGGGACCTATGGTATGGGTAGCACCGCATCGCGTGTCCTTTTCGGCGGGTTAGCGAAGCGGCACAAATTCGACGTTGCCATTGCGCAGGAGGGCTCCAAGGTGAAACTTCAGCTCACAAAGGCAATGAGCGGAGCAAGTGGTGGCCTCATCGGATGGAAGGCGATGAACACCGAATTCGACCGCATCGTGAATGCATTTAGAGAGGATTTCGCTTTCGCGGATCGTCTCCAACAACCCCCCAAGGTGCCCGCGGCAATCACGGAAGAGGATAAGAAGTACATGAAGCAGTGTCAGAGTTGTCATGCATGGAATCCAATCGCTGCGGAGGCTTGCGCCAAATGCGGCGCAGAGCTATGCTAGCGTGTGACTTCTTCGAGCAGCAGATTCGATACAGTGCGCTCGTCGTAATTTGAACCGTCGTAGGTAGTAGTTGTGATGTGTGTGTGGGTGTCGTGGTGCGGGCATCGGGATTTGAACTCTCATCAGGAGGAGATCTTCTTGGCTTCTGCTTTGGCTAGGTCTTCGAGGATGGTTATGATTCCTGAGTGGTCGTATTCCCCTCGGCCTAGAGTCTTCATTGTGCCCATCATCTCGTGAATGAGACCAGTAACAGGAAGAGACGCACCATACTCGGTTCCGGCCGCGAGGGCGATTCCTAGGTCCTTGTAGTGTAGCTTCGTCTTGAACCCGGGCCCAAAGTCTCTCTTCAGAATGAGTGGGCCTCGCACATCGAGAACACGCATTGCGTACCCGCCAGCAATCACCTTGAGCACAATCTCTGGATCGACTCCTGCTTTCGCGCCGAGCAAGAGCGCTTCGCTGGCAGATTCGAGGACGCCTGCAACGAGAACCTGGTTGCATGCCTTCACCACCTGCCCTGAACCTGTCCCGCCGCAATACACGATGTTCTTCCCCAGTGCTTGGAGGATCGGAAGGCAGTCGTCGTAGACCTCCTTGGCTCCGCCGACCATTATTGTGAGCGACGCCTCAACTGCGCCCTTCTCTCCGCCGCTGACGGGTGCGTCAAGAATTCGAACCCTTCCTGCCGTCGCGGCTTCCGCGAGCTTCTTTGTTGTGATTGGCGAGATGGTGCTCATGTCGATGTATGTCGATCCGGGCTTGATCCCTTCGAAGATCCCATCAGAACCGAGTGCAGCGCTCTCCACGTCGGGCGAGTCGGGGAGCATCGTGATGACCAAGTCTGCCTCCTCCGCAACTTCCCTACATGTAGCCACGACCTTTGCGCCCAACTCTTCCAGTTCCTTGGAACGTCCTCTCTTGCAGACTGTCAAGTCGTGGCCTGCCTTGATGATGTTCTTCGACATGGGCGTACCCATGATTCCGAGACCGATGAAACCGATCTTCCGACCCATCTCAAGATCCTGCGAAACGCACGAGTGTGTTCAATTGCAGGTTCTTTAAGCCTAGAGACCTGACACCCTTCCCGACTTACGCAACCTTGTCTGAGAGCTCATGTCCGACAGTCATGGGAAGAGGGCTGTTCCAACGCGCAGCCTGCTCGTCCCATCGGTATTCGTGACGGTCCGAATCGCAGATCGCAGTCACCTTAATCTCCGCCAAGACCTGCGATTCTCCAATCTCTGGCTCTTCGACTTCTTGCGCGACAATCCCAGGCTTGGGTTCAACCTTCCTGACAGCCTTCAACCCAATCGCGCTCTCGTCCGGAGAGAATCTAATGTCACGATGTGGTCATCAAAGAACCACTCCTGAATACGCAGACCGCCACGGCTTTAAGCAGAGCTTTCGACCATCGTGACGGAAAGAGCGAGAATGTCTGATTTTGCTGATGTCGCAGTTGACGCCGCGAAGAAAGCAGGGAAGATCGTGAAGGACAACTTCGAGAAGAAGAAACAGGTCCGCCACAAAGAGGTGAAGGAACTCGTAACCAACGTTGATGTGGAAGCAGAGGGCGTCATCATCAAGACGATCAGACAGAAGTTTCCGAACCACAAGTTCGAATCCGAAGAGCTGGGCAAGGAGAAGCATACGCCGGAAGACTACGTGTGGATCGTGGATCCGCTCGACGGAACACACAACTACACCTACGGCGTGCCGTTCTTCACCACGTCGATCGCGCTAGCTCGCGGAGGTCACCTCATTCTCGGCGCAATATACGACCCGGTCCATGAGAAGATGTTCCTCGCCGAGAAGGGAAAAGGAGCCTACGTCAACGGACAAGCGACCCGCGTGTCCGACAGAGGCAAGCTCAGCGAAGCGCTAATCATGTATGACAATCAATTCCACAAGAGAGAGGACATGTTCGCGAACTTCCAGAGGATCTACCCGAAGGTCTTCACAATACGAATCTCAGGATCCGCAGCAACGGACGCGTGCTTGGTTGCATCTGGAGTCGCGGACGCTCGGATATGGCACAAGACGAAGGTCGTCGACGTAGCAGCAGGAGTCGTCATTGTTGAAGAAGCCGGAGGAAAGGCCACGGACTTCAAGGGGAGCCCGCTGCAGCTGGGCGGGACAGAGGTCATAGTCTCCAATGGCAAGATACTGCCCGAACTGGTGGCAGCACTGAAGACCTAACAGTTGGAAGAAGGGAGTCACGGGTTAGAGGACATCTTCACTTCAGCCATCTTGGCTGCGAGCTTGAACAGTGGCGAACTCAGGCAGCCTATCGAGCGGCGAGGCCAACTCTTTGTTCACGTCAGCGTCTCGAAGGCTTTCTTTGAGGAAGCTAGGAACTTGTTCACGTCGGCTTTGGTGTGTGCTGCGGAGAGATGGCACCGTTTCAGGTGACTCGTGCTTAGAATGATTCCTTGGTCTGTCATGGATTTCCAGTACTTGCCGTACATCTCCGCATTGTTGCGGAGCACGGATGAGTAGTTGTGGAGTTCCGCGTCTGTGAAGTACAGCGCGAAGATCGAGTGGAAGTTCCTGATCTGTGCCTTCAG
>Ga0208047_1000127_pt1 | contig 27241 bp, 33 predicted proteins | sample Kivu_220m_FD_184162 | JGI IMG/M metagenome (GOLD analysis project Ga0208047, IMG submission 184162) | Freshwater microbial communities from Lake Kivu, Western Province, Rwanda to study Microbial Dark Matter (Phase II) - Kivu_220m (SPAdes)... | ecosystem: Environmental > Aquatic > Freshwater >...
CTGCAGCCAGGTGCGGCTTGCTCATGATGCTTCGTGCATCTACTGTCTGGTCAGCTCACCCATGACCACAGTACCCGTGATTGTTCCTGCAATCACGAGAATGAACCAGAAGAGAAGCAAGAGCCACACGCGACCGGAGATATGCTCGGAGGAGAACAGGACGTTCACAAGCACGAATTGCAGGAACCCGAAGATCACTCCGACAAGGTTGAGTGCACTGAGTCCCAGTAGGCCAAGGGTTCTCGTTGTGACTTCGCCTGCAGCTGAGAACACCATCAGATCGGAGACGAAAGTCACGGGTCCTATGATCATCAGAACTATGAATATCGGGTTTGAAATGTAGAACTGTGGGTTGAAAAGGTCAGTTATACCATACTTGACTTCCTTTGCTGCGAATATCCTGATTAGGCTGAAGGCCAAGAAAACGGTGTTGACCAGCGCTGCCCAGAAGAGCGTGCCGAGGATTCTCCCGTCCAAGTCGGTCAGGTCTCCAATTGCTCATCGCGGTATGACTACTTGCTCCAAAAAGGGCTTTCTCATGATCCAGTCCGGGTGAATGAGCCTGCCGCTATGCTTTGCTCTCACTTAACTGCGACTTTCGTCTCCACTCAGTGCCTCTAGCGGTATCCTCGACGACTATTCCCATGGCGGAGAGCTGGTCGCGTAGCCTGTCGGCGGTCGCCCAGTCTCTGTTGGCTCGGGCTCTTTCTCTTTCGTTCATCAGACGTTCAGCATCAGGTGGGAGTGTGGCACGTGCTTCATGTTCAGTGAGTATTCCCAAGACCGTGTCCAGATCTGACATGGTTCGATACGTGGCTTCTACGTCTTTTTCGGACACTTCTCCCGAGTCGACAGCCCGATTGGCGACCCTGGATATGCGGTGTATTGCTGCAAGCGCGCTGGGAGTGTTCAGGTCATCATCCATGGCCTTCTCGAATTGTCGCTTTTCTCTGGATAGATGCTTCTGGAGTTCGACGTTGCTGTTCTTGCTCCGCGGATCGATGCTCCTGATGCGACGGAGGGTTCCCTGCAAAACCTCGACAGACTTCGCCGCATCTTTGAGTGCTTCTTCTGAGAAGTTCAGCTGCGTGCGGTAGTGTGCAGACATGAGGAGATATCGCACTGAGATCGGATCGTAACCTTTGGCAAGCAGTTCTTTTAGTGTGAGGAAATTGCCCGAGGACTTCGCCATTTTTCTGCCCCCGACGACAAGCATGGCTGAGTGCAACCAGTACTTGACGAACCGCTTTCCTGTTGCAGCCTCTGATTGTGCTATTTCGTTTTCGTGGTGGGGGAAGATCAGGTCTTCTCCACCGGAGTGTATGTCGAACGTTTGGCCCAGGTACTTGATTGACATCGCTGAGCATTCTATGTGCCAACCGGGTCTGCCTTTTCCGATCGGGGTCTCCCAGAACACATTGCCATCCTCAGGGTGCCAGCCCTTCCACAAGACGAAGTCCCTCGCCTCATCTTTCTCGTATCTATCTGAGTCAACGCGTGCGCCGGGCTTGAGTTCGCTCAAGCGTGTGCCGGAGAGCCTACCGTATTGCCTGAACTTGGAAACGTCGAAGTAGACTGAACCTTCAGCTTTGTACGCAAATCCTTTGCGCAAGAGTCGGGCGACAAGTGCGACCATTTCGTCTATGTGTTCTGTTGCTCGGGGGTAGTGTTCGGCCTTCTTGATGTTGAGCGCTTCGAGGTCGGCTTGGTAGGCTGCCTCATACTGTCTCGTATAGTCGCCGAGTTTCTGTCCTTGTGCCTTAGACTCGCGGATGGTCCTGTCGTCGACATCGGTTATGTTTGTTGCTTGGATCACTCTGTAGCCTTTGTATTCCAAGTATCGCCTGAGGATGTCTTGGAACACATAGGTGCGGAAGTTGCCAACGTGTGCATAGTTCCACGCTGTTGGTCCGCATGTGTACATTCTAACTGTCTTCTTCCTGAGCGGCTCGAATCTCTGAAGCTTCCTTCCGAGGGTGTTCATGATTCTGAGCGTCACAGCCAAACCCCTCCTCGTCTACGCCGCGTTTGCCGCCCACTACGAACATCGTGAATGAGGTGCAGGCCATCGGTCTTCGATAACGAGCGTGTCCGAGTGGTTTCACCTAGGTCGAACAGAGGCGTTTTTGGTATTGGGGAACGTAGAGTCGATCACCCATTCGAAACGCCTCGTTTGGGCTGTGAATCGACGCTGACGTATTAAGCGTTTGCACGATGATGAAAGAGGTGTGCCTTTTTGGTTCACAGTTTGTAGCCGATCTTCCTAAGGAATGCCTTTCTCTCATCAACGTCCTTGAGAGATTCCACGTCTTTGGGTCTTGAGCCATCTATTACTCCGAGTATGCCCCTGCCTTGGCCGGTTTCTGCCACAACAACCTGAATGGGATTCGCGGTCGCGGCATAGATTGAGCATACCTCAGGGACAGCTTTGATCTTGTCGAGCAAATTGATGGGATAGGCGTCTCTAACGAATATGATGAAAGAGTGGCCGGCGCCGATCTTCAGGCCTGCTTTTCCAGCAAGGCCGGTAAGCTCCTGATCGTTGCCTGAGACGCGCACAAGGCAGGGTCCACTCGATTCGCTGAATGCTATTCCGAACTTTGCGGTCGGGACGCCGCCGGCGATGGCCTCGTGCAGATCCTCTACAGTCTTGATGAAGTGACTCTGCCCGAGTATGAGATTGACGCCTTCTGGAATGTCTATTCGGACTACCCTTGTCTCCATCCCGCAAGCACCTCGTAATACAGGTTCAGAGCAGGCGTATTAGAGTTGGGCACCAAGAGGGCGCTCGCTAGATCTTCAGTTCCTTCTCCAGCGGCGTGAGGTTTTCTATTCGTCGTCCTCGGACCAGAACCGTATCTTCGATCCTGACACCGCCCACGCCTGGGCGATACAGGCCTGGCTCGACGGTAACGATATGCCCCTTGCGTAATAGGTCGTCGGAGAACAGGCTAAGGTAGGGCCTTTCACCGATCGTCAGCCCTACGCCATGTCCCAGAGAGTGGATGAAGCCGATCCTAGCTGCTTCACTGTCTCCTTTCAGCGTCTTCCTGATCGTTTTGAAGCCGTTCCTCTCAAAAATGTCGCAGGCTAGGTTCATCGTCTGACGGGCCGGCACACCTTCTCGGATCGAATCCATCGATCGCAGCTGGACATCGAGGACAGCCCGAAACATCTGCTCGACCTTGGGGCTGGGCTTTCCAGCCACGTAGGTCCTGGTCAGATCAAACCAGTACCCCTCAGGGCTCACCGGAAAGAGATCGAACACGATGGGGGTTCCACTCCTGACCGGGTCTGAAGGTTCTCCCATCGCGTGAGGGTCCGCTGAACTGTGGCCGACTGCGAATGTTGTTCCCTCAGGAGCCATGAGGCCCTGGTCTGCGAGTAGAGCCCCGATCTTTGACTTGACCGCGCCGATCGTCAGTGTCTTTCTCTTGTGCTTCAGTTTCCCCGAGCTGGTCGTACACTCACGAAGCATCTCCAGAGTCCCGTGCACGACATGGATAGCACGCAGTCCTACGTTTCGGACTCTCGTGATTTCGTGCCGGTCCTTCGTCTCTCTGAGCGAATCGAATAGTGAGCCGTCTTGTTCCCCCGTTACCTTGTGCCCCATCCTGCGCAGAGAATCCGCCACGGAGAGGAGGCGTGAGAACTCGTTTCGTCCGTAGATTGCGATCTTTCCGTGGGAATTCATAGAATGAAGCAACGAATCGATCAGCCTGACATAGGCATGTTCGGGACCATGTTTCTCCTGCAACTTGTGATATCCAAAGTCGTTGTATGTTCGCACGTCCTGGATGCGACCGCGCTTCGCACTGCCGACATCGATGTTGCTGACCACCAGGACTGGATCCCGATGCCTTCGTTTGAGGAAGATCCCCCCGCGGGGGATCGTTGTCCCTGTGACATACAGAAGTTCAGGGTTCCCGAGCGTGCTCTCACCTATGACGAGCGCAGTGTCCAGGCCACGTTTTTCCATCTCCGCCTCAAGCTGTCCAAACAATCAGCTCACCGTTCCTTCAGCAGATTCACGCTTCCGGACGGGTGTTAGTCCCTGTTGCTGGGTCGTAGGTCCTCACACAGCCTCTTCCAAGTTCCAGCAAGCCTGAGAAAAGAGTTCAGCATTGCGCGCAGTGCTACAGGATCGCCTGCGGTGAACCTCATCGTCACCACGTTGGTTTGCCTCTTCACCCGGACAAAGGCACGAGCGGAGTTCGAGGATGCAGCCTCCGGCCCTAATGCCTGTTTCAGGGCATCCGCGTCCGATTTCGTGGGGTAGCTTATTGAGATCGTTGCTTCTGCTGTTGTGCTTCCCAACATGAGGTCAGCTCACGAACCATTCACGTGCGCTCGTGTATCGCGATACGCTGTTGGGGGAACAGGGCAGTTTGGAGTGACGAGCACCTCCCGTCAGCCAGTCTGCTAGGCCAAGCTGTCCGAGGTGTCATACGTGCCTGCATCGGGAACTGGCCCGCACCAGCTAAGCCTGCGTTTCTGTGGTTTCAGCAGACGGTTTCTCAGGCTTCTTTCTTCGCCTTCTCCGTTTCTCACGTGCCGCTGCTGCTGCCTTGTCTTCGGCAACTCGTGCTTCTGCCTTCTCCTTCAGTTCGGCAGCGAGCACGCCGGCAGCTAGTCCTTCCCTCGCGGCTCGCTTTGAGACCTCTCCCAACTTCGTGGTTGGGAGGTATGCGCCACCTGCGAATTTGACGCCGCATTTTCGGCAGCTCCAGACGCCGACCGCCAGTCGTTTGACGGCTCGCAGGTGGCATCTGGGGCATTCGTGAGGGATACGCATTCCGCTGATTACTTCTGCGTACCGTCTCCTCGCTACTGTCCCGTATCTGGGGCCGAAAGTGCCTGAGGGACCAACCTTCTTCACTTTCAAGTTCGAGCAGTTGCTCCTCTGATGATTTCGCGAATCTCCTTGCCTTTCTCGATCGCGGTCTTGACGGCTTGCCTAACCTCTTGATCTGAAAACGAGCCCATGCCGCCTTTTTGCATGGCACATATGTTGCCGTCACTTCCTGAAGTGACCGTGAGCCTTGAGTCCATTACCCGCTCTTCCCCCAGACATGGGTCCAAGATCATGTTTCCGCCGATCTTGGCGGTTGTCACCGCGACGGGCTCGTTCTTGACTCCCAACGGAACAGGCTCGTCCTTCGTCTGCAATTCTCCGCCTTCCACCTTGTATTCCTTCATCTTCGAAGTGATGAGCGCAGACAGGGCAGACATGGCTGAGGCATCAATTAGGTTTCCATCGTGATCAAGGACGTAGACGTCTACAAAGACTACCATCACTCTCTTTCCGGGTTCAATGCACAGAGTCTGAAGGGGAAGGGCCTTTGACTCCCTAAGTCCCCTGTCCACTACCCTCGCAAGCTCGATCGCTGTCTCGCTTGGAGGACCGGGCTCGAACGAGGGTGAGGCCATGGGCACGAGCTCGGCATTCACCGTCAGGACTCCTTGGTTCGGTGTATCCGGAAATGGTTGCCCCAGTTCGATCTTGATGCCCGTCAGCACTTTCGTCTTTCCCAGGTGCACCATGGCGGAGCCATTTGCTTTCTGGACGATCCCTGTTTCGATCTTGATGCTCCTGTAGTCCGTTAGTCCCCGTTCGTCTATCCGCTTCCCTTTCACGAGAAAGTCGACAACGGTCTTCTGCTCTACCTTTGCGACGGGCGGTAGCTGCGGTGTAGATGACATCAGGCGGTCGCCTCCTTGGGCTCATGCCTCTCTTCAGCTTGTTCTTTCACTGAGACGTATTTCCGCTTGAGCGCTTCAATCTGTAACTGGTTGATCCTCTTGCAAGCGTCGATCGCCATAGTCAATGCCTGGTTGAATTCCTCTTCAGTCAGGGATCCATCCATTTGAAGCAATGTAATCGAATTGGATTTTGGCATGAAGGCGACCGGCAGGTCCGCGTCTCCCTGCTTGTCCTCAATGTCCGATGGATCCAGTGCGACCTTCCCAGCGACCTTTCCAACTGCACACGCGGCGACGATCTCTCTAAGCGGTATACCTGCGTCTGCCAGTGCCAGGGAGGCGGATGTTATCCCTGCGCACCTGCTTCCGCCGTCGGACTGGAGAACCTCGATGAAGATGTCGATCGATGTCCGGGGATACAGCTCAGACATGACTGAAGATTCGAGGGATTCTCTGATCACCTTCGAGAGCTCGAGTTCTCTACGTGATGGCGCTGGAGATTTCCTCTCTTCGACCGAGAATGGTGCCATGTGGTAACGACATTTGATGACGGCCCTATCTGCGAGTGCAATATGCTTCGGATGCGCCTCGCGCGGGCCGTACACCGCAGCCATAATGCGATTCTTCCCATGCTCAATGTATGCTGAGCCATCGGCCTTGTCCAACACTCCAACTTCCATCTTTATCGGTCTAAGCTCGTCGAGCTTTCTTCCGTCGACGCGAATGCCGTTATCGTCGATCAATTTCACTTCCAATTCATTCATTTCTATTTCATCTCAACTCTCTGTTCATCATCTCGCTCACGCGATCGGTAAGCCCTCGCGTGTGCGCCTCTCGTTCAATCATGAACATTGCCGCCATCGCGGTCTGCTCGTTCTTGGGCTGACGCCCTGAGACCAGGACCGTGCCGTTCTGGCCGACAATGATCTCGCAGCTGGTCATCTTCTTCAGCATGCTGATCATGGAGCCCTTCCTTCCAATCAGTCTGGGGATCTTCGCCGGTGAGATGTGGACTACCCTCCCTGAAGAGACTCTTCCCAGTCCACGGCCTCTGATGGTAAGTAACGGATCGCGCGTTCGATCGAATGCGATAACCTCCGCCATCAGCAGGTCTCCGACGTTGAAGATCTTGGTGAGATCCTTCCTTGCTGCCATTCCTCTGGATGCTGGGGTCTCCGATAGCGGGAGCAAAGCTGGGTAGGGTGCCGATATGTCAACGATCCAACCCGACATCGCGATGTCCACAACGCGACCGATAACGAAGTCATCTACTCTCGGGATGTAGCATCCCTTTAGCGGCACAACGATCAACTTGTTGGCAACGAGCTCAGCAAGGCCGATCCTTGACGCAAAGATCTTGTTGCCTTCTCTATACGTGTTCTCACCAGGGAAGTATGATCCTTCTGCAAGCAGCTCCCCGGGTGCAACCAGCTGCTTCTTCTCAGCGAATACTGCCAACTACTCCATCTCATTTCGGCGTAGCATCGAGCTGAAGGCAAAACCGACTACTTTAACACTTTTGTCTGGACAGTTCCCTGAGTGATCTTGCCGATGCGATCTATGAATGGTCCGTAGAGGCCGGCCGGCATCTCGACCAGCGCTACCAATGATCCATCTGCTTGCCACTCTTCCTTGGTGATCGTGCCGAATCCCTTGATCGAGCCATATGCCTTTGCTGCGTGTTCTGGGAACACCTTCACTGCAACTCTCATCTTCTCGACCTTGATCGGCAGCAAGGCTCGAAGCTCGTCAATCACGGCCTTTGCCTGCTCGTCTGCCGGCTTGAAGGGGTCGACGACCATGCGTATCTGGGAAAGAGCCTGCTCGATCCTGAGTGGGGGATGAGGCGTGCCGGTTCTCGGGTCTATGCAGTTCCGCGATATGAAGGCAATAATCTGCTTCCTCTTGTCGTCCACGAGTTGCCTGCGCTGTTCGGTGGTTAGCTGCAGCTCGCCATGCTTCATTATTTCTTCGGCGATGGCCAAGGGGTCAGTCGTCCCGAACGACTTCTGCAGCTTCTCAGCGGAGGCATGCGTTCCTTTGCTGGAGTCAGCATAGATCTCATCAATTACGAGCATTTGAGAGATGGGCATGTCCTTGCCCATCTTGAAGTCGAGCGCGGGATCAGGCTTGACTAGAATCTCGAACTTCTCCCCGCTCTTGGTCATTCTTGCGGTCGTGTACCTGTCGCTCATTTGACGCCAGCTTTCTTGGCTGACTCGAGTTTCTTGAGATACTTCTCAACCTCGGAGGGCTCAAGTTTCATGAATTTCCTTGTTGTTGTGGGAATCAGCGCTACCCGAATCTTCTGGGCATCGATCTTGTCCTCAAGCACCTTGCTCATGCACTTCAGAGCGAGCAGAACGCTCTCATCGAGAGTTATCGAATCCCTGTATTCCTGCTCAAGAATCTCGTTTGCCGCGTCTCCGCCGGCTCCGATTGCCCACGCCTTGTAGGCAAGATAAGCGCCACTTGGATCTGTCCAGAAGATACGGCTTCCCTTGCGGTCAGTTCCTCCAAACAGAATCGAGATTCCAAAGGGCCTAACTCCCGCATGTTGAGTGTAGAGCTGCTTGATTTCGCCTATCTTTCTAGTCAGGATCTCAACATCAATCGGCTCGTCGTAAAGCAGCCGGTTGCTCTGAGCATAGATCCTCGCCTGGTCGACAAGGATGTGAGCATCACAGCTCAGCCCTGCAACGGCCGCCCCCACATGCTCGTCAATCTGGAAGATCTTCCACATGAACGAGGGATCTTGCAGCTTCGAGGTGGCTCGTTCCTCTGCGGCCAGAACGACTGCCTCCGGCGAAGCAATCCCGAGCACGGTTGCGCCTCTCTTCACTGTCTCAGAGGCGTATTCAACCTGGAAGAGCCGCCCGTCCGGTGAGAAAACGGTGATTGCACGGTCATAGGCTCCAGGTACGGAAAACATTGACAAACATATTCACCCTTCTATCTTGATGCGCCACATTATTCCCGCGACCTTCGCTCTCCTCTGCCATGTTTTGAGAGGATGCTAGGTCGCTTTCTCCCCTAAGTCATTTGGCGGACTATCTAAATCCAGCGCTTTGGTAGAGTGAGCTCGGTTACAAAGGGTCCAGCCCACCGGACCAATCATGGCGTAGATGCTTGCTTTTCTCCGGATTGTTCCTCCGGCCTCGAACTCCACGGCACATGTCCTCGACACTCAAGGCCACGGGAACCAAAGGCCGAAAAGCAACTTCCGTTACGGATAGTGGCACGTACAGTACACATCGACGATGCCGATTGAGTGTGGATTGATGATAGAAATCGATGCAAGAGAATTCCGCGGAGACCGTGATCTGCTGGCCCGCATCCTTCGTGAGAAACTCAGAGTGCAGACGCGGGTTCGTCGCAGTTCAGTACTGCTCGGAGACGATGATCAGCCAAGTTCGCGCCCGGGGATACAGGAAGTCAAAGACTCGGTCAAAAGGGCACTGCACCATATGAGAAGTGACGAATATCACGTTGTGGCTGAATCTGGCGTCATCCGAATCAGAGAACGAAAAGTGAGAGAACGCCATGCCATAAGGAAGGGCTCTGTCCCATCCGCACAACAGAGTGTTCCTTACTTCTTTCCTGGATGAGAACATCGACCGCGCATCGAGGCCTCCAGAATACGGCCTTCCGCTCCGATTCTTCATGGATGCTTGGGTCCGCCCGTCGCAGAGCTCGTCATTTCCTTCAGCAAGAAGATCTGTCTGGGACTGGCTTCGTCATCCCCAGACTGCATTCAGGAGAACCCCCTATAACTTCTTTCGTTAGTGACAACGCAAACCTATTGAGAGCAAACTGTCAGGGACTAAGGCGCCGAGCAGTGATTTGGGATGGAAGCTTCGAAGGACATAGATCTCCTGTCACGTCTAGTTGAGATCAAGTCAGACTCCAACCTGAAGACAGGCTACGTCGAGTGCGCAGACGTGATCAGGGAGGAAGCCGAATCTATCGGACTCGAGACTGAGATTCATGACGCCGTGGGACTGGCCTCTGACGGCAAACCAAGGCCAAATGTCGTTGCGCGTCTTGACGTAGATGCAAAGGAAACGATTCTCATCGCAACGCACTATGATGTGGTTGCAGCCGGCACCGGTTGGCATCATGAACCATTCAGGCTCACAATAGAAGGCGATAGAGCTTTCGGACGAGGCGCCGCAGATGACAAATCTGCCATTGTGTGTGCAATGGGGGCGTTGAGAGAACTCAAGGCCATGAAACCAAGAGCAAACGTCACATTACTTGCCTGTCCGGACGAGGAGGTCGGAGGCGAGCTCGGTCTGGGATATCTAGTGAACCACGTGAAGCTCCGCGGAGACGCGGCGATTGTGGTTGATGCGTCACCCGCCTGCGTTTCTATCGGGGCCAGCGGAATACTGTGGGGAAAGATCACCGTGAGGGGAAAGCAGGGTCACGCCGGTTATCCTCACCTTGCGAAGAATGCGATAGATCAGGCGATTCCATTCTTGTGGAGACTCCCCAGATACTCTGCGATTCGTCAGCGAGTCAAATCGAGGATTCCGGCGCCCCCCGGTTCGCCACACAAGCAGATCTGGGGCAGATTCTCGGTGACCATGCTCAAGGCAGGCGAGAAGGAGAATATTATCCCTGGGGAATGCGAGGCGAGATTCGACCTTCGCGTTTGCCCGGACGAGAACTACCAGGAGGCGAAAGCGAACTTCGATGCATATTTCAGGAAACTGCGATCCTCGCTGAAGGCTGACGCCACACTCGAATACACTCAGCAGAACCCTTCAAACTATTTCACAGACGCCAAGCACCCTATTGTCACGCAGTTCTCAAAAGCGGCCAACAGAGCTTTCAGGAAGAAGATCCCAATCGCAGGAGAACTCGGCGGGAACGATGGCCATTTCTTCTCGAAGGTGGGGATTCCGGTCGTGAGTTTCGGTCCGATTCGTGACGACTGCCGCTTTCATGGAGTTGATGAATTCGTGCGTCTCAAGGACATAGAGCGGATGAAACAGACACTGGTGAATCTTGCACGCGATTGGAGAATGGACTCAGCATAGGTAGCATGCGTCAACCTGAGAGTTGCGCCCATTTGGGCACGTTTAGATGGCGGGAAAGAATGTGCCGAAGCGGACCCCATCTGAAGAACCATTCTGCCACAATGCCCTGACAGGACACTCCGGTTTCCTTCAGAGTCTCAGGCTCAAGATGGCGAAGACGCCAAGCCCGAGAAGGATGAGACCTGACAACCTGTTCACCCACCTCAGCCAATCAGGCCCGAGTCTAGATCGAAACATGCTGACGGCGCTGCTAAGGACAAGCCACCACAGGACTGATCCAATGAAGACGCCCAGCACGAGTGTTCCTGCTGAGAGATAGCTTGTGTCCACGTTGCCAACTCCCAGCGCTGCAAATACGCCTGTAAACGAAATGATCGTCATCGGATTGGTGAGTGTCAAGAAGAAGGTCGAGAGATAGATGCCTGCTAGGCTAGGCGAGTTGGTTGCGTTGACGCGCCCTCCGGGATCCGCAAGCAAGGTGTCAATGCCAAGGTAGCAGAGGAACAGGCCGCCCGCGAGACGAATCCACGCCTGTTGAGTGACAAGGACAGCTGAGACGAATGCAAGTCCAAAGGCTGCAATGAAGCCATATATTGCGTCAGCGGAAGCTGCCCCCAAACCAGACAGCAAGCCGGCGACTCGCCCTGCGTCGAGTGTGCGACGCACGCACAGCATGCCGATCGGCCCGACTGGCGCTGCAATCGAGAAACCAATAATGAGTCCTCTGAGCCAAAATGCGGTCTCCATCTGCTTAGCCTTCACATCAGTCCCCAGAATGGCACAGTGCCTCTTATCCGCAACGGATAATTGCAGGGCATTTGCTGTTGGTGCGACTCGCGGTGGTTGCTGAGTGAGCTTTGAAGGGCGACTCACGCATATTGCACGCACTCAGCGTGTTCCACTGCATGAATGATGGTTCTCTCGCGCTCTTCGCGTCGGCCTTGCCCGTCATGCGGCTGAGCGTTGGACTCAGCTTCGTTCAGATCGGAACGATTCTGAGTCTCGGACTCGTTGCGACAATGCTTCTACAGCTGGTCTTTGGATCTCTGTCAGACATTGGCCACGCTGACCGGATATTGATGCTCGGGTTTGCAGGAGTAGTCGCCGTGGATCTTGCCTTCCCAATCAGCTCTACATTCACGGAGGTACTCGTCTTCTACGTCTTGCTCCGCAGTGCTGCGTCAGTCTATCATCCTGTGAGCTTTGCCTCGATTGGTCGAACCTATGTTCACAACAAGACCGCAGCCTTCGGGTTCCAGGGGGCCATCGGAGACATTGGCCTGACGATCGCCACCTTCTCCACAGGTATACTCTCGGAGGTGTTGGGCTGGAGAATACCGTTCTGGACATGGGGTGTGATTGGAGCCGGCCTGTTTGCATACTTTGCTAGGATAATCATGGGGAATCGGGCCGCCCTCCAGACACAGCTAGGACCGCCAGTCAACAGAACCAGTGCAACTAATCAGGGCACCCCCGGATCCACAAGATCTGCTTTCGCAGTCTTGGCCACAGCTTCTTCTTCGATTACAGTGACATTCATTCTCTTCACTGGGTACATGCCACTATACTTCAACGTGATGGGAGGCCTCAGTCCATCGCTGAGTACAGCACTTGTTGCTGCTTGGATATGCGTCGGGGTCCTGGCAGGTTTCATGACGGGAAGGGTCGTAAGCAAGCTTGGCGGGGAAGTCAGGGCGCTCAGGGTGGCGTTTGCGATTGGAACTCTCCTCTTCTCGATCGCATACCTAGCCGCCAGATACGAATCCTCTGCCCCTTGGGCCCGAACAGTCTTCTACACTGCCCTTGTTCTGTCCGGCGTTCCGATTTTCGTCGCATTCCCTACTGTGAGCGGCCTCTTGGGTCTGAGAATGCCACACAGGAGACTCGGATTGACCTATGCGCTGAATCTGAGCCTCGGATTGATGGTTGCCTCCTTCGTTGCTTATCTGACCGGTTATATCGCCTATGTGTTCAGTATCGCCATCGTTCTGCCAATGATGCTTGCCATCACGACTCTTGGGATGGTGGCCTCGTTCACGCTCCGAGCAACGAATCCGAGTTCCTGGTGACGCTTCTGAAACGTGCCGGCGACCAGTTTCACTCCGCCTAAGAGCTGCTCATGCGCGTAGCGTCGCTCTGCTTCTTGTGCCTCGGCATAGGCGCTCTGAGCGCCTTGATCGTGCCGGAGAAGCGCACAACTGTCGCAGCTACTGGATTGCCGCCAATGTCTGTCATGAGCGCCAAGATTGCACGCAGTCTCTCAACCGAGTCCGATCTGCAGCAGATGACCGCCATGCCATTTGCTTCGCTGAAGTCGATCATTCGTGCGTTCATCTCTGCAGCTCCGAGGTAGCCAACCGCCTGCCCGATGCAGCTGTGAAGACCACGTTCGACGACTTGCGCCGCGATCGGATCTCTCGAAAGGAATCTGACGAGGACGTATCTTCGCGAATGTCTACGCACGTCTTGTGGGCCTCCTCAGGACCGCAACGCCCTCTTCGAGTTGTCGCCCACCAAGCCTCTGTCGATTCGTCTTCACTATCGTGACCGCATTATCTGACACAGACCTGAGCGCAGCGTCAAGTGAAAGCCCGATCAAGTGCAGAAGCCCTGCTACGTCTCTGGGAGATCTCAACCCGTACGGATTCGCCGCGTTCGTGGAACCAATCACGTCTATCGAGGCGTCATAAGCGGTCTCGATTTCGCGCTTGAATGAGCGGAGACGCGCTTCAAACCTGGGGCCAGAAATCAACTCAGAGACATTGAACTCCAGAGCCGCGCGACATGTCTCGGCAAGTCTAGCCCTGAACAGGTTGCCCGGCTCTTCTTTCGGAAAGTGGACAATGTCGACGCGTCGGTCCCGGACTGCCACTCTGGAGACGGACGGATTCCTACATTCGACTGAGATGATCTCGTATTCTCTCCTATGTCTGCCAAGCTTCCTGAGAAGCTCTTCTCGAGACCGAGGTCTGAGGTCCAACCTCCTAGCAACTTCAAGGCCCGCGTTTTCGAAGGCTTCAACCATGGGTTGGGACGATGGCAGTCGTTCTGGCGGCACAACAAGACCAACTATCCTCGTGTGCAACTCAGTCAACACGTTTGCCATAGACCGAGCGTTATCGATGTTGTCCATCGGAGGAGAGAGATGGAGGTCAGCGTAAGATCTCATGAGATGAGGCCACTCTCCCGGCAAACTCTGATTATTGCGTCCGCATCGTGGTCAGGAGCGAACTTGATCTTCATTCGAATTGGGTCGCCTTTGCAGAGCCTCACGTTCCCGAGAAGTGCTTCCTGTTTGTCGAATCTCAGATAGAGGTTGCCTTCCTCGTCGAGACAGCTTCCAAGACTGGAGGAGAGAAACTGCCTGTCCAATTCCGAGAGCTTCTGTAATAGCATGCTGAGAGCCTCTGAAGACAGTTCCTTCGACGACAGCCTACATGAAACGGTCGTAATCATGTTTCCGTGGTGGCCCTTCAGATACTGACGGGTGAGGGCGACCTCCACCCTTGTCATGGGCGTTATCAGGAACTCAAGCGCCTGTTCCACTCTGGCTATGTCTTCTGTTGCATGCGCGAAGGCGGTGAAATTTGCTGAAAGGAGATGCGAGTTCCTAGCGGTCATGCCAGAACGCGTCCGATTGTGCTACGGAATGCTCTTGTAAGTGGCTTTTACTAGTTGCTGCATTCAAAGGTAGAGGCACCTGCACAGGTGACTTGTACTGATCGACTTCGCATTCAAGCAGGTGATCGCGGTCAGGCGAGACCTTGGCATGGGAAGGGGCAAGATCGCAGTCCAGGTAGCTCACGCAGCTGTATCAGCAGCAGAAGAAGCCCGCAAGAAGTCCGCTGGATGGTGGAAGGCTTGGCTGGATGAGGGCCAGTGCAAGGTTGCGGTCAAAGTGGATTCTCCGGAGGATATCCTGAAGCTGGAAAGGCAGGCAAGGAAACTCGGAATCCCGTTTGCCTTGATCACTGACCGGGGGCTCACTCAGATCGAGCCCGGAACGATGACTTGTGTTGCAATCGGCCCCGCACCGTCTTCGCTTGTCGACACATTGACGGGTAGTCTCAGCCTACTCTAGCAGTCGCTTGTCCGGAAGTATCCTTGTCCATTTCCCCCGTTTTCCGTCCAGGATCGGGTGGAGGTTCTTGGGCCTTGTGAGGTCCATGATAACAACTTCAACTCCTCTTTTCGCTGCTTTTTCGGCTTCGAGTATCTTGCCCCGCATTCCGCGGGTGACATCTGGCATCCTCGAACCGAGGGCAGCCCTGGCAACTGATCTCAGATTTCGACAGGGAACCGTGCCTATCAGGTGTGCATCATCTGCGGTCTTGGGATCACGTGAGTATAGACCAGCGACATCCGTCCCGTAGATAATCATTGACGCTCCTACGCGCGGTGCAATCCAAGACGCCATTTGATCAGCTGAAACCACGCTCCAGCCCTTGTTGAGATCCGGAATCAGATCCCCTCCTAGCAAGGGAACGAGGCCCATGTTCAGGAACCTGCGAAGCGGATCCAGATCGACTCTGTACAGCTTTCCGGAGCGGGCCGTCATGAAACTGGATGGAGCGAAGGGAACCACGGGAACTCCGTGATTGCACAGGATCGAGACAAGGATCTCTTGGAGCTTCAACAACTGTAGCTTCGTGCGTACAAACGAGTTGGTCTTCTGAAGACTGAAGCCCTCGTCTAGGCGATGGCGTTTCACAGGGATGTGCCCGAATGAGCCTGCACCGTTCAGGAGGACGAGCCTCTCCTCACGCTTAGCAAGCTCTCTCGCTATTCGGCGGATTGAACGAAGATTCGCCTTGAATGCCCGCTTCTTGTCTGTTATTACCGATCCGCCAAGCTTGATGATCACTGTCTTGCGTGTGATGGGCAATCGCCGGCTTCCAGCGCTTGTATCGTCGCTTGACCGAAGATAAGCACTGTGATGTGCAGTCAGCGCTTCCTTTTCTTCTTTGCAGATCTCTTGCGACGAGGCTTGGTCTTCCCTACGGATAATGGTTTCTTGGCTACAGGCCTTTCGACTTCAGATTCGGAGGGCTCCACGCCGCTTGGTGCGCGAGCAGGCGGACTCAGGAAGCCTTTCAGGGCGGCCACATTTCGGGGATGCACTGTGGATCTGCGAAAATCCACTCTGATGCCAGCAGAGCGTGCCCTTGCTGCCGTGAGCCCCGTCTGTTCAAGCTCGCCAAGCGAAAATCCCCGTGCTTTCCTGAACCTGTGCTTGTGCGCAACGAGTCGTTGGACTAATGCTTCTGGCGCCCGTGAATCAGTCAAGTCGATCAACTAATCCTATGCACCAATCGCAAGGCTGTGGCGAATCGTGTGGTCTTTGCTGATGGCGGGATGGCTGGGATCAACCAGTATGACCTCAAACCACTTGCTGGTACCATCTTCCCACACGTAGTAGGAGCTCAGCACCGACATGTTCGGGTACTTCTTCGCCACCCTTTCCTGTCCTATCTCCTTCAGACTCTTTCCCCTAGTGAACTTGGTGACGCCGAGCGCTTTGGGTCTGCGGCCCGATGTCGGGCGCGGCTTCCTGGCGCCGCCCTTTCTAACGCGCACCCTGGCCACAAGGAAGCCCTGCTTCTTGCGGTATCCCAGACTCCTCGCTCGATCCGGGCGAGTAGGGAATTCAACACGTTTGATCACGCGCTCCCTTCTCCAGGCAATGGCCTCCTCACGAAGGTATTTGTTGAGGTCTGTACCTTTGCGTTTCATCCACGCCTTTGATAGATACTTGTACGCTCCCATGTCCTGCCGCCGGCTGTTCTCCTTCCTGTCTCCTAGATGTAGGCCCTCAACACACGAGGAAACGGCTCGATAAAGCTTGTCCCGTTTAAGCATGACGAGCTTCGAGCGAGATGTGCAGAGATCAACCCTTCTCAGAATGCATGCATCTCCGTTCCGGTGAAGCTTGAATAGATGACACCGCGCATATGGTCTCCCGAGCGCAGTGGTTTACCATGGGCTTCTCCGTGGGTGTCGTAGGAAAACCCAACGTTGGCAAGAGCACATTCTTCAGCGCCGCGACCCTCGCCCATGTAGCTATTGCGAACTATCCGTTCACAACAATCAAGCCTAACAGGGGGATGGGGTATGTCAGGACCCCTTGCGTGTGTAGAGAATTCGAGGTTCAAGACAATCCCTCTAATTCAGCATGCATCGACGGAATTCGACTCGTACCTGTTGAACTAGTAGATTGCGCTGGACTGGTCCCGGGTGCTTGGCAAGGGAGAGGCTTGGGAAACCAGTTCCTAGATGAGATCAGGCAGGCTGACGCCTTGGTCCACATAGTAGATGCGGCCGGAGCGACGGATGTCGAGGGAAAGCCATGCGAGGTGGGCACGCACGACCCGCGGGAAGATGTTGAGTTCCTCGAGAAGGAGCTTGACATGTGGCTGCTCCAAATCGTCAAGAAGGACTGGGATAGGACCGTCAAGAGGATCGAAGGAACCAAGGAGGACCTCGGCGCCGTTTTCGAGGAAAAGCTCAGCGGACTCGGAGTCAGGCGCGCCCACGTAATGAAGTCCCAAGAGGACATAGGGGCCGATCCTGCTCACCCGAGCCGATGGAGTGAAGAACAGCTCCTCAGGTTCTTGCATGAACTGAGGCGTGTTACCAAGCCCATGCTCATTGCCGCAAACAAAATTGACATACCAATTGCGAAAGAGAACACGGACAATCTCGGGAAGCTGGGATATCCTGTCATTCCCTGCTGTGCCGAGGCGGAGCTGGCGCTTAGGAGAACCGCAGAGAAGGGCTTCACAGACTACAAGCCGGGCGACAGCAACTTCAAGATCACAACCGAGACCCTTTCGACTGAGCAGAGAGCCGCGCTGGAGAGAATTCGAGACAAGATACTCGTCCCGTGGGGCTCGACTGGCGTCCAAGCCGCCATCGACCACGCTTTCTTGAAGATGCTCAGGATGATTGCGGTGTATCCGGTCGAGGACCCTGAGGGTCTTAAGGATCACAAGGGCCGGGTTCTTCCAGATGTCTACCTTGTCCCCTTTGGCACGACCGCGAAACAGTTTGCCGGTATGATCCACTCTGACCTAGGCGAGGGGTTCCTCTACGGAGTCGAGGTCAGATCCAAGATGCGGATCGGTGAAGAGCATGTACTCAAGGATGGAGACGTTATCTCAATCGTAAGCGCGAAGAAGCGAGGATGACCCACCGCCGTCGATCCTGAGCCTATGCTTGAGCGATGTCCTCGCAGACAACTGACCCGGCTGCGATTCTCGCCCCAGAGGTAATCCGGATTCCAGGCATGATAGAGGAGTTGATGCCGGTTCTGACATTGTCTCCGGTGACTGTGCCCAACTTTCTGAGACCACTATTCTCGACTCTGTCCCTGATGTTCATTCGCACGGTCTTGTCGGTAAGCTTGACGTTCGCGACGATAGTCCCAGCCCCGAGGTTGCAGCTCTCTCCTATTATGCTGTCTCCGACGTAGGATAGGTGCTGTATGTGGGTGCCGTCCATGATTATGCTATTCTTGATCTCACAGAAGTTGCCGACCACGGCTCCCCGCCCAACCGATGTGGACGCGCGAATGTGAGCATACGGGCCCACGATCGCACCTTTTCCGACCCACGCGGGTCCTTCGATAATGGTTCCAGTCCTCACCAGTGCGCCTCTCTCGATCGTGACGCGCCCCCTTACGCTCGCCCCTCTCTCAACTGTACCATTGACGGACCGCCTAGACCGACCCAGCAAGTTGGCATTGGCTGAGAGAACATCCCATGGTCGCCCGATGTCCTGCCAGTCGAGAGGGCCAATGCTTGCCCAAGAGATCGATGTACCGTCTCTCGCAAGCGCGGACATCGCATCTGTTATCTCGAATTCTCCTCTTCCTGATCGATTCGTTGCTCGTATGTAGTCGAATATGATTGGATTTAGGACATAGATCCCAGTGTTGGCGAGGTTGCTCGGGCTTTCAGACCGTTCCGGCTTCTCGATGATGTCGACGAGCAAATCTCCGGAGGTCTTCGCCATTCCATACGACTCAGGATGCAAGACAGGAACCAATCCGACGGTTTGCCTGTGTCCTTTGTTCACGTATGTCCCTAGGACACGTTTGATCGCAGAGGCAGACACTAGCAGATCCCCATACACCACGAGGAAATCGCAGTCGTCCACGAATTCGCGAGCTACGGAGATGGCATTTGCCGTTCCAGAGATGTCAGGCTGGCGTACGTAGTCGATCTTGACCCCCCATCTATGCCCGTCGCCCAAGTGCTTCTTAATCAGTTCGTCTTGGTACCCGGCCACCATTACGATCGTGCGTATTCCTGACGATCTAATGGCGGACACTACATGCTCTAGGATCGGTCTGCCCGCCACCGGAATCATGTGCTTGGATCTATTCTCGGTGAGCGGCCAGAGACGAACACCCTTTCCCGCGGCTAAGACGACAGCCTTGGCGACCGGGCCTACAGATCTCACGACCAGCTCTCCCAGCTCTTTTCGAATTGAATCCACCCCGCGCGGTTTGCTTGCATCAATCGACCGCCGCTCTTAAAAGCCTCACAAGTCCAAACCCGCTTCGGTTGGAACGAGATATCCCTTGGCATTCGACTTCGCTTCGTTTGCGGCTGGGCTGCTCGCCGGAGCTGTCACGGGTGCACTCGCAGGGTACCTGCACGAGACAGAGAAGATAGGAGAGCTCCAAGAGAGAGTCCGCGTCGCGATTCTTCGGTTTGACAGGGTCGTTTCCGAAGCCGATGCTCTGACAGACCGCGACGCAGTAAACGCTGACCTAAGAGGACAGCTTTCACAACTGCAGGAAGAGATCAAGAGGCTGTACCAGAGGCAGAAGCGCTAGGCTTCGACCTTCTTCGCTTGCGCCGCGACCCCGCCTGGTTTCTCCATCACACCTTCAGGTATCGCCAGCAGTTTCGATTTCCGCACACCTACATGCCGGAGTGGCGAGACCTTCTTGGCAAGGTTGTAGACCTCAGAGCCGAAGATGCCCAGAATCATTTCGTGGCACAGCTGGTCATAGCCCAGTGTTACTGCTTTCTCTTCGATCGTCTTCTTCATTATGCTTCTGATGAGGTGTTGCTGGTTGGCGTTCACTCGATCCCTCGTGAAGGCCACCACGGACGCGCGGGTGACGTATTGATCCCTCGAAGTGACGTTGAAGATGGCATCTATACGTGTGCTTCCACGTCTGACTAGGCTGCGAAGATAGTCGGCCGAGTATTCATGCCCTTTTAGTATGGTGTCGGCCCTCATGCCTTTGACGCCGGAGGCCAGAAAGTACAGCTTCTGTGATTGATGGGAGAAGTCATTGGTTATGTCATAAAGTGTCGTCTCGACTACTCGCCCAATCACTCTGGCCGGGTCGCTGCACGGAATGGAAGCCACTTTCTTTTCGCCAAAGTACGCAGGCGCATACACATCGTACCATTCCTTCGCGCGCCACTTGTCCCGGACTTTCTTCGTAGCCTTAGACAATTTGCCATCACTAAGCGAAGACGCAGCATTCTCTGTGAGCTATTAAACCTTTGGCGCGCCGGAATCGGCAGGCCGGCGTCTCACGCGTCGTTCCACAGCCATTGCCTCTATCGTGGGGAGCACCTTGTCAGCGGTGACCAGACAGAGTAGAAGATCGTCGATTGTTGTCAGAAGTGATTCCACGTCTTGAGCGCCAGTGATGGTTGAAGTGACCTGCCGTCCATTCAGCCTCGATGTGATATGTAGTGGATTTGGCGCCGTCCTGCTGTCGACCCTCAGCGCTGTTTCTATCGATTTCGCAGCCAAAGCGCTGACATGACGCGTGGTGACTATTGCCTTCAACCCTTCACCATCTGGTCCAAAACGCAATGGTCTATCATAGCATAGAACTCTTCGGCATTGCCAGTTCTAATGTGGGCGCCGGCGGCGACATTGTGTCCTCCCCCGAATCCTCCAAATGCAGCTGCCGCCCGCTGCAGGGCCAGCCCGAGGTCGACTCCCTTCTTGAGAAGCACTTCAGGGGCTCTGGCGGAGATCTTCACTCCACCGTCCCTTGACCTTGCTGCGACTATTGTTGCCTTGTTGGGCTTGAGGTGACCTGCGGATGACAGGATCGAAGAGAGTGCTCCTGTCATGTTCTCGGCGATCCTGTCTTCTCCTCTTACTATGCAGACAGCATCGAGTTCCATGATTACAGCAGGAGTCCGACTCAGCCATTCCATGTATTCGGCCAAAGTCTTGCGATAGGCGGCGGCTAGCTCCTGGATTTCATCCAGGATCGGACCTCTCTCGCCTAGGCACACGGAGACTGCGAGAGCCTGACGATCCATCCTGCCACATGCATTCAGCATAGAAGAGAACTCGCGAGCGTCTCTAGTGGGGCCTCCTGGAGGCTCGTTCGTCAGCGTGTAGACGGTACCAATGAGCTCAAGCGCCTTGTTTCCTTTGAATCCTTTCGAGACTAGCAGTTCCACGATCCCGCTCAGGAGAACTTGCTTCTCCTTGAGGCTGAGATCGCTTATTGTTCTCCATCGTTCTCCGTCCTTCAATGGGATGTTGCGAGACGTAAGTAGCGCTGTGCAGTTGTCCTCCTCCCCGCTCAAGTGCGGCAAGTACGGAGTGGTTGTGAGGGCAAGGGCACGGTGTATGGGCCGAGTCTCTCGGCCGAAGAAAAGCAAGTCTCTGTCGGTTCCTAGGTACCCGCAATTGATGGCGTCTTCGACCAGCAGCTCATTGGGCCCCAGCAAGCGCCTTTCCCTGTTCTTGTCCTGCATGTCGCCCAATGCGCCGACGACTGCCAGCGACGAAAGATCGACATTCGCATGTGATAGGCTTCGGGCAACAAAGTATGCAAGGCCTGCTGCGCTGATCTCAGTCGCGCCGTCGATTCCGAAATCATGCGGGTTCACTTGGAGCATCTCCCGGGGGGGTTTTCCTGCTGGTGGATGATGGTCGATTACAATCACCTTGTGCCCTCCGGCTATCTTTGCGAGTTCTTCCAAGTAGCCGCTCCCGATGTCGGTGAGTACCACTAGCTCGGGTTCGCATCTCAGAGCGTCATCGACGGTTTCGGCGTCCAGCTCCTTTATTGCACGAAGCTGGAATTGTGCCTTCATCCGTGCTAGACTGGATCCCATGATTCCAATTGCCGAAAGTCCGTCCGCATCGTAGTGAGATAACAGAAGAATCCTTGAACCATGTGACCCCTTGTCCTCCAGAATTGCGGCTGCGTCGGCCGCTCTTCTGAGGAGTCCATCCAGATTCGGATGCAATGGCATCTCTACGCCACGGAGGCGGCCATTGGCTTGTATTCCCACTCGGGCTGCAGTTTGCCTTCAGCCTTGTAGTACTTGACGAGACGGTGTATCTTCGACTCAACTGTTGCTAGGGCTCTCTTGTTGTGGTAGTCCTTCCTGTTCTTCTCCAGATGTTTCCGAAGCTCGCTGGCTCTGCGGAATAGGTAGTCGAGGTCTTCTGGGATCTTCGGAGTCTGACCTGAGGCTCGCACGAGCTCCGTTACGCTCTTTCCCACCACAGGCTTCACTAGGGGCACGCCGTACCTGTCTCTGAGGATGCCCCCGATCGAGCTTGGTGAGTTGCCCTCCTTTGCGAGCTTCGCTATGAGATCCTCAACCTCCTCTGGCGTGTACTTGAACCATGCAGGGGGCTTCTTGCTTACGGGCCGCGTTGAGCCCGAACGTCCTCGCTTACTGCTGTATAACCTTGCTAAGTTGGACACACTCCGAAAGCATCCTCATCAAATTCCGGATTTTGTTATCCGACTAACGCTGATCTATTTAAGTCGTTCCGGCTTTCCTTGCATCTAGCCTTTGCAGCTCAACGCTTGAGCAACCGATCCGTCCCCAACCCTCTCGCCAGAAATGACTGATCCCCGATTGGACTGTGCTTCGCGAGGGTGATGATCAGCGGAAGTCGAGTCGACGGCATGGACGGTGTCGAGACTGGTCTCCCACGGACTCCACTGGGATGTTCTAGAGCTCATTGATACCATCCGAAGCCCCTCGAGGCCCGAAGGCCTCGTTGCAGACTCAATCCGCGCGCTCTTGCATGACCCAGAAACTCTTCGCCACTAAGGCTGCCAATACTGCACTGCGTTGGTTCACTCGCCGAGCAGCCATCGAGCGAGTTTGCGGAACGATTGGGCTCTGTGAGAAATTCTGTTCTTCTCCTTGGCTGTCATCTGTGCAAAGGTTCGGCCGTCTCCCCTGACGGGTATGAAGACGGGGTCGTAGCCGAACCCGCCAGTTCCGCACGCTCCGTGACCTATCTTGCCGGAGACAACCCCGGCAAAGCATCTCGGCCTACCGTGCGGCTCGCAGAATGCCACGACGGAACGGAACTCAGCATTTCTTTGCGACGCGTCTCGCAATAGCTCTAGAATGCCCCCGTAGCCGAGGCGCTTGAAGACATCTGACGAGTACGGCCCGGGGAAACCATGCAGCTTGTCGATGAATAGACCTGCATCTTCCACAACGATGTTGACGTTTAGGCGATTGGCTGCTTCTTGAGCAGCGTACGATGCAATTCTTCGCAAGCTGTCGGATTGGATTTCCACTTTCGATGCCCTCAGCATGTGCAGTCTCAGACCACAAGCCGAGGCGACTGCCACTGCTTCCCTATACTTCCCCTTGTTCGATGTGAGAAAGTGCACCTTGTCGCGGTCTTTCACTATACCTCCCTCGCTTTCCTATCTCCCTCATCTTCTCAAGCACGAGCTGCGTGTCGTGTTCTCCTGCGATCGTGCGATATCCATTCACAACAGCTCGGAAAGCCGTTGAGTGGAGTGAGAAGTGGGTACTCTTGAAGGCTCTGCTCATAAGCAACATGTCCACGCCTCTGGCCTCAAGTTCGTGCGAGTAGTCGCTCAGACCGAAATCTATGAGGAAGATCTTCATCCCTCCCCTGAGAATCATGTTCGAAGTGGTCAGGTCGCCATGCACTATGCCACGTGAATGCAGTCGGCTAATCAATATTCCGACAAGCCTGCATGTTGAACTAAGGTCTGGTCCTCTCATCTTCGTGAGCGCCTCTTTCAGACGTGGACCTTCAACGTATTCCATGACAATAGTGCAAGTGTCCGTCATGACCTGATATACTGTCGGAGCGGGCACGCCCGCACGTTTTGAGTCATGAAGCAGGTGCGCTTCGCGCAACGTTCTTGCCAGTCGGATCGAACTGTCAAGCGAATCGACTCTGTATGATTTCGGAAGACGCGTCTTCATCACTACGCGTCGGCCATGCCATTCTTCTAGGAATATGCTCGCTTCGGCACCCTTGCGCATCAGCGTCGTAGGCTCATCTCCAAGGAACCTCCACTTCATCCACTCTCCAGCGCGGCTTGACCTGGCTGTGTGTAATGTCGATGAAGAGTCGATGATTGAAAGCCAAGGCTCCGGCCCACGAGATCTGTGCACCGCAATCGCCCGCGAACTTGAGATCCACGGCGCGAAAGATGGCGCCATGTTCGCTTGCGACGATTTCCAGCTTGTTCCGAAGGGTCGAATTCGCGGCAACACCCCCAACTAGGAGAACTTCCTTCTTCTCGGTGTGTGCCAGGCTCCTCTCTGCTGCTTCAGCTAGCATTGAGAACGAGACCTCTTGGAGCGAAAAGCATAGGTCCTCAAGACGAGGACCAGCCCGTAACATCTTCGTCGCTGCAGTGAGCAGGCCGGAGTAGGAGACATCGTTACCCTTCACAGTATACGGAAGCTCCACAAAGTTCCCGCCTCTCGAGGCTAGTCGTTCGATCGCTGGCCCACCTGGCGACTGGAGGCCTGCCGAGCGGGCGAACATGTCGAGCAAGTTCCCAAGAGTAATGTCTTCGGTTTCGCCGTAGATACGCCAACGGTGGCTCGCGAATGCCGCGATTGCTGTGTGACCCCCGGATAACAACACGACCAGCGGGTCACGGGCGTCCGTTGTGAGTGCACCGATTTCTATGTGACCAATCGCGTGATGAACTGGAATCAGGGGGATCCGTAGTCTGCAGGCGATAGCCCTTGCAAGAGTGGCGCCGATGCGCAGGGTTGGACCTAGACCTGGTCCCAGTGCCACTGCTACACCATCAAGATCCTTTGGACCGATTCCTGACTTGCTCAGAGCGCCTCGTATGACGACGTCGGCCACGGACGAGTGATGCTGAGCCGCCTCTCTGGGATGTATCCCTTGGCCCGGGGCGGGTACGTATACTCGTTTGATGTCTGAGAGAATGTGGCCGTCTGAATCGACAACGCTCGCCCCGAAGGTGTGTGCAGTAGACTCGATGCCAAGAATGAAGGCGGGCATCTCGATTCACTTGTCATGCGGCGAACTTCGGTGATGAAGGCTAAATAGTGGTAATCTGTGCTATAAGCTGGGCGCGGGTGGCTACTGTGAAAGGTGACCGGGAAATCGAAGTTCTTTCCTAGCTTCGGCCATTCTTCAGCAGACTCGAAAGCCCACGGGCATGTTGCGAGCATCGTGTCGGATCTCGCTTCATTGTCGAACAACCAGATGAAGGTGACTCAGCTTGAGACGTCAGATAGGCTCGATACCGAAGACATATGACTGGAAGGTTATGGAAAGCAAAGTGGCCCTGCTGTGGGAGAAGACTCGAGCGTATAAGTACGCAAAGACCCTGAGATCAAGCGGGCCAAAGTTCTATTTCCTTGACGGCCCGCCTTTCCCCTCGTCGGACACGCCGCACATCGGCACGTGCTGGAACAAGATCGTCAAAGACGTGGTCCTTCGCTACAAGCGAGCAACCGGTTTTGACTGCAGGGACCAACCAGGATATGATTGCCACGGTCTGCCAATCGAGCTTGCAATTGAGCATACACATGATTTCAAGGAGAAACATGACGTTGAGCTTTATGGTCTTGCCAAGTTCGTCTCAGAATGCAAGGAGTTTGCCGACAAGAATTCGGAAGCAATGAGCGGAGTGTTCTCCGACCTTGGCGTGTGGATGGACTGGCAGAAACCCTACCTTACCCATGATGACGAGTACATCGAATCCGCATGGTGGACCGTCAAGAAGGCGCATCAAGAAGGATTGCTCGAGCATGGTCTGAAGGTCGTCCACTGGTGTCCACGATGCGAAACCGTCTTGTCCGACTACGAGGTTGTTCTTGAATATCGTGACCTTAGAGATCCGTCGATCTACGTCAAGTTCCCGATAGAGGGACGAGAGAAGGAGCGCATACTCATCTGGACCACGACGCCCTGGACAATACCTTCGAACGCTGCAGTGATGGTTCACCCGGACTACGAATATGCACGTGTTCGACACGACGACGAGATCTACATCATGGCCAAGGAACGCGTCGAACACGTTGCCGCGGAAACCGGGGCAACGCTTGAGTTGCTCGAGACGTTCAAGGGGGAGACGATGAACGGTCTACGATATCGGTCTCCCATAGCCGACATTGTCCCCGCACAGTCCAAGCTTGCGGGAGGGCACAGAGTCGTCCTGAGCAGAGAATACGTCACACTTGAAGAGGGCACAGGATGCGTCCATAGCGCTCCAGGCCACGGGGAAGAGGACTACCAAGTTGGACTTCAGACCGGGCTGCCCGTGGTCATGTTGGTTGACAACCAAGGGAAGTTCGTCGCGGACGCCGGCAAGTACGCCGGCAAGGAAGTGAAATCGGCCAATCAGGAAATCATTTCAGACCTCAGGCAAAGAGGAGCCCTCCTCTTTGCCGGCGAGATAGTCCACAGAAGCCCCGTTTGCTGGCGATGCCACACCCCTCTCATCATACGTGCGACAGACCAATGGTTTGTCAAAGTCACGCAGATGCGCGAAAGGATGCTCGCCGACATCGAGGCGACCCAGTGGATTCCCGACTGGGCTGGCGCAAGCCAATTCCGGAACTGGCTTCAGGGACTCAGAGACTGGGTCATCTCTAGGCAACGGTTCTGGGGGACACCCCTCCCTATCTGGCAGTGTGAGTCCTGTGGCAATCATGAAGTCATAGGTTCACTGAAAGAGCTGAGGGACAAGAGCGTAGTGGCGAAGGCTCCGAGAGAGCTTCACGTCCCATGGGTCAACGAAGTCAGGCTCAGATGCACATGTGGGGGGGAAATGAATCGACTGCCCGACGTGATGGTGGGATGGTTCGACTCCGGCGTCTCCTCATACGCGTGTCTAGAGTATCCCAAGGAGCGAAGTGAAGCCGAGAAGTGGTGGCCAGCAGATTTCATCGTTGAGGGTCGTGATCAGATCTCTGGTTGGTTCTTCTCTCTGCTAAAATCCGGGCTCATCGCATTTGGAGAGACACCCTACAAGACCGTCTTGATGCACGGGTTCGTGCTCGACGAGCAAGGCCGCGAAATGCACAAGTCGCTTGGCAACTTTGTTGTGCCGCGAGAGGTCGTTGACAAGTTCGGACGCGATGCACTTCGGCTCTACGTGCTACAGAACACACTCTGGGAAGACCTGAAGTTCTCATGGAAGATTCTCGCGCAAGTCGCCGGAGACCTGCAGACAATATGGAATGTGTACGTATTCGCAAGCA
>Ga0208047_1000129_pt1 | contig 27090 bp, 28 predicted proteins | sample Kivu_220m_FD_184162 | JGI IMG/M metagenome (GOLD analysis project Ga0208047, IMG submission 184162) | Freshwater microbial communities from Lake Kivu, Western Province, Rwanda to study Microbial Dark Matter (Phase II) - Kivu_220m (SPAdes)... | ecosystem: Environmental > Aquatic > Freshwater >...
CTCATTCACTTGTTCTATGCGGATTCCCGGTAAACCGTTACTACTTTCAGGGATTTTTGCCTGTAAAAAAGGGGAGGGAAAAAACGTTTATCGGCTTGAAAAAAATTATGATGCCCGTCGTAATATATGAATCCAAATACAGAATAAAAAAAACCCTTTCGGATTGTCATAAATATTTCGGAAACAGAGAAGTGTCAATATGCAGGGAATTATCGAAAAAATTCGAAGAAGTTGTTAATATAAATCTTGGAATTGTTGTGAAAAATTTATCTCTGATTAAAGAGAAAGGTGAATTTGTTATTATTGTAAATAACTGCTGATTTTTTTTATATTTGATTTATCCGGTGTATTACTATATTAAATTATTATCTTAATTTCTTTTTATGTCTGTTCTTACGCAGTCTTTTTTTTCTTTTGTGGGTTGACATTTTTGCCCGTTTTCTTTTTTTACCGCAAGGCATTAATCTGCTTTTCTCCTTTCTTTAATTTTAGTTTATTTATTTTTTTTCCTTAAATTTTCCTGTACTGTGTTTTTGAATTCTTTCGATACTTTGAAATAGGGAATATATCTTTTCTCGAGTTTTATCGATTCACCTGTTTTAGGATTTCTAGCAACTCTCGGTTCCCTGATTATATTTTTGAAGGTTCCGAAGCCTCGAATCTCTATAGTATCGTTTTCTTTGAGACAGTCGATAACGCAGCTGATAAAACCTTCAACTACTATATCGGTTTCTTTCTTGCTTAATCCTGTAGCTTCAGATATTTTTGCAGCAATTTGTGCTCTGGTCATAATTTTTTTTATGGTTCAAATTTATATTGAATTAGCGGTTTATTAAATATTTCTTTATATAAGTCATTTTTTAATATGTTGAAACTATTGGAAGAATTGGACTCTAAAAAGAATTCTATAATATTTCTTTCTTTAACTTCTTTAACAAGAGTCGGCTCTCCGGTAATCCCCGCAAGGTCAGCGGCAATTTTTACGGCATCTTCAAACGTTCCGAGTGTATCAACCAATCCGAGTTCTTTTGCCTGCCTTCCTGTATAAATCCGTCCATTTGCAATCGTTTTTAATTTCTCACGGTCAATTTTTCTTTCCTTTGCAACAATATCAAAAAACTGCTCGAATGTATCGTCTATAATTTCCTGTATATACTTCTTTTCCGATTCTCTCATTTCCCTGAAAGGACTGCCTGTATCTTTAAATTCACCGCTGACTATGGATGTTTCTTTAATGCCGATTTTATCGAGTAACTCGTAAACGGTTGTAAACGTTGCTATCACGCCTATGCTGCCGGTGATTGAAGAAGGATTGGAAACAATTATATTACCTCCGCAGGAAACAAGATATCCGCCGCTTGCTGCAATTGAGCCGTGGCTTACTATTACTGGTTTACCCGATTCCCGTGTTCTTCTGACCTCTTCGTACATTTCGAAAGAAGCCGCACTGCCTCCGCCGGGAGAATCTATTCTGAGAATTATCGCCTTAATCGATTTGTCATCTCTGTATTTTTTCAATTGTCTTATGAGCGGCTCGGATTTAAAAATAGTGTAATCAATTTCAATTACTGCAATTTTTCCCGAACCGTCTCTGATAGTTTCATACTTGTAGGATTTTTCGGAAGTTTTCAAAATTGAACCCGCAAGAAAAATAAAAGAGATTCCTGCAAACAATAAAGCAAAAATCAGCAGGGAAATAAATATTCCCCAGAACCAAATACTGCCCGATGATTTTCTTTGTGTATCCAATTAATTATTGTTTTGAAGTTTTTCTAATTCTTCTTTTTTCTTTAATGCATCCTGCGCCTTAACGTTATCGCCCAGACTTGCATATACGTTCACAAGCAATTCCCAAACTCTCACTTCTATGTCTTTTTTGACAAGTGTTCTTGAAAGCGGCTCTAATACGTTTAATGCTTCATTAAAAGGTTGTTTATAGTCGTCGCTGTCGGGATTATCATCCCGCATTTTTGCTCCGATTGCGGCTTTAGAAAGTGCATAGAAATATGCGGATGCCTCCCAGTACTGATCATCTTTCGGCAAGTATTGCATACCCATAATTTTCTGGAATGTTTCGGCTGCTGCATTGAAGTTTTCGATTTTTACCATTCCCATTCCTACATCATATAATATTGCAGCAACTTTTTCTGCATCTTCTTTGCTCTTGGACTTTTCCAGTATTTTATTGAAAATGTCCATTGCTTTTTCTCTTTCGTTCAATGCAAGATATGTTTCTCCGATATATTTATAAGACTTTATGCTGTCGGGAATAATGTATGATGCCCCTATGAAACTGTTTAATGCTCTTGTATACAAAGTCTTTGTAAGAGCCGAATCTTTTCTCTTTTCAGCAGCAATTCCGTCATTGAAATTCGATGCTCCGTTATTAATCAATTCAGCCCATAATGCAAGTACATTCTGTGAATATTTATCGTTGATAGCCAGACTTTTATTAATGGCATTGGCTGCTTCTTCATACCTTCCGAGCAGAGAATATGCATGACCAAGCATATACCATCCTTCAGAGTCGTCTTTATTAATCGCCAGACCTTTCTCCAGATTGGTTACAGCTTTTTCATATTCTTTGTTTCTGTAAGCCAGTTTTCCGGTTTCAAGTTCCGGTGAAGTACAACCTGCAAATAAAATTGCAATAAAAGCAAGCAGTAAACCTATCATCAGATAGGATTTAAAATTTCTTGTTCCCATTATTATTCTCCGTAATAAATTTAATAAATTTGTGTAAATATAAATAAAATATAATACTTATTCAATCCACAATTTAAAAAACACCTTCTTCTTTTGTCATTACCGCGAACACGGAGATACTTCAAAAAACCAGTCAACCAGTCAACAAATCTACCGTCAATCATTTAACATTTACAATTAATATTATATTTTTAAACTAAAAAAATAACAACAATGAAACATATGAATGTCTCGAGGATTCAGGATGAATGCATTGAATATGAATCAAGGATAATCATATGGATGATCCACCTAAAGTCAGGCAAGCGGGTACCCCCCCTTTTGCAAGGGATGACAGGAGTCACTCGTTACTCGTAATTCATTTGTGCTGAATTATTAAATTTATTTTAATTGATAAGTTATTTAATTTACATAAATGCTCAAGAAACTTTCAATATTGGCAGGCATTCTCGTCGTTTTAATTTTGTTGTTTAATTACCTGATTATGCCGATTTATGTCAAACATTCACGTACTGTCATCGTACCGAATGTAATCGGTATGAACTTTATGGAAGCCAAAAAAATACTCGAAGATGCCGGATTGGATGTCAAACAGGGCGATATCAGATATGATGAAACTAAACCTATCGGATTGGTTATAGACCAGAATCCCCAGAATCAGCAGGAAGTAAAGAGCGGAAGAAGAGTATATCTGACAATTACAGGCGGTGAACAACTTGTTGACGTACCTAAACTTACCGGAAGAACCCTCAGAGACGCGAAATTTGCTCTTGAACAACGCAGTCTGCAAATAGGGGAAATTGCAAAAAAATTTTCACATGAGTTTGCGGAAGATGTCGTAATATCACAGGTGATTCAACCCGGAAGCAAAGTTAAAAAATCAACTAAAATTGATTTAATTGTAAGCAATGGTCCGCTTCTGGGAAATATTATAGTACCGAATTTCGTAGGCAGAAATATAGATGAAGTAAAAAAAACAATCATAGAAAAAAAATTAAAACTCGGAAAAATTACTTATCAGCAAAGTGACCAACCTCCCGGACAGATTTTAGACCAGTATCCAAAGAAAGATAAATCGGCAAAAGAGGATACATCGGTGGATTTAGTCGTAGCAAAGAAAAAAACAATAACGGAAAAACCGGTGGAAGAAAGTACAAATGAAATTATTCAGGAAGAAATTCCTACAAAACCGAAAGAACCTGTAAAAGAAAATAAGAAAACGGAAGATAAAGAAAAAAAGGAAACTGAAGGACAGGATAAAATTAACAAAAATAATAATGACAAACCAAATTAATAAATTAATAAGTGTTTCGATTTTATCCGCAGATTTTTCTAAACTCGGAGATGAAATTCACGAAGTCGAGAATGCGGGCGTAGATATGATTCACTGCGATGTTATGGACGGGAATTTTGTACCGAATATTACTTTCGGTCCTATGGTCGTGAAAGCACTGAATAAAATTACTGAATTGAAACTCGATGTGCATTTGATGATTGAACATCCTGAAATGTGTATCAACGATTTCATCGATGCAGGAGCGGATTGCATATCCGTTCATTATGAAAATGTCGTTCATCTCGATAGACTAATAAACACAATTAAAGAAAAGGGTGCTCAGGCAGGTGTTGCAATTAATCCTTCGACTTCTGTATTCCTGCTGAAGGATATTTTGAAATATCTGGATTTTGTCATGATAATGAGCGTTAATCCGGGATTCGGAGGACAAAAGTTCATCCGCTATTCACTCGATAAAATTATCGAACTAAAAAATATGATTGTACTGTACAATGCCAAAACTCTTATTGAGGTCGACGGCGGTATCGGACTCGATAACATCAAAAAAATTGCCGACGCAGGTGCTGATATACTTGTCTGCGGGAATTCTATCTTTAAATCGGAAGATAAAACCGGTACTATTAAAAAAATGAAACAAGTAATCAAAGGATGATATGAAAAATGTTTTTTTCAATAAAGAACTCCTCGAAGCGGAAAAAATTATAATCGAAAAATTAAATATTCCATCGCTGATTCTTATGGAAAATGCGGGTAAGGGAGCTGCAGGGTATATTACCGATTTCTGCAAAAAAAAATCCGTTAAGAATATTATTCTTCTCACTGGGAAGGGAAATAACGCCGGCGACGGTTTTGTTATCGCAAGACATCTGTTGATTAATGAAATAAATCTGACCTTATTACAACTCTATCCCGAAAGCGAACTGAAAGGGGATGCACTGACTAATTATAATATTTTAAAAAACTTAAATAACAAGAGAATTAATGTTATTAATTATGAAAACCTGAACGCTGTTAAAAGTTTGTTATCTCCGGAATCATTAATAATAGATGCGGTTTTCGGAATCGGATATAAGGGCGAACTTGAAGAAAAAATAAAATTGCTGTTTGACGAAATTAATAAACTCGAATGTAAATATATTATCTCGGTAGATGCCATCAGCGGACTGGATGATTTTATGGATTGTCAGGACTGCCTCAACGCCGACGTTACGCTGACTATGGGTGTGCAAAAATTTAATTCGCTGTTTCTCGACGGAAGAAAAAAAAGCGGAAAAATTGATATTATAGATATCGGAATACCTGCTGCTGAATTTACAAGATTTAATACTAAAAAAATATTCGAAGTCGAAAAGGATGATGTTAGTAAAAATATTCCTTTAAGAGATATTAATTCGCATAAATACAATAACGGGAGATTGTTTGTTCTCGGCGGTTCGCCGGGATTATCGGGCGCAGTATATATGGCTTCTTTGTCGGCTCTGAAAACAGGCAGCGGAGCGGTTATTCTCGGAGTTCCCCAATGCCTCGCCGATATTATGGAAATTAAAACTACCGAAGTGATTACAACCTCGTATAAACAAACGGATGAAAATACTCTCTCGATTCTCGATTATCAGGAAATAAAAAAACGAATCGAATGGAGCGATGCGGTGCTGATAGGTCCGGGCTCGGGAAAAAATGAGGAAACATTCGCACTCGTCAGAAAAATAATCAGCTTGAATGATAAATATTTTGTCGTTGATGCTGACGCAGTTCAGGCGTTTAAAAATCACTCCGATGTTCTTAAACAGAATGATAAGAAAATTATTCTTACTCCGCATTACGGGGAATTCTCCGCACTGACAGGCATTCCGCTCGATGAAATTAAAAAAAATCTTTACGACGTTTCAACTGACTTTGCAAAAAAATACTCAGTCATTCTGGTTCTTAAAAATTCACCGACTATAATTACCGACGGTGAAATATTTTTAATTAATCCTACGGGAAAAGAAAATCTCGCGACTATCGGAAGCGGGGACGTTCTTTCCGGAATTATTGCTTCTCTGCTCTCACAAAGCGGTAAACCGCTCGAATCGGCGTTTGCCGGATGCTATATACACGGCAAATGTGGAGATAATTTGTACGAAAAATCGGGGCAGAGCTCTACTGCTGCTTCCGAATTAATCGAAGAAATAGAAAAAGTAAAATTGGATTTGCTTAATTGAAAACTCATAACAAAATTAAATATCACCTGCCGATTATAGCTTATTGCGTATTAATTTTCATCCTGTCATCTATCCCAGGAAATTCTCTGCCGGATTTAAAAATCGAAATTTCAGATAAAATGGCACACTTCGGAATTTATTTTATTATGTTCTTCCTGTTTGTCTATAGTTTGAAAAATCAGAATTTCAGTTCAGGATTAAAGAAAAATTATCTTGTTTTTGCATTGCTGTTTACCGCGCTATATGGTGCTCTGGACGAATACCATCAGAAATTTGTACGTAACAGAACATGTGAATTCTATGATTTCCTTGCCAACATTATCGGTGCCGGCACAGCCCTGTTAATTTATTATTCGTACGAATTAATCAAAAAAACCAAAAATAAAGCTTATGCTGAGTAGTCAGGACGTTAAATATCTGTATCCGTTTATCCTGCTTATAGTACTGTCGGTAGTTACTTTATTTCTGGATTTATTCACAAAACAAAATAAGAAAATTGTATCCGGCTTTTCTATGCTTACTATTGCAGCAGTAATTGCATCTTTGTTTTATATACTAATAAATGATCCTGAAATTGCACGTACTCAGGAAATTTTGCATTCGTATCTCCGTATTAACAGGTATACAATAGCTTTTTCGGTTTTATCTATGCTGGGAATTTTTATTACCTTCCTTGCATCAAAAAATTATTTAAAAAAACATGATATTAATTTCGGTGAATTCTATTATATAATTTTATTCTCTGCCGCCGGTATGCTGACTATGCTCTATGCTAATGATTTGCTCGTAATTTTTATCGGACTGGAACTGATGTCGGTATCTTTCTATATTCTCGCGGGTTTGATGAGAAGAAGACTAAAATCGAATGAAAGTGCTCTTAAATATTTTCTGTTGGGTGCCTTTATTACAGGATTTATTTTGCTCGGAATATCACTTATGTACGGAACCGGATTGACCAAAGGAATCGAAAATCCTTTGAACTTAACCGCAATTAAAAGTAATCCGAACTTTCTTTTTAATCCTTATTTTCTCGTCGGCTTTGCCTTGTTTCTTATCGGCTTTTTCTTTAAAATCGGCTTGTTTCCTTTTCAGATGTGGATTCCGGATGTGTATGACGGGGCTCCTACCGTCGTCAGCGGTATGATGTCCACTTCCGGAAAAATTGCGGCAGCGGGAACGCTGGCTCCGATTATTATTATTATGCATCCATCGGACCTGACACTGATGTTTTCTGTAATTGCCGTTCTTACTATGGTTATCGGTAATGTTGTTGCTCTTGTACAGGATAATCTCAAAAGACTGCTTGCTTATTCTTCTATTGCAAGTGCCGGATATCTGCTCGTGGGTATTACATCGATGAATATACATACTCTCGATGCAGTTACATTCTATCTGCTTGCCTATACATTTATGCAGCTCGGCTCATTTCTTATCGTTTCGCATTTCGAAGGAAAAACAGCAGACGGAAAAGATTTTTCGAACATAGATATAGGTTACTATAAAGGACTCGCAAAACGTAGTCCTGTATTCACTGTGATATTTACTATCTATTTGTTTTCACTTGCCGGTATTCCGCCGCTTGCAGGGTTCTGGGGCAAATACTACCTGTTTTATGCTGCAATTAAAGCTAATCTGATATGGTTGTCCGTTGTTGCAATTCTGATGAGCGTTGTCTCGGTCTATTATTATCTGAGAATTATTGTGTATATGTGGTTTATGGATAGTAAAACGGAGATACCCGAAGAAAAAAATTATTTAAAAGGAAATATGCTTTTCTTTGCAGCAAATGTAGTTTGTGTTCTTGGCACTCTGGTATTCGGCTTCTATCCGCAGCTGCTTTTCGAAATGTTTAAATTGATTCAAAAGATAATTTAGTATTGGTGAAACAGATTAAAAGTATTTTTTTTATTTTCGCTTTGATTTTCGCTGTTTCCTCAAAGTCTATCGCAAAAAAAGACAGTATCTATTTCTTTTCTTTCGATAATCTTTTCAAACCTGTAAGAGCATCGGTCATCGAAGCAAAAAACGGTTTCTTTAAAGACCTTAATAAAAATTATTTGTACGCCAATATCGGCATTTCAGCCGATGTCATTGGATTAAAAAAAGACGATATGCAGTACTCGATTGGCGCCGACCTTTTTACTTATTCATATCTTCGGACTGAGGATAATTTTAAGTTTCCCGTAGATGCAATCGACTATATGTTCGGTGTGAATTTTAATTTCAAGAAAAAAATTTCACAGTCCGACCTTTCCGTCAGAGTCAGAATATCACATATATCTGCACATCTCGAAGACGGACACCAATATCCGCGCAGCGATACGATTTTTACCCCATTCGTTTACAGCAGGGAATTTGCGGATTTGTCGGGAATTATAGAAAATCAATTGACTGATAATTTGTATCTGAAAAATATGCTGTCCGTCAATTTTCTGTTTCATACAATACCGGACGACTTCGGTAAAATATCGCTGGAATATGGGTTTGAGTTTAACTATTTTTTTAATGAAATATTTTCTGTATATTTTTCAAATGATTTGAAATTGTTTAGAGTAAACGGTAAAACTTATTTGAACGAAAACCTTGAAACCGGAATCAGATTGGGAAAAAAAGACTCAAAAGGAATTGTTGTTTTCTTTACATATTATGACGGAAAAGATTATAAAGGTCAATATTATAATAATTATTTGAATTATAAAGCACTCGGTTTGGGTTTAATACTTTAGAATATGAATTTTTTGTTTTTGATATTATTCGGCACCATACTCGGAAATTCCGACTCGCTTCTTGTAAAACAGGGAGAAATTTCCGGATTTAATGAAGCTGTGTCTGTTACATCAGATGCAAAGAATAATATTTACCTGCTTGATAAAGGTTCCAATGAACTTATTAAATATTTCGAAAACCTAAAAGAAATCAAGAGAATAGGAAGAAAAGGCTGGGGAGACGGGGAGTTTGATTCACCAACCTCCATAGACGGTTCGTCGGGACTGGATATCTATGTAAGCGACGGAAATAATCAGAGAATCCAGAGGTTCGACCAGAATCTCGGTTACTTGTGGTCTTTGTATACCTGGGAAGAAAATTATGATGAATATATGAAATTCCGAAGACCTGTATCATCCGTACTTGTTAATTCCACAAATCTGTACGTCATAGACAGCGATAATAACAGAATCGTTATTTTCAGGAGAATCAATAACCAGTCCGTACCGGTACAGTTTTTCGGAGCATTCGGTGAAGGTACTTCTGCACTCGGTAAACCGGTAAAAATTCTTAAAGACAACAGATACAGAATTTATATTCAGGACAATAACCTGAAATCAATTATGATATTCGACAACTTCGGAAATTTTATTACATCCCTGAAACATAACAGTATAATTTCATTTTCTGTTAATAACGATTTGACTTATATTCTGACTAAGGACGGCATATATATTTATGATGCAGATAAATCTGCTTATACAGATAAAATTGCAGTTCCCGAAGATGTTAATATAAATGAATTAAGAGATATTCTGATAGTTAATAAATACAATTTTTATTTTCTCGAAACAACAACTTTACATCATTTTATTTTAAAAAAACAATAAGAAAGGAATTTTATGGCAAGAGGACTAAACAAAGTAGTATTGATTGGTAATCTTGGAAAAGACCCGGATGTTAAATATCTCGAAAATGGAACCGCCGTATGCCGTTTTACTCTCGCTACTAACGATGCTTTTACAAACGATAAAGGTGAAAGAATCGAAAAAACAGAATGGCATAATATAACGGCATGGAGCAAACTTGCTGAAATATGCGGAAAGTATCTGAAAAAAGGCAGTAAAATCTACCTTGAAGGAAAATTATTGCCGAGAGATTATGAAAAAGAAGGTGTTAAACACTATACATACGATATCAGAATGAATGATATGATTATACTTACTCCGAAAGGTGATTCGGAGCCGGAAATAACTGAAACTCAGGGAGAAGAAAAAGAAGAAAGCGATTTACCGTTTTAAGCTGTAATTTTCACCGAAATTTAAAATAATATCTTCGATTGCAAACATATACGCAATCAAAGCTGCCCTTATCCACATTCCGTTTCGCTCCTGACGCCAGTACATCGCTCGGTCGTCATTGTCTATTGCTGTGTCGATTTCTGCACGGCGGGGAAGAGGATGCATAATTATCGCATCTTTCTTCATCAATTTTAAATTTTCGTATTTAAGGTGAAATCTGGTGTAATCTATATCTTTTGATTCGTTGTTGATATCATACTCGTCCTGTATCCTTGTCATATAAACTGCATCCGCATATTTTAATGCCGTCTGTAAATCATCGGTCTCCTTATATTTCATTTTGTTTTTCTTCAGGAAATTTTTAATGTCATCTTCGACTTTCAGATATTCGGGCGATATATATATGATTTCGATGTTTTTATAATGCTTTAACAGATATGTTAATGACCTAACGGTTCGTCCGCGTTTTAAATCACCGACCATTGCTATTTTCTTATTGTCTATCCCTCCGCGCATAAGAAATGAATAATTCAGTGTATATAAATCGAGTAAAGCCTGAGTCGGATGCTGGTCTCTTCCCGAACCGCCGTTGATTATACGAACGGGTCTTTTCGTGTTGTTGAGTAACCATGCTGACTTTTCCACCATACCTTCGAGAAAATGCCGCATAACTATTAAATCTACATAGGAACTGAAAGTACGAATGGTGTCTTCAGGAGTCTCTCCTTTTAATTCCGATGAAGTTGAAGTGGAACGTATCTCGCTTACCCTCATTCCAAGAATAAAACATGCACTTTGAAATGATACAAATGTTCTTGTTGACGGTTGAACAAAATAAAGCATCGCCCTCTTATTCGAAAGTAAGGACTGAAGCCAATCGAGACCCGGCTTTTCTTTTGCTATGAATCTTATCTTCGTAGCAATAGCAAAAAGTTTCTCCAATAAGGGTCTTGAAAACTGCTGTGAATATAATGCATCAAATATTCTGCCCTTTGATTCGTAAAATTTAATTTTTTTACCCGGAGATAATTTATTAAATTCTTCCCAACTTAATTTTTTTAAAAGTACGTCGTTTTTTTGTTTCTTCATAATAAAGTTTTTATTATTGATTGAAGTTATGCAAAACATTAAATACATCCATTTATGTCATTCTGAACTTGTTTAAGGGGTACCCACTTGCCTGACTTTAAGTGTTCATATCATTTTTGTTCAAATTTTAGGCCCTGAAAACTAAATTCAGTCAAGTTCAGGGTGAAAAGTGCGTAACTTCAGTTATTGATGTATTCTTGTTCCTGATTTTCCTAATGTTAATGCTTCCGGCAGTTTTTCTATACTTGTGATTATTGCAGAATTCCCGGTATTGACTACGAAATCAATCGCAGCGGTTATTTTTGGTCCCATGCTGCCGGGAGGAAAATGTCCCTGCTCAAAATATGTCGTTGCCTCATCGAGATTTAACTCGGTTAATTTAATCTCATCCGGCTTTTTGAAATTTATGTAACACGCATCCACATTCGTCAGTATTATCAGTTTATCGGCTTTTAAATCTATCGCAAGACGTGCTGAGGCAAGGTCTTTGTCTATTACTGCTTCTATACCTTCAAGTTCGCCTTTGTCGCTGTAATATATCGGAATTCCTCCGCCGCCCACTGCAATTACAATGTGTCCGTCTTTGGTTAAATCCATTATTACTTTATCCTGTATTACTTTAATAGGATGGGGTGAAGGGACTACACGCCTGTAACCTCTGCCGGCTGCGTCTTCTTTAAATATCCACTTCTTTGTCTTGTATATCTCTACCGCATGCTGCTTGTCGTAAAAAGGACCTATCGGCTTAGTCGGATTGGAAAAACCGGAGTCCGATTTGTCTACAAGTACCTGTGTCAATACCGTTAAAATGGATTTTTTTATCTCATTCCGGTTTAAACAATTTTGAATTGCTTTCTGCAAAACATAACCGATTTCACCTTGTGATTCCGCTACACATACATCCAACGGCAAAGCAGGGACTTTGGAAGCTGCTTCCTCGTTTTGTATCAGGATATTTCCAACCTGCGGTCCGTTTCCGTGAGTTATTATTAAATCGTAATCGGATTTTAATATCGGTATTAAAAGTTCTGCGGTTTTGTGTGCGGAGTATTCCCTGTCTTCGATTGTGCCTTCTACATTGTCTTCAAGTAATGCATTACCGCCGAGTGCTATCACTAATAATTTTTTATCATCCATAAATTCAAATAACAAAAATATTCAATTAATCCCTCTTTTTCAATCCATTCCCCCCTACAAAATCTGCAAATTATCACTCACAACTATCCTATCTTATGTTATTCATCTTTCTTTTATTTTCTGTTAATTATTTACTTTTTTAGTTATGTATTATTTGCGTTTTAGCGTCTTTTCGTTGAAAGTATTATTTCTTTAAACTCACAAAATTCTGACTTTAATATTTTTTAATTTAAAACAAAATTACATCATCTCAATTATGACATATACCGGCTTTCTTATATTATTTACGGTCATCCCAGTTTTTTTTCTGCTGATAATTTTAAGAAAATCACTTTCGTTTGTCTATGTCAGAACCCTGCTGCTTGTTTCTGTTATCGCTTTTCTGGCCACTACTTTATGGGATAACTACGCCGTTTACAACGGAGTGTGGTTTTTTCAGTGTGAAAAAACTTTGGGTGTTAAAATTCTGCATCTGCCCGTCGAGGAATATTTCTTCTTTTTTCTGCAGACATATCTTACGGGACTTGTGCAATTGTTTTTTATTATAAATTTTTCCAAAACGTCGAATAATATTAAATTGTTTACACTGCTTCCTATAACTCTTGTATTAATGCAGCTGCCGAAACTGCCTTTTGGAAAAATGAATTACCTTTTACACCTTCTTGTATGGGGATTGTTTTTTATACTCATTCAACTCGTATTCGGATGGAAAAAAATCAAAAAAAATATTAAAGCCGTTCTGATTCCATCGATGATAATGACTTTGTATTTTTCTCTTGCGGACTCGATATCTATCGGATACGGAATCTGGGAATTTGATATTAATCAGACTCTCGGATTCAGGATCCTGAACATACCGCTTGAAGAAATACTGTTCTTTTTTATGACTAATTTATTAATCACAGAAGCAATGATATTGTTTCTTCCGTCAAAATTCTTAGAAGAAAAAAACAAAGGGAACTTATATCGAAAATGTATTGTAAAAATTAATAGAAATATTTAATTTATATTAATATTAAATATTATGTAAAATGGAAAAAGTAAAATATAATAATATATCACTGTATTTCTTCTTAACTTTCCTCCTTTTGTTGATATCCCTGTCTTTTTTTTACAGCTGCGGAGCAAATATTTTTTCCGTTGATGACGACATAAAACTCGGAGAAGATATAGACAGGGAAATTAAATCCAGACCAAAAGAATTTCCTATGCTGGAAGGGAATCAGGATGTAAAAGATTATGTCAACCGAATCGGAAAAACAATACTCAATAATTCAACGATTATCGAATATAAAAATATTTTTCCCTACAACTTCCAGATTATAAACGATACAATTGTAAACGCATTCTGTACTCCCGGAGGTTATATTTATATTTACACAGGTCTGATGAAATTTGTCGACAACGAAGCAACACTCGCCGGCGTAATGGCACATGAAATAGCACACGCCGAAATGAGACATGTTACACAAAGAATCACAGCAGCTTACGGAGTAAATATTTTATTGAGTATAGTACTCGGAGGTAACCCCAGTGCTTTTGCCGATATTGTAGCCAATCTGTTCGTAGGACTGGGATTTCTTGCTAACAGCAGAGCCGACGAGGAAGAATCGGACAACCTGTCAATCAGATACCTGATGACTACAAAGTACTATCCGGGTGCAATTCTCTTCTTCTTCGACAAAATACACGAAGAACAAAAAAAGAAAGGTGAAGTTCCCGGTGCTTTAGACAGATTATTGTCTACACATCCCCTGCCGAACGATAGAGTTGAAAACGTAAAAAAACAACTAAAAGATTTAAAAATAAAACAAGAACCGACGAAGGGAGTTTTTACAGAAGAGTATCAGATTATAAAACAAAAATTAAGATAGAAAATGAAAACAAAAACAATTTTATATAATTTAATTATTATTCTGCTTTTTTCAGGATTTATATATTCGCAGGATGATGTGTCAGTAATTAATGACGATGAATATAAGTTTACAATTGCTTTTCCAGCAGGATGGAAAAAATTAGAAACTAAAGTGATACCGGAAAAAGGAGTAATAAACTATTCCTTGCAGAAAAACAACAACGACAACGGATTGATGATACTGGCGTTTAAATTGACAGAAGTAAAAGATATAGATGATTTCATCTACGTACTTGAGAAAGATGCTTCTCTGAACCTGCCTCAAAGGTCTTCCGAATTTAAAGATATAGAATATGATGATTATGACGGAAAAAGTGCCTTATACAAAGATACAAACGATATTGAGACAATTTTCTATTTCAGGACAAAAAACACATTGACAAACGAAAATTATGCTTATATGCTGAGATTTATTACACCTATTAAGAAACACGGTTTTTCGACAGAACAGGAAATAGAAGCAATAATTAAATCTTTCAGACCAAAACCTATAACCGGATAATTCATCGTAAAAAAGGATTATACTTTTTTTCGTCTGTAATCGTAGTTGATTCCATATGACCGGGATACAAAATAAAATCCCCGCTGAACTGTTCAAATAATTTTACTGTAACAGAATTCATTAACGCTTTGAAGCTCGCTTTGGGAAGGTCTGTCCTTCCTACTGAATTTTTGAATATCAGGTCTCCGCAAAAAATAATTTTATTTTTGTAATCTGCAAGACATATACTGCCGGGTGAATGTCCAGGAGTATGAATAACTTTAAGTTGCTCATCACCTACGGTAAAAATATCGCCTTCGTTTATATAAGAGTCATAATCAGGTAAATCGGCTACGTCGATTCCGAAATACTGACCCTGTTCAAATGCGTTTTCGACAAGAAATAAATCTTCTTTGTGTATGTATAACGGTACATCGAAATGTTCTCTGCAAAACCTGTTGCCGAGTATGTGGTCTATATGTCCGTGTGTATTTATAATATATTTGACATTTAGTCCGTTTTTCTTGCAAAATTCACTCAGGATATTTTCTTCTTCTGCCAAATATACTCCAGGATCAATTAAAATAACTTCTTTGCTTGCCTCATCGATATAAATATAACTGTTAAGCTGAAACGGATTGAATACAAATTTTTTTATTTTCATTTATATGTAAATTGATTTTACTTTTTATTATAAATATTTTATGAACTTTCGAATATGAACGATAATGATAAAATTAAGATAATTGCCACTAATCGTAAAGCTAATTTTCAGTACTCTATTTTTCAAAGATTCGAAGCAGGAATTTCACTTACCGGAACAGAAGTAAAATCACTCAGGAGTTCGAAAGTTAATTTTCAGGACAGTTATGTTAAATATATTAAAGACGGTCTATGGCTGATTAATCTGCATATAAGCGAATACAAACACGGAACAGCTCTCAACCATGAACCGCTCAGAAAAAGAAGACTTCTTCTGCATAAAAGAGAGATTAAAAGAATTAAATCTCAACTCGAAGAAAAAGGATTGACGATGATACCGATGAAAATATACCTGAAAGGCTCATTGATAAAAATTGAACTCGGGCTCGCTAAAGGAAAAAAATTGTTTGATAAAAGAGAAACTATTATAAAAAGAGAAACAGAAAGAAAATTAAAGAAATTATGATATGAAATCAATATTGAACGAACAAATTGATGTATTATCCGCAGGAACTGTCGAAATAATTCCTCAGGAAGAATTGGTTTCAAAAATTGAAAGGTCAATAATAGAAAAAAAACCTCTTAATATTAAACTCGGATGTGACCCTTCACGTCCTGATTTACATATCGGTCACTCAGTTGTACTGAACAAATTAAGAGAATTTCAGGAATTCGGACATACTGCTATTCTGATTATCGGTGATTACACCGGTATGATTGGCGACCCTTCAGGAAAGAAAAAAACCAGACCTCAACTTACATACAAAGAAACAAGAAAAAATGGCATTAGTTATTTCGAACAGGCATCAAAGATACTGGACAGAAACAAAACAAAAATAATGTATAACGGGGACTGGCTGGGAAAACTAAACCTTGAAGATATTATCAGAATTATGAGCAAATTTACCGTGCAGAGAATACTTGAAAGAGACGACTTTACAAACAGATTGAAAGAACAAACGGAAATTTCTCTGCATGAAATACTGTACCCGATTATGCAGGGATGGGACTCTGTTGTTATCAACGCGGATGTTGAGCTCGGCGGAACTGACCAGAAATTCAATAACCTTATCGGCAGGGAAATGCAGAAAAGATTCGGTTTAGAACCGCAAGTGGTAGTTCTTATGCCTTTGCTCGAAGGTGTTGACGGACAGGAAAAAATGAGTAAATCACTGAATAATGCAATTTGTTTTAACGATACTCCTCAGGATATTTTCGGGAAGACTATGAGTATTCCCGATTCCCTCATTTATAAATATTTTAAACTTACTACAAAAATACCTACAGATGAACTTCTTAATATAAAAATTGACCTTGAAAAAGGGGCAGTAAATCCAAGGGATTTAAAAAGAAAATTGGCATTTGAACTTGTAAACATCTATTACGACGAGAATACTGCAAGACAGGCAATGTCGGAATTTGAAAAAATATTCGTAAGAAAAGAAATACCAGATGAAATTGAAGAATTTAAATTAACCGAAAAAAACATAAAATTAGTCGAGTTAATGGTTACTGCCAATCTTTCAGATTCGAAAAGCAACGCAAGAAGACTAATTGAACAGGGTGCAGTGGATATAGACGGCGAAAGAATCACAGATGTTAATTATACAGTAAATAAAAATACGGATTTCATTATTAAAGTCGGAAAGAGAAAATTTATTAAAATATTAATTTAAAATTATTTAAAAAGGAGAAGATATATTGGAAAAACCAACAAAAATCTTTTTCACAAAAGGTGTAGGAAGACATAAGGATTACCTTCAGTCTTTCGAGTTGGCACTCAGACATGCAGGAATTGAAAAATGCAATCTGGTTCAGGTATCCAGTATTTATCCGCCGGGCTGCAAAAGAATAACGAAGGAGCAGGGGATTGCACTCCTTGAACCGGGACAGATTACTTTTACCGTAATGGCAAGGAATTGTACAAACGAACCGAACAGATTAATTGCAACTTCTATTGGTGTAGCTCTTCCATCCGATGACAGTCATTACGGCTACATATCCGAACACCATCCGTTCGGAGAAACGGAAAAAGTAACCGGAGAATATGCCGAAGACCTTGCAGCAACTATGCTTGCCACCACACTCGGAATCGAATTTGACACAGAAACTGCATGGAACGAAAGGGAACAGGTGTATAAACAAAGCGGAAAGATATTTAAAACCTTTAATATAACACAATCCGCGGAAGGCGATAAGCACGGATTATGGACTACAGTTATTGCCTGTGCTGTATTTCTTCCATAATACTTCTTTTTATAAGTTGTCGTATTGAATCAACTCCCAGAGGAAATCAGGCGGAAAATATGATAACTCGCAAATTACGTTCTGCTTCGTGCATATCACGGAAAAATGATACTTAATGCTGTTGTGCCATGGAATCTTCCACCTCGAATTTACCGCAGATACATTGTAAACAGAATCTCTCCACTTGAATTTTATTATCTCCATTTCAAGATTATGGAAATGGGTAATTACTTCTATTTGCTCAAATACCTGATTCGACATAATTATAATTACCATAATAATATATGGTATTTTTTAAAAAATCAAGTGGAATTTTAATAGTTAAATATTACCTTTCAACCAATCAACTAATTAAATAAAATAAATCTATTTCAATAAGACTATTCTTTTGTCTATATTCGTAACGCCGTCCGTCAAACGAATGAAATATATACCGCTTGGCAAATAACCCGCCGAAAAAAGAATTGAATATGAACCCTCTGCAAATTGTTTTTTTAATATGACCGCAACTTTCCTGCCTAAAATATCATATACACAAAGCTCGATTAAACGGGAAGTATTGTTCCTGCCAATTGTGAATTTTAACATCACCGAACTGTTGAACGGATTTGGATAAGGTTCGTCAAATCTGAAATTTTCCGGTAATTCAGGATTCTGCGTAACCGCGTAAGTAGGCATGTAAATCGGAAGATAATCTACAAATCCGAGTGACGGATTATCCGGTTTATGAAAAATATGATGCTCTATCGTATCGAGATTGGTTGTACCCCAGTAATTATTCTCCGCCATTATCGAATCAGGTGTGTTGTTATACAAGTCAATTGTCGTATCGTTGTGATAATTCCCGTATAAAAAATTATATCCGTTATCGGTTGTATCCGGATTGTTTAAATTTCCGAGATTGGGTTTTGCAGTGCCTTGAATTGTTACTCCCCAGAGATTCCATCTGATTATATTTCTCGATACAATGGCTGTAAGAGTTGAATTTGCGTTGAAGTTTAATCCGCTGCCTCCTGTTAAAGGATTTCCCTCGATATTGTTGCTGTCGATTATGTTCCCGCAGATGTAAGCATTGATGTTACCGCTTAATAAGGCAATCCCGTATCTGTTATATTTTATTATATTGTCTTTTATGATTAAATTCGGAACGGAACCTATTGCAAGAAATGCAATCCCTCCGGCTTTATTGAAATATCCGAATATCCTGTTATTCAGTATCTCGACCGGCTCTGACGTTGCCGCACCGAGATTAATCTGGGGCGTATTGTAATTTTCAATATCGTTTTCGTATATGTAATTACCGATAATTTTCGGTGATGAGGCGATATTTGCCCCTGAAATAATCGCTGCCCTGCGGTTTCTGTATATCTGACAGTTCGATATCGTCGAATTGGACCTGAATAAGTTTATTGCTCCGCTTGAAAATGTACTGGAAAGTGTATTGTATCTTATGATGCAGCTGTCTATCAATATATTACAATCAAGCATTTTGATTGCATTTGCATATTCGAATGTTAGTTTCTTAAGATATGAACCGTCGCTTAATGAATCCATTCTTATTCCTACATACTTTGAATTAGTATCAGCTGCGGTCATTACTACACTATTCGGAGGATTAATCTGGAGGACGCCGTTAATGTTTATTAACACCATTCCCGACATCTTTATAACTGCATCGTGAAAAATCTTCAAAGTATCTGATTCGGAAACGGTCAAAGTATCGTTTATATAATAATTTCCAGAAGAATAAGTCACAACTCCCGATGAATAGGTAACAAGACTATCGAGTGTCCAATTCTTGTACTGTCCGGGTGTGCTGTAATTGGCAAACAGATTTATATTTACTATTGCGAATAAAAGAACCGCAGTATAGGTTAAAATCGCTTTCATATTTATAAAATTTTTAATTTATTGTTTGATATATTCTTATTAACTTAACATAAAATAACAATAATTCAAATTTATTACTATGAAAATATCTTTTAATTTACTGCCGGATATTAACGAAATATTTCTGGATTATCTGTGTGATTTCAGTAAAGTAAAGTCATTTTTCAGTTTTGACTATCGAAGCGAATATGATTTTAAAAAAATTATTGATATTAAATCGAGAACATATGCCGGTAATAAAATTTTCAGAAGAAATGATTTGGCAGATATTTTAAAAACTCAAAATAAATTTTTTAATTCCTCCGAAACTACTTTTTATAACATCGAAAAATTAAAAAACAATAATACTTTTGCAGTAGTTACGGGACAGCAGGTTGGATTGCTTACAGGAAATTATTATACTATACTCAAACCGATAAGCACAATTAAATTATGTGAAAGATTAAAGACACGATTTCCGGATTTTGAATTCGTTCCTGTATTCTGGATGGAAACTGAAGACCATGATTATATCGAGATAAATAATATCAGTGTATTTGATGCAAAAAACGAACTTAAAAAAATTGAATACTTTACAAAAGGTGAGACTAAAGAAAGATATCTTACTCCAACCGGTAGAATATTGATTGATGAGCATTTTGAAGATTTTAAAAAGAATTTAAGAAACAATATTCTTCAAACCGAATATACAGAAGAACTATTTGAAATAATCGAAAAGTCATACAGAATTGGAATTTCACTTGGTACCGCTTTTGCAAGATTTTTTAATTACATATTCGAAAATAACGGTATAATTTTTATCGACCCGAATGATAATGAAATAAAGAAATTATTGAGACCGGTATTCGAAAAAGAACTTAATACATATCCCGAAACCTGCGAAATAATTATAAGAGCAACAGCAAAAATTGAAGAAAAATTGTACGAACCTCAGATAAAACCAAAACCAATCAACCTTTTTTATATCTGCGACGACGAAAGATTTTTAATAGAGCCGGGAACTAAAGATGCATTCTCCCTCAAAAACACAAGAAAAAAAATCGGGAAAGAAGAAATGTATGATTTGTTGTATAAGTCACCGGAGAATTTCAGTCCGAACGTTGTGCTAAGACCTATTTGTCAGGATTATTTACTCCCGACAGCAGTTTATATTGCAGGACCTTCGGAAATTGCATATTTTGCACAATTAAAACAAGTGTACGACTTTTATGAGATTAAACAACCAGTCTTATACCCTCGGGTCTCAGCAACGATTCTGGAAAATCGTGTCTGCAATTTTATCAATAAATATAATATTAATTATGATGATTTATTCGATGAACAAAAAATTATTAATTCGGTCTTGAAAGTTATCGGGGAAAATAAAGTTGAAGAAATTTTTTCGAAATTTAATGATAATTATAATTCCCTGTGCTATCAATGCGAAAAAGAATTATCTAGGATCGACGTTAATTTAATCGGCAGCTTTAAAAATAAAAGTCAGAAATATCTCGAGAATTTAGAAATTCTGAAACATAAATTTGAGAAAGTACAGGAAAAGAAAAATGCTGAAACTGTTAATAAAGTAAAATTAATAAACGAAAACATATATCCGCAAAAAAAACTGCAGGAAAGAATTATCAATATTTCGTATTATCTGAATAAATACGGTCCCGAATTTATTGAAAACCTGATGAAGAATATAGATATCGAAGATTTTAATCACCAAATTATAGAGATAGAACAAATAATTTCATAATTATTATTGAACCTCAATCAATCCAAAATATTAATAGTCAGATTATCATCTTTCGGAGATATTGTTCTTACTTTCAGTCTGATAGATTTTCTGAAAAAAGAATTCCGGGATACAGAATTGCATTTTCTTACTAATAGCGAATATGAAAGTCTGCTGAAAGAAAATAGACTGATTGATAAAATTTTGATTTTCCAAAATTCGATATCAAAAACACGTAAAATGATTTCCCGTGAAAAGTATGATATCATATTTGACCTGCATAAAAATTTCAAAAGTATTCTCTCAACTACCTGCACAGAAGCTAAAACATTAAGATATAAAAAGGAAAATTTAAAAAAATTTTTACTGGTAAATTTTAAAATCAATCTCTTTAGAAATATTACACCTGTATATCTTAAATATTTTAAAATATTGGGAAAAACAGGTATAAAATCCGAATATAAATTTACAACAACAAAATTGGTTGAGAATGAAAGAGCAGAATTAAAAGAAAATCATATTCTAATTGCACCATCTTCAAAACATTATACTAAAAGATACCCTGCGAAAAAATTTAATCTAATCATAAAAAAATTAAATAAACACAAAATAGTTCTGACGGGTGATAAATCAGTTACCGACAATAAAATATGCAATTTTTTAAAACAAGAAAATCCTGAAGTCGAAAATCTTTGCGGAAAAACGGATTTTAAAGCATTAATTGAATTAGTCACTTCTTCAAAATTAGTAATAACTAACGACAACGGTGTTATGCATCTTGCCGAAGCACTGGGCAGAAAAATTATCGCAATATTCGGTTCGAGTGTTGAAGAATTCGGATTTTATCCGCAGCTTGAAACTTCGAGTATTCTCGAAATCAAAGAGTTAAAATGCAGACCATGCTCACACATTGGCAGGCAAAATTGCCCTAAAAAACATTTTGAATGTATGGAAAAAATTGAACCGGTAGAAATTATTAAATTAATCGAAGAGAAATTAAATTGAATATAATTCTTAAAAAGAATGAAGAAAGACGCCTGAAGACAGGGCACCAATGGATTTTCAGCAATGAAATTCAAAGAACGGAAGGATATAAAGAAAACGGCTGCGTTGCAAATCTCTTTTCAAACGCAGGAAATTTTCTCGGAAAAGGATTTTATAATAAAAATTCACTGATTTCCTACAGACATTTAACGGATAAAAATGAAACTATAGACAGAACATTTATACTAAACAGATTGATTTCTTCGGATAATTTAAGAAAAAGAATTTTCGGTGACAGGAAAACTTACAGATTATCGAACGGGGAAAGTGATTATCTTCCGGGTCTGATTATAGACAAATACGAAAATTATTATTCCATTCAGATATATGCTCTCGGAACGGAAAAATTCCTTCCCGAAATTACCGATATATTGAAAAATGAATTTTCAGCTGATATAATAATCGAAAGAAATAATAATGAGTACAGACAACTGGAAGGAATAGAATTAAGGGAAGGTGTTCTTTACAAAAAATCCGAAAATATTACAAACGAATGCTCAACAGAAATTGACGGAATTAAATTTACAATAGATTTGCTGAAAGGGCAAAAGACCGGTTTTTATCTCGACCAATCGGAAAACAGAAAAATACTAAGGAAATATATTAACCAAAATTCACGTGTTCTCGATTTGTTTTGCAATGACGGGGGATTTTCCTTAAATGCAAAATATGCCGGTGCCGAAGTGTGTACAGGTATTGATTCTTCGGAACAATGTATAAATACAGCAAGGAAAAATATCAAATTAAACAACCTTTCCGGAATAGAATACATTAAATATGATGTATTTTCTTATATAAAAAATAAAATGCAGGAAAATTATTTCGATTTAATTGTTATCGACCCGCCATCTTTTACAAAATCAAGAAAGTCTGTGGATAATGCAGTGCAGGGTTATCTCGAACTGAATTCTACCTGTTTTAAAAACATACAAAATAACGGTATTATATTTACTTTCAGTTGCTCACACCATATAGATGAAAAATTATTCAAGGATATTATAGTAAAAAGCTCGAAAAAAGTAAACAAACAAATCAGAATACTCGAATATCTGGGAAACTCTCCTGACCATACTATCTTACCATCAATGCCTGAAACTAAATATTTGAAAGGTTTTGTTTTATATATTATATAAACGTTATCCGTTTATTTGAATTTCTGCTGTACCGGGAAAAAATTATAAATAGATTGTATTTAAAGTAATTATTATATTTACATAAACCTTTGGATGAAGAAAAATTAAATATTGCCAAAAATAATTGTTTTAAAAAGGTATTGATGTTTTCATTTTTACCTGCAATATTCATTATCTTCTTTATTATCAGTCTTTTTGAAGACGGTTTGTACAGTGAGATAAAGAAAATTAATTATAGAAAAGACAAAGGTTTTCGTGAATATATATCAAACAGGAATTTTACAAAGAGTTTTTTGCTATTAACCGGTAAAACCGGCGATAAAATCAAAGATACAATATATACCAACAAAGATAACTGGCTTGAATTAAGAATAGACCAGCAGATGCTTTATATGCACAGCAGAAACGATAGAACTAGGAAGTTTCCAGTTTCGACAGGGAATAAGCATTTAAGTAAATCAGTAGAATCAAAACCGGGTTTATTTGCGATATTTTATAAAAATCGTCATCATATTTCTACTCAATTTAATGCCGCAGATATGTATTATTTTATGGCATTTAATATGGGTATCGGATTCCATTCATTAAACGGTACAGGATATTACGGAAGTTTAGGTGTAGCACCTTCTTCTCACGGCTGTATAAGAATGAGGCATGAAGACGTTGAGAAAGTATTTAACGATTGTCCGGAAGGAACATTAGTTTTGGCACATAACGGACATACATTAAGAACTGTTTCATTCGCACCCGAAAGTTTCGAAGACACTGCCAGATATGACAAAGAAGAATATAAGCAAATGATTGCCGAGAATCTTCAGAATATTCTCGAGGGTAAGTACTACATCACAGAAAGAAAATTTTTCGTTATCGACCCAAAAATTATACCAAAATCGGGCATTTACATAGGTTATGACAGGAAACTGCCGGAAAGACAGAAAAAGCCGTATGTATATTACAGGTTTTTGCTGGAAAGTGATATATTGACAGAAAGGAATCCTATAAATATATCAGTTCAGTCAGAATCAGAACAAAATCAGGAAAACGAAGACATCACATTATCCGATGACCAAAAATCCAATGAAGATGCGAACACATACCGTAAGGAAATAATAAAAAAATATTATGACAATCCAATCGGGATATTACCGTATTACGGACCAGGCAGATAAAAGTAAAAATATTTTAGTGTAATTTTTAAATAATTTTATTTATATTTGATACGCTATATATCAGGAACAAATTAAGAAATATAGAGTTAAAAAAGTAGAAGTAAAAAAAATAAGGAGGCAGTAAGAAGATGACTGCAACAAATAATACAAACACAGGAGCATACATGGAGCCGGTAAACGTAAATATGAAGTACGGGGCTCCGGATTTAAAGAAGAAATACAACAAATATGTAGGTATCGGATTGATAATAGCCCTGATAATACACGTAACATTAATTACTGCATACGGTATCAGCATATTAATCGAGCAAAAAGCCAAAGAACGAGAACAATTCTCAAGAATTGTAGAATTTAAGGAGCTTGATACACCGCCATCGGCTAACGAAGAAGAAAATTTAAATCAGATGGATGTACAGGTACCTCAGGATCAGATAGCCTCCATTCGTGATTTAGGTGCTTTAATACCCGAACCCGTAGCAAGGGAAAAAGCAGATACTACAACAATCAAAGCTTTAAAAGACCTTGAAAACCTTGACGAAAGCAAGCAGGTTGGAAAAGAAAATAAAGAGGGCAGAGACCTTGAGTTAGGAGAAAGAATCCCTGAAAAAATAGAACAAAAAGTTCAGGAAGAAACCAAGATAGAAAAAAAGACAGTCGAGAAGACAAAGGTATATCAGACATTCGAGGTCGAACAAGCGCCTGTAGCAGTAAATTTAGGCGAAGTAAGAGCTTCAATGAGGTATCCTGAAATTGCCCGTTCCTCAAATATAGAAGGTAAAGTTACGGTAAAAGTACTGGTAAGTGCAAGCGGCTCTGTTGAAAGTGTGGGGGGAATCAGCGGACCTGAAGTGTTTTATAACGAAGTAAGAGATAAAGTTATGAATCTGCAGTTTACCCCGGCAAAACAAAATGGAGTTCCAGTAAAATGCTGGGTAAGTGTTCCGTTCAGTTTTACATTGAAGAAGCAACAGTTTAAGAAGGACGAAGACAAAGAAAAAGAATAACTGTAAAAGATTATTATCATTAGTTTATATTCATCAATAGATAATAATAGTCATTATAAAAAGGCTGTTATTATCTATTGTTTTTATTAAAAGAAAAAACAAAAAAATTGAACGCAAATTTAATAATCAGTATTGTTACAATAATATTTTCATTGGTTGTTGGTGTCTTATTGATTACCGGATACTTTGGAGGTTATATGGGAAACCAGATGAGAATAATTTTCGGAATAATATTAATATTATACGGGTTTTACAGATTAATTTCAATCTTTTATAAACAGAAACAGGCAAAGTTAGAAAAAGAAAGAGAAAAAATCAAAGAAGCAAAAGACAAATTGATGAATAAATGAATAAGCAATTACTAATATCACTATTCATAATTTTGGGTTTACTTCAATCTACCAGCTGCGATTTTCAGAAAATAAAATCAGAAGCAACAACGGGAGAACTGTTCATTGTTGCAGATGATATTGTCGAACCGCTTGTAATAGCTTTAAACAATGAATTTGTCAGATTAAATACAGAAGCAAGCATTAAATCGGAATTTACACCTACGAAGAATGCCATTGCAGACATAATTAACGGTAAGACTAAAAATATAATAATTCCGAGAGATTTTATTGAAGAAGAGAATGAATATGCAAAACAAAACGGCTTAACTCTGACCAAGTATCCTGTAGCAATAGACGGAATCGGATTTATCGTAAATCCCAAAAATCCTGCAGAGAGACTAACATCGGAGGACCTGAAAAACATTTTAAGCGGAAAATATAAAAAATGGACAGATATAAAGACACAGGATGAAAAGCAAAATGACAGAATTTTGAAAGAAATGAAAGGGAGTGAAAATAATATTAAAATATTCATACATCGTCCGAATTCTTATTTATATGAATATGTAAAAGATTCCGTTTTACTTGGTGAAAATTACACAAATACCTCAAAAATTTGCTCAACAAGTGTACAAATGCTTGAGGAAGTAAGGACCTACAGAAACTCTATAGGAATATCAAATTTGAGCTGGTTATCTGCAGGAGACTACGATAAACTGGACACAACAGTAAAAACTTTAAGAATTTACAAAAATAATCCTCCTACTGGGGAGAGAATTTTTGCGGAATTACACCAGGGCTTAATCAGTAATCAAACTTATCCGTATAGAATAGTAATTAATTATTACACAACAGAATTAGGATTAAATATATCAACCGGTTACATCACGTTTTTAAGGAACAAGGACGGTCAGACAATAGTATTAAAAGAAGGACTGGTTCCTGTAACACAGATAATAAGATATATACAGCTGAATTAATAAGAAAAAAAATAACAATAACTTTAAAACTTAAAA
>Ga0208047_1000131_pt1 | contig 27042 bp, 22 predicted proteins | sample Kivu_220m_FD_184162 | JGI IMG/M metagenome (GOLD analysis project Ga0208047, IMG submission 184162) | Freshwater microbial communities from Lake Kivu, Western Province, Rwanda to study Microbial Dark Matter (Phase II) - Kivu_220m (SPAdes)... | ecosystem: Environmental > Aquatic > Freshwater >...
GGGCTGCAGTCGGCCGGTCCGCGACTCCGGTGAGGTCATCGCGGTATACAGACAGACGGCTGGTGGTTGCCTGGAAGACGCGGTTGTCAATCGCATCCCAGGCCATGCTGCGGGGATCGAGCTCGGGTGGGAGCACGGCCACGACCGAGTCGTTCCGGCAGTCTACGACCGCACCGGATCTCAGATAGAGCTTGTCGTTCCGGTCGTTCATCAGGCCCGCGCCCGTAAAGCTGGCATCGATTGTGTCCACGACAGCTCGTTGATTGCAGTCATAGACAAGTGTCCTAGCCGGGTCAGTGCCGCACATGAACAGCCTCCCCAGTCGCCGGTTAAGGAACAACGCCTCGACTCCCCACGGCAGACTGTCCGAGCCGATGACCGAGTCGGCGATCACGTCAATCGTAAACAACCGGGTCGGCAACTGGTCGGTGTAGTAGAGGCGACCGAGGTCGACATTCACGGCCATCCTTCCGTGGTAGGAGGTGCTCACAAGGTCGAACGTCTTGACAACCGAGTCGGTCACCGGGTCCAGCGCGCGTATGGTCGGCTGCGGCCCGCACGAGAAGAAGACCCGGTTGGAGCGCGGGTCGTAGACTGCGCCGGTGACTGGGTCATTCATGTAGCAGATGGAGGACACTTGGTCACGGAGCCCATCGTAGACGTAGACTGAATCGCGCGCGTCCGCAGAGAAGACGTACAGCTTGTTGAGGTCGGGAACCATCACCGGTATCGGGTGAGCGATTCCGTACATCACCTTGCTGGCAATGAGGCTATCGGAGTTGCAGTCTATCACTCGCAGCCTGTACCCGGTCGCCACATAGAGGCGGTTGAGGATCTGGTTCAGCACCCCCTGCGCGGAGGTCATCCCGCACGGTATGCGCTTCGGGGTCCCGAAAGTGGTATCGCATACCAGAACTTCGTCCGTCGCCGGACAGATCAGATAGAGCTTATTCCCGGCCGGGTTATGGACCATCTGAGAGATACCGCATCGCCGGTAGCTGACGGATCCCGCAAGCGTGTCGGACGACGCATCCGCCGCGAAGGCGACGCCGTCCCAGCCGGTCGCTCCATAGAGCTGGTTGCGGTCGGCGGAGAAAGTCAGCGCGTCATTCCATACCGTGGCCTTGCCGGGCAGGTCTATGGTGCCGATGACCGAGTCGGTCGTGTCCATCACAATAACCTGAGGCGAATCATCATTCCCCAGGTACACGTTGCCGGTCAGACTGCTCACGGCCAGCGCGGAGACATCAACGTCGAGCTCGCGCATTCTCAGTATCGTGTCTCCCCGGCAGTCGATCACGTAGAAGGAGTCGTCCTGCACGTACAGCCGGTCCGTCACCGGGTTGTAACCCATGATGTCGCGATCGGGCAGCCCGGGCACGGTACCGATGGGTTTCAGTGAATCAGTGCTGACAACGACGAGTGCTCCTCTACCGTTGGTGTCCGCGCCTGTGCAGTACAGCTTGTGCGAAACCGTGCTAAGAACGAGTCTCTCCCACAACTCGAAGCCGACCTGGACATACGGCATCAGAGTGTCGGTGCTGCAGTCGAGGACCTTGAGCGGACACCACGGAGCCGTCTCTGTCCACGTGGCGATGTACAGCCGGTTCCACACTGAATCCCAAAGCAGCGCCTCGACCGCCCCGATGCCCAAAGTCTTCACTACGGAGTCTGCGTCCGGGTCAAACACCATCAGACTGGTATCGTCGGTCGACGCCAGGTAGAGCCGATTCGATGTCCGGCTGTAGGCATATGCGCGCGTCGCGAAAGGCGGCGCGGTCGCGCCGATGACCGTGTCCGCAGCAGCATCGATGATGACGAGTGAGTCGCGGACGACATACCCCTTGCTGCTCGGCGGACAGAAGACCACCGAGCCGGAGACGCCCGGCCCGCGCATCTTCTCCATGGTTGCAGGATTGAACACCTGTATCGGGTTCGAGCGGATGTATACGTTGCCGGATATCGGATTGACGACGAGTTCCCCCGGGTAGCCGATGCCGCCGAAGGTGTCGCCAAGCACGACCTGGCGCTCCAGCCACTGGGCCGAGCCAAGCGTGAGCAGCAGACACGACAGAACAGTGACTTTGAACATGTCTTTCACAATATCCTCTTATCTCTGAATCACGACTTTGGTGGTTTTGCTGCTGGCTGCCTGCCGAACGAAGTAGACGCCGGCCGGCAGCATCCTTACGTCATTCCTGCCCGGCGTGAGGTCAAGCACATTGCGGCCGGTGATGTCGAGCAAGTCGCTCGACGCACCACGCGTTCCGCCGGACGCAAGCGGCAGAGACAACACACCGCGGACGATAGTTGGCAGCCTCTGTGTCCTTGCTTCGAGAGGTCTGTCTGCGACTCCACTGAGCTCGTCGCGGTAGACGTACAGCACGCTCGTGTCCGCTTGGAACACCCGGTTGTCGATCACGTCCCACGCCATGCTAATCGGGTCGAGCGAGCCGGGCGGGAGCATCGCGATGACCGAGTCATACCGGCAGTCCACAACCGCGCCGTGCCTCAGGTAGAGCTTATCGTTCCGCTCATTCATCTCGCAGGCGTAGTGGAAGTCCGCGTCAATGGTATCTACAATCGCGCCCTGCCCGCAGTCAAAGACAAGCACTCCGGCCGCCTCCCGGCCGCACAGATAGAGCTTGCCGAGACGCCGGTTCAGCATCAGCGTGTCAACACCCCAGGGCACGTTCTCAGAATCGACTACCGAGTCGGCCAGGACATCAATCGTATGTAGCTCGAAGGAACCTCGAGTAGCATAGTAGATTCGACCGAGGTCGGGGTTTGCCACCAGTAGACCACCAAGGGCGCCGTCCACCAGATGGAACGTCTTGACCACCGAGTCGGCTACCGGGTCAAGAACGCGTACGGCCGGTGGTGCTCCGCAGGCGAAGAAGACGCGGTTGGAACGCGGGTCGTAGACCGCGGAGGTCACTGCGTCGGGAAGACGGAAGATCGGTGATAGCTCGTCTCTGAGACCGTCATAGGCATACACCGTGTCCCCTCGGCTGGAGGAGAGAACATACACCTTGTTCAGGTTCGGCACCAGCACAGGTATCGGGCGCAGGACTACAGGTGTGTTCTTGCTTCCAACAACACTGTCGGAGTTGCAGTCTATGACCCCCAAGCGATGGCTCCCGACCGCGTAGAAGCGGTTGAGCGCCTGGTCCAGCACCGGCAGGGGGTAGATACCTGTGTTCCCCAGCGGTACACGTTTCGGTTTCCCGAATGTGCTGTCCAAAACGAGGACTTCGCGCCGCTCGTGGCAGAACAGATAGAGCTTGTTGCCGGCCGGGTTGTGCACCATCCGGTAGGGTGTGCAGGTCTGATAGCTGATCTCCGCCAGGAGCGTATCGGCCGATGCGTCGACGATGAAAGCGAAGGCGCCATCCGTTGCTCCGTATATCTCGTTGCGCTTGGGAGAGAATGCCAAGGCTTCGGCATTGCCGGCGCCCGGCGTTCGTATCGAACCAACCACCGCGTCGGTCGTGTCCACAACCAGGATCAGCGCGGAATCACGATGCGACGCGTAGACTCTGCCGTCCAGGCTGCTCACTGCAAGCTCGCCAATCGGCAGATCCAGCCGGCTTCGTACCGAGTCGTTTCGGCAGTCGACTACGAACAAGCTCTCTCGGTAGTAGGGCGCGTAGAGCCGGTCGGTGACCTGACTGCAGGTGAGACCGTAGCTTGCCCGCAAACCGGGCACGGTGTCGACACGCCTCAGCGAGTCGGTGCTGACAACGACAACTCGCTCCCGCCAGTTGTTATCAGCGCCCGCGCAGTACAGCTTGTGTGAGGCAATGCTCAACGCGAGAGCGTACACCTGACTGATTCCGGTCTGGATTCCCGGTAGCAGTGTGTCGGCGGTGCAGTCCAGAACCTTGAGCAGACCCGAATCCGCTTCGACGCCTATGTACAACCGATTCCACGCCGAGTCCCACTGCAGCCGACGGACATCACCTCCGACGCCGACCTTGTTCCGGACAGAGTCACCGTTTGGGTCAAACACAAAGAGAGTGTCCGAGTGGGCCGCCGCTAGGTAGATACGGTTCGACAAAGGGCTGTAGGCAGCCACTTCCGCCTGAAAGTGAATGGCGCTCCGGCCGATGACAGTATCTGCGGCACCATCGATGATGATGACCGAATCGTGGGTGTTGAACAGGTAGCCCTTGCCGCTGGGCGGACAGAAGGCCGCCAGGCCCCATGTGTTGATGCCGCACACCTTCTCCCTGAATACGGGATTGAAGACCTGGACGGGGCTCGTCTCGATGTAGACGTTGCCGGATATCGGGTTGACAACAGTGCCCTCCGGATAGCCGATACCACCGAAGGTGTCGCCAATCACGACCTGGCGCTCCAGCCATTGGCCGGGGCAGATGGATGTAACCGCTACGACGAGAACGAACAGGACGATCTTCTTCATCGTACCTCCCTGCGTGATGATAGAACCGTTTCCCGAATTGTCAATCGAACAGAGGCCGAGAACAAGTCAATTTGTCAAGACGTCACCACCTCCACCTCGGTGTCCACTTCCCGCAGACGAGGCCGGCTCGCGCTTCAGGCAGATACCACACCGGACGCAGTCGAGTGCAGTACCGTCCGTGGCATCGTACCCGGCGGCGCTGCCGTCGGCCTGGTCCATCCCCGGCCATGTCAATGAGCACACTGGATGGCGCAGATGGATGCCGGTCCGGCCGTAGCAGGCCTGATCTCCACGCGACCGCGAAGCCAGGCATCGTCAAAGAATCCCGGCCACTCCAGGCCGGGGGGCCGCACGCGACGGCCGCGAGCTTCCTCGACCTTGCGGACGAACGACAGCGGCCCGAACGGGGCGCCGGTACGCAGGCAGGATTCCAGTGACTGCACAAACCTCTCGTCTTCGGGCGAGCCGACGTAGACGTCCCAGACGGCCGGATTCGGCAGGCGTTCGGGTGGCACCGTCAGCAGCCCGTGCGTAAGGAACCCGGCGTGTTCGGCAGCGCTGCTCAGCGCGTGCCGGTCGAGGGGCTCGCCACCGCAAACCCGGACCGACGCCATGTCGACGTAGCGCAGCACCCGCCACGCGACCTCATCGGCAAACGGGCAGGCGAAGTAGCCCGGCTCCCAGGAGGAAGAGATGCGATGGTGAATCTCGTCCGACCCCCGGACAGAACTGTGGCCGGCGTCCATCAGGGCATGACCGATGGCGTCGGGTTGCTGCGGTATCAGAACAAGCAGCACGCGATCGGAGAGGATGTTGTAGCCGCAGAGCTGGATGCCGTACCTGTACATACTGCCGTGGATCCTCGCGAGGGAGAGGTGCCGGTCGCGGAACTCACTGAGCGCGGATTGTCCTCCCCGGACCCGGCGTTCCACGAGGTGGAACGCGCCGGGTACTTCGACACGAGGGATATGACTCATGGCCGTGCCGGCGCGTGAAGCTCGCTCTCGCTCGAGATCGGCTTCGACCCGCTGCCGGCCCAGATTCCCCGGACCTCTCTGGCCAGGGCGACAAGCTCAAACGCGTCGCCGCGGTATTCAAGACAGGCGTAGCCGCCGCTCCGCCGTCCGACCACCACATCGAATCGGATCTCTCTGGGATCTGCACAGCCGGGACGGGATGCAAGCTCCCAAGAAACCATGCCCAGCGCGACCGTGGGACACCAAGCCGGACCGCCGAGCAATCGGGAACCGAAGAAGACCGACAGGGGCGTTCGTGCGTCCGGAGCGCCGGGCCCGGCGCCTCCAACACTATCAGGCTCCGTAGGACCTTCGTCTTCGAGCCCGACGCTCCGCCAAGCTGAGCGCACGTGCGGAGTCGCCACATGGAAGCAGAACTCGTCGGCCCGGGCTGCCGTGGAGAAGTTGCCCGGAAGGAGAGCTATGCTGACGGGGACCCGGCAGCCTAGCTTCCTGGCTCTCGCGGCTACGTCGACGAAGTCCTTTATTTGCACCAACATGACGGCACTCCGCATCTTCCTCCTGCCACACAGCAGTCACGACATCAACTAGTGGCCATAGTTCCTTCTATGTACGGCTTCTCGCCCGCCCACCATTTGCACCAAGTTCCGACTACCGATCCTACGGTGCCGAATGGCACCAACCATGCCAGCACCGTCACAGTTCAGCAACTCATTGGTAATCAAACAGATAGTCGAATCCGCCCTTGGCGCGAAGACCAAGCCCCGTTCCACTCATGGAACACGGATTCATGTCAACCGGACACGTAAGTGATTGTTCATCAGTTGACTAAGCAGCGGTGCCACAAATGGCACTGAGTGCCATTTGTGGCACAGATATACTAGCTGTGCCGGGTGGGGCTGGCTAGCGTGTCTCGGGTTTCGCTGCTGCCATCAGTCGGTATCACCGCTGATCCGGTGTTTCCGGAGCAAACGGTAGAAGTGTGTACGGCTGAATCCGGAAAGCCTGATGGCCTCGGACGCGTTTCCGTTTGCCCGCCGCAGAGCCTCGATGAGGCACGCCCGTTCGACCTCGTCCGCGGCTTCGCGGCGCTCGGCCCGTGTAACCACAGGAGCCGGCCTTGACGCTGCCGGTCGCGTCTGTCTGATCTCGATCGGAAGGTCCGCGACTTGGAGCGTGTCGCTGTTGGCGAGTATTACCGCCCGCTCGACAACATGCTGGAGCTGACGGATGTTGCCGGGCCATGAGAAACGGGCAAACAGGGCGAGGACATCAGGGCTCGCCCCGCGCACTGGTCGCTGGTATTCGTGGGCCGAGCGAGTGATGAAGTAGTTCGTCAGCGCGGGCACGTCCTCCGGCCGATGGCGCAGCGGCGGCAGAAGAAGCTGAATCGTGTTGAGCCGGTACAGGAGGTCGCGTCGAAACAGGCCCTGGCGCTCGCGCAGGTCAAGGTCCATGTTCGTCGCCGCCACCACCCGAGCTTCGGTCAACGTCTCCTTCGTCCCGCCGACGCGTGTGACCGCCTTGGCTTCGACCGCACGGAGCAGCTTCGCCTGGAGCGCCATGCTCATGTCCCCGATTTCGTCAAGGAAGATTGTCCCTTCACCCGCCAGCTCGAACTTGCCCGGCCGCGCTGCAACCCCGGTGGCGGCGCCTGATTCGACCCCGAAGAACTCGGCCTCAAGCAGGCTCTCCGGTACTGCCGCGCAGTTGACGATAATGAAGGGCTTGTCGGCGCGAGGGCCGGACTCGTGCAGTGCGCGGGCGACCAGCTCTTTGCCCGACCCGCTCTCGCCGCGTATCAGAACCGGAACGGCATTGGCAGCCATGCGCGCTACCAGGCCGAGCACGTCGCGCACTTCTCGATTCAGACCGACAACGCCCCGGAACCGCAGTCCGGGAATCTGCAGCGTAAGGTCGGCTTCAATGGCCCTGAGTTCTCCCAGCTTCACCAGCGCGGGCGCCAGTGTGCGGGATACAACTTCCAGCACCTCGGAGTCGACGCGCGTCTCAAGCGGCAGCCGTCGCCGCAGCCGAACAAGACCGATCACTCGCTCCGCCGGTTTGACCGGCAGCAGCAGCGCGAGGTCGGTCTGTGACGGCTGGGGGCTGGGCTCGGTCGGAATCGACGTGTCGGGGTGGCCGACGGTCGCAACCGGCCTGCCCCCGACCTGCACCACGCCCTGGTCGAACTGCATGTTGTCGCACAACATCCGCAGGGCCCGCTCGACGAACTGCTCGGGCGGCAGTCCGAGCGCGGTGATGCTCAGGAGCCCCTGGAGCAAAGCGGCATTGCGGTCGCTGCGCATCTCGAGGCGGTAGAGCAGCCGGTTCGCCTCCTCCGCCTCGGCCACCACGGCGAGTCGGCGGAACGTCCGGGCCGCGGCCTCAAGCCTGGGTCGGGCTTCCTCCGGCTGATTCGCTTCGAGGAGTCCTCGCCCGTGCTGCAGCCGCGCGAGCGCGAGCTCGTAGGTATCGCCAAGCGGTTCCAGCGTAGTCTCAGACTTGCTGAAAACCTCCAGCGCCATGGCCGGGTCGCCGCGGGCCACGGCAAGTAGCGCCTGAACGCGCAGCGCCTCGCCCTGTTCTGTCGGTAGGTCCAGATCGGACGCGTGGCGCATCGCCTCGGCCAAAAGATCGCCGGCAGCTTCCAGCCATCCCCGTGCCAGCGCGAGTTCGGCCCGGCGGCAGCAGACGCTCGCCAGCATGCGCCGGTCTCCGGCCGTATCGCACAGACGAGCGGCATCGTTCAGAACCTCATCGGCCTGGGCAAGGTCTCCACTGCGGAAGTGGGTCCAGCCCAGATTAGAGAGAGCTTCCCGGTATACTCCTCCGGATTGACGGTTCTCCCGCTCTGATTCGACTACTGCCCGGAACATGAACGCAGCGTCCTCGTACTCGGACCGCTTGAGTGACAGCTCGCCCAGGGCCATTCGCGTCGAAGCAAGGGGGTCGTAGAACCCATGCTCCTCGCAGAGGGCCATCGCCCGGTGGAAGTTCTCGGTCGCCTCAGTCCAGCGGCCCATGGCGGCGAGGGTCCAGCCGATATTGTACAGGCATATGGCCCGGCTGTGCGCGTCTCCGGCTTTGACATTTGCTTCCAGACATTGCCTATAGCACTCAAGCGCCTTGCCGAGATCACCCCGCAGGCCGTGGACGCACGCGAGCTGATTCAGTGCCGACCGTTCGCCATCCCCGGATCCGGCTTGCCGGGCGATTTCCAGGTATTCCTCGAAACACCTCAGCGCGGACTGATGCTCGTCACGCTGCTCGTGCATTATACCGACGAGATTGAGTCCGTATGCTCGAAGTCGAAGGTCGCCGATTGCGTCAGCTACACTGAACACCGTCTCGGCGTAGCGCGCCGCACCGTCGAGGTCGCCGGCGCGACGCAGCAACTCGCCGAGCATGTACGCGGCCCGTCCACGATCCTCGGGTCGTCCGGCGGCGTCGGCTTCAGCCACAACCTGCTCCAGCAGCGGTCTGACCCCAACCGGGTCGCTCAGCCAGAGCTCCTCGGCGAGGTCCAACGTAGCCTCGACCCGCTCCGCCGGAGTTTTCGCCGCGTCCGCACGTAGACGCAATTGCCGCAGCTTGTCAGGAGTAGTAGTCGCGCCGCTCATGGTTGGACCTCGGTCAGAATAGTCCTGCCCCGCGCCGAGTCAAGTGTACTCGGAGTCTGACCGGATGCGCTGACCTCTGCGTTTCTTGCCGCGCTTGATGAAGTCAAGCGCCCGTGCGGCGACTGATCCGCGCAGATCGCTGATTCAGTCTTCGATGACGACGATTGCCGTCGCGTAGTCGGGCAGGTGGGAGATGCTGAGGTGGATTCTCCGGCCGGCGAGGATCTTCTCGGCCCGACCCGTGACCTTGATAGTCGGCCGTTGCCTTTCGTTGTCGCAGACGTCGATTTCGGTCCAGCCGATCGCGCCTCTGAGCCCGGTTCCGAGCGCCTTGGAGAAAGCCTCTTTGGCCGCGAACCGGCCTGCGTAGGATGGGTACTTGTCACCAAGGGTCTCGCAGAACCGGACTTCGGCGGACGTGAAGACACGGTTGCGGAAGCGTTCCGGATAGCGCTCGAGCGCAGCGCGGACGCGCGCGACAGATACAAGGTCGATTCCGATTCCGTAGATGCTCACCGACCGATGTCAGAAGTCAGAAGGCAGATTGCAGATTGCAGAAATGCGGAATCGCTCATGCTTTCGACTTCGTCGTGACCACCGACTTCACCAGAATCCTGATGAGCTGGTCGGCCTCACCCAGAAGCGGCTTCAAAGCGTCCCCGGGAGCGAAATCGGAACGTTCCAGCAACTGCAGCCAGTACTCGGCTTCCCTCAGTTCCTTCAGCACGAGCTGCAGCTTGTGTACGAAATCTGCTCGGCTCTCAGCACCGCAGGCCTCCCGGTAGTTCGCCCCTGATGAAGTGGCAGCACGCATCAGCTGGTTGGCAAGGTAGCGACTTGTCGGCGCCCGTTCCAGGCGCCGGCTGAATCGCACAACGTCGGCAGCGAAGTCCAAGAGCCGACTTCCGGTGTCAGTCCTTCCACCTTCTGCCTTCTGGTATCTGACTTCTGACTTCGGCTGGCTCATATGTTCAGTCTCTCCACAATCGGTATCAGTTCCAGCACATCGCTGATCTCGAAGTCGGCGCCGGAGACGTTCGTGCCGAACTCGTCGCCGTAACGCGCAAACACCGTGTGCATGCCGAGGGTCTTGGCGCCGATGATATCGCGCTCGGCCCAGTCGCCGACCATCACCGCCTCTTCCGGCCGGACCTGCAGCATCTCCAACGCCTTCTTGAACGGCTCGGGCGCTGGTTTGCGCACGCCGGTATCGTCAAAGGTCACGACCGTGTCGAAGAACATGTCGACGCCGAGCTGCACCAGCCGCATCCAGACCTGCATCCGCGGCGCATCCGACACCACGGCCAGCTTCAGGTGCATCCGGAAGAGTCTCAGCAGCGCCAGGTTGATGTGCGGGTAGGAAACGAGTGCTCCCTCGCGCGCACGGCGGTAGGCGACGATGCCCGCGGCCAAGATGCGGTAGTCGACGTAGCCGAGGACTTCCTGTAGGAAGTCGTCGAATACCTCCTGGTACTCGATGCCCTTCTGCTCGTATATCTCGAATATCTTCTTGTGCGCCTGCTCCGCCGTGAGGTCGAGCCCGGCGTCGATCATCGCGCCGATTGCCGCGTCCACAGCGGCGTTCTTCCACTTTCTGAAGTCAACCAGGGTGTTGTCGACGTCGAAGACTACCGCTTTGATCAAGAAGGACCTCCGGAGGGAGTCAACCACAAAGACACCAAGACACAAAGGGTCACAAGACCACCCGTTTGATGTCGTTCTTGATCAGAGGCACATTGAAGTTGATGAGCAACCCGAGACGGCGACCGCTCAGTTTCAGATAGGTCAGCAGCTGCGTCTTGAAGACCGGGTTCATCGTCTCGACCGACTTCACTTCCACAATCAGGCAGTCGGCCACCAGCATGTCCAGTCGCAGTCCGGCGTCGAGCTTGGCGCCATCATAGACTGCCGGCAGTGCCACCTGCGTGGCCACCGCCAGCTTCCGCTGCCTGAGTTCGTGTGCCAGGCAGACCTCATAGGCCGACTCAAGGAGTCCCGGCCCGAGTACCTTGTGGACTCGATATGCCGCGTCCACCACAGCCTTCGCTACCCGTTCCACCTCGGCCCGCACAGGCTCAAATGGCTTCATCGGCAAGGACGTCGCAGAAGCGACGCAGTCAAAGCCCCACGCGGTTCCGGAGTCAGTGACACTTCCTCTTAGTGCCTTTGTGTCTTTGTGGTTACAGCCCGGCTTCCGGAGGGGAATCCTCTCCTCAACCGATCGTAGGTTTCGGCGAGGTGCTCGCTGATGACCTTGGTCTCGGACAGGAACGGCATGAAGTTCACGTCGCCCTGCCAGCGCGGCACGATGTGGATGTGAACGTGCCCGGCGACCCCGGCACCGGCGACCCGGCCGAGGTTCGCGCCGACGTTGAAACCGTGGGGCTTGAGCCCGCGGCGAAGAACGGCAACCGATTTCTGCACCAGCTTGAAGAGCTCCGCGCTTTCGGGTGCGCTGACGGTCTCGAGGTTCGCGGTGTGCCGGTTCGGTGCGACCATCAGGTGGCCGTTGTTGTAGGGAAAGCGGTTCATCACGACAAAGGCGTGCCGCCCGCGGTGTAGTATCAGGTTCTGCCTGTCGTCCTTCGCCTTGAGCAGCCCGCAGAACAGACAACCGCGCCTGCCTGTGGAATGCTGGCTGATTGCGCAGCGGATGTACTCGGCCCGCCACGGAGCCCATAGAGTGCGCATAAGAGAAGTCAGAAGCGAGAAGCCAAAAGCCAAAGCTCAAAACCGCGGTCCCCGTCGGCTTTGGCCTTTGACCTTTGGCCTTTGCCTTTTGACTTGGTCCTCATCCGAAGAGTCCCATCTGCGTTCCCGGTTCGGCGTCGCGTGCTGCCGGTGTCGGCGGGACGCCAGGAAGAACCTGAATTACGCCGAACACCCCGTCGTAGCCGGCGGTCGCCTGCACCTCGCCCCGTCGCATCCGGTCAATGCCCAAAGCAACCCGGTCGTTGGAGTTCTTCTCGATATCGGGAATCGGCGAGTTGAGGAGAATCTCGAACTCGCTGCCGAGCGCCGCGACCATGGACTCGTACATTTTGTGCACGTGTGCCGTGTCCCGACCAACACCCAGAGCCTCGCCGACGACCTCTTCGAGCGGGACCAAATGCTTGAACGGAATCACGTCGATAGGCACCTCGTCCGGTTTGCGGTCGGCCAGTTGCTCGACCCGGTGGAGCACACCGATGGTGAGCTGCCGGCCGCAGCCCGGGCAGAGGTTGTCGTTCAGAAGCGACTGTGACGGGGCAAAGCTCACGCCACAGGCACGATGGCCGTCGAAGTGGTACTTCCCCTCCTCGGGAAAGAACTCGATTGTATAGAGGAACCGTTTCCGGTCTTTCGTCTTCAGCACGTCGCGGATCGCGTCATAGGTCAGCTCACAGTCGAAGACGTTGGCTTCTCGGCCAAGCCGACCCGGCGAATGCGCGTCGGAGTTGGAGATCAGCGTGCGGTTGTCGAGCGCGGAGAGCCGCCAGTTCATCGGCGGGTCGCTCGAAAGCCCGGTCTCGACCGCGAATATCTCCTTCGACAGGTCGCCGAAGCACTCCTCGATTGAATCGAAACCCGAGTTCGAGCCGTAGAGCGAGAACCACGGGGTCCAGATATGCGCTGGCACGAGGAACGCGCGCCGGTCGATTTCGAGCAGCTTTGCCAGAATGTCGTAGCTTGAGACGCTGAGCGTGGGACGGCCGTCCGAGGCAAGCTTGCCGTAGCCGTCGAGCCAGACCGTCAGCGTCTCCGCGGTTTCGAAACTCGGGACGAAGACGACGTTGTGAATCCGACGCAACCTGCCGCCGGCGCTGTAGATGCCGTTGAGTTCCACGTTCAGGATGAAGTACGTATCGTCGTACTTGAACAAACCCGAGCCGGTCGGCTTGAGCTGCTGCTTCAGTGACTTCATGTACTCAGGATGAGTGAAATCGCCGGTCGCGACGAGCTTGATGCCCTTGGTCTTGGCGGTGGCCGCGATGGTAGGGATGTCCATATCGCGGCTCGTCGCGCGCGAAAACCGGGAGTGAATGTGCAGGTCAGCGATGAATTGCATGTGTGCTCGCCATTCTAGTCCCGGTCCTCTGCCAAGTCAAAGAGGAGATGAACAACCCCCAGTCCACTAGTCCCAATCTCCGACGAGAGACATACTGCGGTGGCAACTTCCGCGTATTGGGTCAGTCGGGTTTGACTGGTCATTGGGACTTGGCAATTGGTCATTCGCTTCTAGCGTGCTACCACCATCATCCGCGTGGTGTGCGGCCCCGGTTCGATGAAGGAACCGTGCTGGAAGAAACGGACCTCGCTGAACCCGGCGCCCTTGAGGCACCGCTCAACCTCATCGGGGAAGTAGCCACGCTCCTGGTGGATTTCCACGAACCGCTCGCCCGCCTTTCCCGCCTCGGGCTTCTCCCAGAAAGTCAGCGTCAACGTGGAGACGCGCGTCTCGTTGTCCCAATCGTGCTGCCATATCGAGTAGACGTCGCCGACCTCGCGGGCGGTCGTCCGCGTACCCCACTGCTTGGCCAAACCGTAAACGGTATTCATGTCGAAGGTGAAGAGCCCGCCGGCCATGACCGCCTTGCGTACGCAGCGGAAGCAGCGGACCAGGTCATCCTCGGTCAGCAGATAGTTCATGCTGTCGTAGAGGCAGATTGCCGCCGCGAGCGGTTCGTGCACCGTGAAGTCACGGATGTCGGCTTGGATTGTCGTAGCCGGCAGGTTCCCCCGCTTCGACTCAAGCACGGCGAGCATCTCGGGTGAACGATCGACGCCGATCACGCGGTAGCCGCGCCGAGCCAGCATCAGGGTCGGGATGCCGGTGCCGCAGGCGATGTCGAGAATCGTCTTCGGGTCAGAGCGGAAGTGACCAAAGAGACGCACAACGTAGTCAATCCACCCTTTGTAGTCAACGTATTTGACCATGAACTTGTCGTAGTGGCGGTTGAAGCGGCTGAACGGCTCGCGCATCATGGTCGAAGCCAATATAGACCGAACGACCTCGAAGTCAAGCCGACGTGGCGAGGGACATTCCCAGATGACGGAGATAGTGCCGACCAGCGCCAACCGGTCATGGTGCCGTTGGCTGAAGGTTGCTTGTTGCGCAACCGACGGTGATGGCGCGAGCGGACATGAAAACCCCGGTCGGCTGCTTCCGCGACCGCTACCGCGTTCGGATTCGTGTGGCCGAGCCGCACCCGGTTGACTCCTTGCTCGCGCCCGACGCGGGCATCATCCGTTGGCACCACACCTCCTCCGCTTCCCGATCAGAAACCGCTGACGGGATTCCCCGCCGACACTCCTGCCTCTGTCGGTACGTCTTTCCTTCTCCTTCTGCTTTCGTGCGTGGGCGACAATGTGATGGAATCCGCATTCTCGCGCACGAAAACGATTGACAATTCATTCGATATGCGTATTCTTTTCGCGATGGATTGTGCGACCCCGAGTTCGCGGGTCACTCTGATGAGTCTATCGTTACTTCCTCTACACACAATTGTCCGTTCCGTAAAATGTCTGCGTCGGGTTTGCCGGCGCGGACTACGCACAAACCAAAGGAGGTGCGAATGGTGAAGAAAGCGAAGAAAGCGAAGAAGGCCGTCAAGAAGACAGCCAAGAAGACCAAGAAGAGCAAGAAGAGGTAGTCTTCTCGACAGCCCACCATTGCCGCCGCGCAAGTCGCGGCGGCGTGGCTTTTGTGACCGGCCAACTCAGGTACGGGCGCGCCCGATACGGGCGTACGAAAACAGAGCGGCTCGGTACGCACCCGAGCCGCGACAGTAGACTCTCCTCGACTAACGAACCCGCAGGATCTTGTAGATCTCTCCCGTCTCCCGGGCGAAGTAAACCCCTGGCTTCAGCGCCTGCGAGCGCCGGCCCAGGGCATCGTACATGCAGGCCCGTCCGGCCAGACGCCCGGACACAACCGACGGTAGTTGGCCGCACTTGTTTGAGGACACCGGCAAAGGTTCGGCGACTCCGGTAACAAGCACATCCACGTTGCCGTAGACATCGCGGCTGGTTCCCTGATCCCATGCGACAAGGCAGTTGGAGTCAGAGAAGGCCAGCGCCGGCCACCAGCGCTGAATCGCGCTCGTGCCCGAAACCGGAAACCGGTCACCGACAAGCGAACCGTCCGTCGCGACTAGCTGGCCGACAATCGTCTCCGGTTCATTATTCAGACCGCTCATCCACACTACAAGGAAGCGCTGACCGTCGTATGCCGGCGCAGCCCAGCGCTGGCAGCCGGAACCGGTCGCAATAGCAAACGGGTCGCACAGCTCGCCGTGACGCGACACCAACCTGCCATATAGCTCGAGCGTCGGATACGAGCCGGTGTGCCAGACAACAAGGTAGCTTGAATCCCCGAAGCAGAGATTCGGCCCGGACGCGTTGCCGGGCGCAATCTGAAGCACACCGTCCTCGGGCATTCCCTCGCGGTTGACGAAACGTCCGTACGAACCGCTCGAAGACCCGGACCAGACAACGAGACTTCGCTCGCCGTCGGCGGCGACGTTGGGACGGTACTCGTAGCTGCTCGAGGTCGAGACCTTCACGCCCGAGTCGAGCACAACCCCGGACGGCGACACGCGCGCGGCGAACGGGTGGTATGCGTTGGACGGACCGTACTTCTCATCCGACCAGACCACGAGGTAGTTCTCGCCGGTGAAGGTCACGACCGGGTCTGACTGAATGAGCGAGTCTTCGGCCGGATTGCAGATGTAGAACGTATTTAGGGTATCGAGGTCGGGAGTGACACGCACTCCGAGCAGGTCGCCCTTCGTTCAGCAGTGCTCGCGGGTGACGACGAGGAAGTTCGAGCCGTCCCAGGCTGCGCTCACCCGGTAGCCGATGCTGTCGGTGAAAAGCTCGACGCCGTTCGGATCGACCACAGCGCCTTGCTTGGTCACCCGCGCTCCGTAGACGCCCGTGAGCGGATACGCCCGTTGGTCCTCCCAGAAGACATAGAACTGGTCCCGGGCGTAGACGACCGAAGCATAGCCGGTGAAACCGGCGGCGGTGCAGATGGGGAAATCAGCGCCGACCAGTGCAAGCAAGAACAAGGTACTCATAATCACCTCTCGCGGGATTCGAGTCCCGGCTGAGTTCTGCGCAAGGCCTCACGGATTGACCGCTATCACCGAACCATCGTCGAAGCGAAAGACAAACTGCTCGCCTTCCACCTCGAACAGGTTGCCGGGAGGGTAGACTTCCCGGTCGTAGAAAGGGTGGAAGACGAGTTCGACAAGCTGCGCGCCGTATGGAGCGATGGTCACCGGAGCAAACCGCACCGTGTCCCCTGGTCCGATTCCAGGCTGCCCATCCGGTATCGGGCACCCAGTCCCGAGAGCGCTGTCTACGCGAAAGCTCCTCATGAACGCGGTATCCGGCGTCGCTAGAAACTGGAGCGAGCTGATGGTAAGTTCAGCTGATCCATTATTGACAATCCGGATCATGAAACCCGCTTCGTCGAGAGTCACCACCGGCGCGCCTACCGTTCGTAGGAAGCCTCGCTCGACTCGGTCCGTGCGACCGGTGTTCTGGAGGTCATGATGGAACTTGGGCCACGGCGAGTCGGCCAACGGGCTGGTGCCTTCGAGTGCGTATAGGTATCCGTCTCCGCTGGTGAAGTAAACGGTGCCGTCGGTCCCGATGGTCGGGGCGGACTCGATGAAGCCAGCGGTCCAGTATCGCCACTTGGCCGTGCCATCAGGGCGCAGGGCGTACAGGCAGGGCGTCCGGCCGAAGTAGACGGTGCCATCGGAACTGACTGCTCCCGGGGTCGTTTGTACATAGTAGATAGGAAAGCCCCAATGCGGCGTCCCGTCTGGATCCAGCGCGTAGAAGTAGCCCGGGTCGTACGCCGACCCGAGGTAGATTGTGCCGTCAGCAGCGACGGCAGGTGAGGAGTTGGCGTCACCGCCGGTACCGAAGCGCCACTTGAGCGTGCCGTTAGGACGCACGGCGTAGAGAAAGCAGTCCTCCGATCCGACGTAGATTGTGCCGTCGGCGGCGATGGCCGGGGAGGAGGTGATGCGACCGTTTGTCGGAAAGCTCCACTGCAGCGTGCCGTCTGCGTTCAAGGCGTAGAGGTAGTTGTCATCTGAGCCGAAGTAGACTGTGCCATCGGCCGCGATCGCTGGGGACGAGTTAGCGCAGCCCCCGGTCACAAATGTCCACCTCTCGTTGCCATCCGAGTTGACGGCGTAGAGCTTGTGATCATCCGAACCAACATAGACTGTTCCATCTGAGGCGATTGCCGGGGAAGAACTCACCGGGCCCCCGGTCTGATGGCTCCACGCGAGCTGGCCTTCCGGATAGACAGCATACAGATTGCCGTCGCCCGAGCCTACATAGACGGAGCCGTCCGAACCCACGGCGGGTGATGACGCTACGTCCCCGCCGGTGGCAAACCGCCACTTCACGGTGCCGCCGGGGCTGACGGCGTACAGCGAGCTGTCGCAGCCCCCTACGTAGACGGTGCCGTCCAAGCTGATGGCTGGCGACGAGTACAAGTAGACGCCACTGCGGATGGCAATCTGGACACGCCACTTGAGCATTGTGTCAGGAGCACGAATGATTGTGGTATGGGGTGAGGACCAGAGCGAACTCACTCCGCCTGTGTCTTTCGCCTGCGCAGTGACGGCGTACGTATCCGGCGCGGACCACGAGTGCTTCATGCTGACCGGCCCGCCCGGGAGGACGAAGTCGCTCCAGTCCGACGTATCGCCATCGCCCCACGCAAACCGAATCGCCAGCGGCATGCCATCGGGATGGTCCGACCCGGCTTTGAAAGTGTAGAGCGTATCCACCCAGCCACTGCCCGGCCCCAGTGGAGCGTCCGGCGTCTCCGGCGGCCGGCGTATGACCACTTTCACCTTGAGTTTGTCGGACAGGTCGGACACGCGTTCCCGGTCCTGCGCGGATGCGCGGACTTCGTAGGCGCCGGTGTCCGACCAAGCGTGCGCGAACGCAACGGTGTCCCCGCTTGCGAACCATCCCATCCAATGCGAGTCTGATGAATCGCCCCAGTCGAAGCGGACGGACACGCTGTCGTCGTCCGGGTCGGTCACAACTGTCTTGAAGGTATAGGTTGTATCCTTGAAACAGCACGCGGGGCCGCTGGGCATACCCGGAACGTCCGGCGCGTGATTGCTCCTGCAGGAAAGCCAGACAACCGCTACGAGCACCACCGCTGCGGCTGCAAGCGTCCTTGTCTTGTTCACTTCCCCTCCCTACCTTCCTCCCCCGACGCGGCCGGTGTTTCTGAGGTCATGGTGGAACTTGGGCCAGGGAGAATCCGCTAGCGGACTCGTTCCCTTGAGCGCATAGAGGTAGCCGTCATGGCTGACGAAGTATATCGTCCCGTCGGTCCCGATTGTCACCCCCGCCGCAACGTTATCGCCGGTCTCGTACCGCCACTTGAGGGTCCCGTCAGAATGGATGGCGTGAAGGTTGTTGTCGTCCGAGCCGCAGTAGATAGTACCATCGACCGCCACTGCCGGAGTAGCGCGAACTGGCTCCTGGGTGGCATACTTCCACTTGAGCGAGCCGTCCGAGTTCAGCGCGTAGAGATAGCCGTCAATCGACCCGACATAGACTGTGCCGTCGGCTGCGCTGACCGGCGAGGACTCGACATTGCTGCCGGTCTCATACTTCCACTTGAGCGTGCCGTCCGGGTTCATGGCATAGACGAAGTGGTCGCTCGAACCGAAGTAGACGGTACCGTCAGCCGCGATTGCCGGCGATGACGGGACGTCTTCGGTGCCTGTGTAGATCCATCTGAGCGTGCTGTCGGGATTCAGAGCGTAGAGGCCTACCGCCCCGAAATAGATGGTGCCGTCGGCTGCGACCGCCGGTGACGAGGCGATGATGCCGTTGGCCAGGATGAACCACTTGAGGATGCCGTCGGGGTTCAGCGCGCGCAGGTAGCTGCCGTACGTCCCGACGTAGATGGTGCCATCGGTCGCTATCGCCGGGCAGGACGTCACGCTCCAGATAAGCTGGTATCGCCACTTCAAGACGCCGCCCGAGTCCACGGCGTAGAACCAGTTGTCGTCCGCCCAGAAATAGACAGTACCGTCGGCCGCCAGAGCCGGCGAGGATTGGACGTAGCGGCCGGTCCGGTAGCGCCACTTGAGCGTGCCGTCGGGCTTGACCGCGTACAGGGAACTGTCGGCCGCGGCGACGTAGATGGTGCCGTCCGGGCCGATCGCCGGCGACAGGTTCTTGCCCGCGCCCAACCGCAGGCGCCACTTGATAAGCGTGTCCGGCGGGTGGATGAAGATGTCGTGAGTGGGAGACCACTGCGAGCGACCGGTGCCCGAATCTCTTGCCTGCGCCGTCACCATGTATGTGCCGGTATCCGGCCAGATGTGGCTCATCCCCACCGATTCCCCCGAGGCAACGAAGCTGCTCCACTCGGAGGTGTCGCCGTCACCCCACGCGAACCTGATTGCCACCGTCGTGCTCTCGGGGTTGAAGGCGACGCTGGTGAACGTGTAGGAGGAATCCTGGGCTCCCTGGTCCGGGCCTGCCGGTTCGGATGGCGCGTCTGGCGAAAGGACTACCACAACAGTAAGCCCGTCCGTCAAGTCGGACGCGACGTGCTCCTGATCCTGCGCCCAGGCTCGGACAACGTAGGTGCCGGTATCAGACCAGGCGTGGGTCAGCGCGACGGTCTCGCCGCTGGCGACCCAGCCTGACCACCCTGATAACGTAGAATCGCCCCAGTCAAATCGCACTGCAACGCCGTCACCATCCGGGTCGATCACGACTGCCGAGTAGGTATAGGTTGTATCCTTTGCGCAGAAGGTGGGGCCGGTCGGAACAGCCGGCACGCCCGGTGCGCGGTTCTTCTTGCCACACGAGGACACCGCAACCAGTGCTAGGGCAACAGACAGCGCGAGGGACAACCGGATATGACTTCGATGCATCACACCTCCCACGACGACCTGGCGTCATCAATCGAACCTGACGGATGCAGCAAGAAGGACGGGCACACCTCGATAGCCGACGCGCACCCAGCGCTTGCCTGGTTTTCGCTACGGCCGCTGCCGCTGTTGCCCGACGCTTCACCGGGCTCACGGCGGCCATCGCTATGATTGTAGCCTCTGACTATCCGCTGTCAAGCATCCCCTTGACGCTATTCACAAACCTCCCCAGTATCCACATCGTGAGCCACTTCCGGTCGGCCCTCTCACCGCACAGCCTTGGATGCAAGGGCGCCTGACTGATGACAGACCTCTCGAGGCCGGAGGCTGCGATGGAAGCACATCGGGAAGTTCGTTTCGGAGCGTGGCCACAATCCTCCATCTCACGTCTGACCTTCCACCTCGTCAATCCTGCTTCTTGACTTCTGCGTTCCAGCTTCTGACTTCGATTGAGTCGCCCTCCGTTCACCCGGGAGGCCCTTGCTCAGCATTGCATACGGTCCGGAAACTGTTTACAATTAGGCGTGGAATCGATTCCCAGCCCGCGCCGGCACCGTGACCGGCAGCACCGGCACTCGGCGGTAGAGCCCGGCCGCGTCCACACTGCGGGCCATCTGGTGCGCCAGGCTCGAGCAGCATTCTACCGGGAAGAGGAAGATGAAGCGCTGGAGTTACTGCTTGAGGCCCTGCATTTGGCGCCGACCAACCTGCACATCCACTACTTGGCCGCGCTCTGCGCCGACCTGCTCTCCGAGGAAGACACGCTCGACGACGTGTGCGCCCACGCGCTCGAGACCGACTCCCGGCACCCCTACACGGTTGCCTGCGAGGCGGTCCGCTACCTCTACCTCTCGAACTTCTCCCGGGCCGAAGACCTGTTCAACCAGGCATTGAGGCTGTTGCCCGAAGAACTCGACATCCAGATCGGTCTCGGAATCCTGCACGAATACTCAGGTGATGACGCAAAGGGGGCGGCCGCATTCCGGCGGGCGCTTGAAATCGACCCGAACAATGTCCGCGCGCGGGTTTCGCTGGGTGTCGCCTACGCCATGAGCGGTGAGTATCAGAATGCGCTCGAGGAGTACGTACGGGCCAAGGCGATTGACCCGAGCATCGAGAATCCCCACGAGCGACTCGGCCGCGACTACTACCTGGACGGCATGATCGAGGAAGCAACCAGCGAGTTCGGCCGGGCGATGACCGAGGAACCGGACGAGCCGGCCGCCTACTTCTACCAGATGGACTGCTTCAACCGGCTCGGGCGTATCGACGAAGCTCTGGATCTCTACGCGACCATCAAGCAGCGGTTCGGCAACGAGCCGGAGCTGACCAGTGGATTCTACGAGTATTTTCACATGCGGCATGAGGCCCGGGCCGCCCTCGAGACGTTGGCGAGCCGCAACCCGGACGATCCGGATCTGCGGGTCCGGCTCTCCAATCTGCACCGTGAAACCGGGCAGCTCGACCAAGCGATCGCTGCGGCCGAGGCCGCGAGCAAGCTGGACCCGGAGAGCTCCGAGGCGTTCGGGCTGCTGGGGTCGCTCTACTTCGAGGGCGCCGACTATCCCCGGGCGATTGACGCTTGCCGCCGGGCGCTCCAGCTCAATCCCTACGACCAATCAGCCTACGTAACGCTGGCCGATTCGCTGCTCTTCCTCGGCCGCAACGAGGAAGCGCAGACCACGGTCGAGGAGATGGAGCGCAACCGCCAGGTGGCCTGGCGACGCTACCAGGATCGGTTCTCGGGGCAGGACCGCGCCGACGCTGGTTTCTGACAAAACCTCGGTCAAGTCAGGAATCTACAAAGAAGTCTTTACAGACCGGGTGGGGGGTATATAATATTGTACTTGACTGGTGAGGCGGGAGACGGTTAGTCAGGCGGCAAAGAGCATCTCAACCTCCGCTAGCTCACTAGGATGAAGCCATTCTATGAGGTAGTCAAACTAAAAGCCGCTTGAGTTCCACCCCGGCCGTCCCCGCCTCCTTTTTGGGTATCCCGAAATAAAACCAGCGGAAGTCAGCGTCGGCCGAGGCGCTGTGCCAGCCGGATGGCGGCAAGCATCGACCCGGGCGAGGCAACGCCCTTGCCCGCTATGTCGAACGCAACGCCGTGCAGGGGCGATGTTCGGATATGGTCCAGCCCCAACGTGAGGTTCACGCCCTGGTCGCGGCCCAGCAGTTTGGCGGGAATCATCGCTTGGTCGTGATACATGGCGACGTAGCCGTCGAACCGACTGGCGGTCGGTGGCTGGCGCTTGGCGTTGGTCTGAACGACAGCAGCGTCGGACGGAATCGGGCCGGACGCGTTGATGCCAACATTACGGGCGCGCGCGACGCCGGCGGCTATGCGTTCTTCCTCGCCTAAGCTGAATTCGGCACCATGCGGGTTGAACGCCATCACACAGATGCACGGACGACGCACGCCGGTGCGATGCAGGAATTGGTCGAGCAACTCTGTCTTCTCAGCCACGGCGGCGGCGGTGATGTGCCGGCCGACACGGGCCAGCGGCTCGTGGATAGTGACAAACACGACCTTGAACTTCGGGGTCCACGCGAGCATAGCGTGGCGTCTGCTGCCCAGCCGCTCGGCCAGGAACTCGGTCTGACCCGGCCACCTGAAGCCGGCCATGCGCAACGCTTCCTTTGACACCGGCGCAGTAACAAGCGCGCTGATCTCACCCTTCAGCAATCGGTACACACCCATCTCCAGCGCCAGCAGCGCCGTGCCGCCGCACCGCGCCTGCGGTCTACCGTATTCGTAGCGACCCGGGCTCTCCACACTGTCGTCAACGACGTCCAGGTCGACCTTCGCGCGGAGACGTTTCTGCTCGCGTTCGAACACGTCACGCGGACCGATGACGAACGGCCGCAGCCGCGGCAGGCGTTCCAGCGCCTTGAGGATTATCTCCGGGCCGATTCCAGCCGGGTCGCCGACGGAAATGCCAAGCGGAAGGGATCGAGGGATCAAGGGACCGAGGGATCGAGTGCCCGGACTTACTCCCTTACTCCCTTTCTCTCTTCTTCCTTCTATCATTTGTCCTTTGGACTTCGGCCTTTCCTCAATAATGGCTCAGCGTCCCGCTGCGGCGGGTGTAGCGGTCGATGACGGCAAAGACCGCCAGCCCGAAAACGACCCACACTACGCACAGCACGGCGACGCGCAGAAACGCCGTGCCGACCGAGAATCCCATCTGCTCTCCCATCAGGAAGTGACGTGCCGTCAGGATGCCGTAGGTTGTTGGAACCGCAAGCGCGGCCTTCTGCATGAACACTGGCAGCACCGCCAGCGGGTAGGCAATTGGCGTCACAACCATCAACAGGCTTCCGAGGGCCTCGGAGATGAGCCAGCCCTGCTTGAAAAGGAGCGTCGTCGAGGCCATTATCATCCCGATGCCGTAGAGCGCTACAAGCATCAGTCCGATCATCGCCAGCGCCGGCAGCAGGCCGAGCGGGTTGACCTTGAGGCTGAAGACCGCCAGAATGAAGATCAGCTGCACCACAATCATCAGGAACTGGTGGAGTATCGAGTGCATCGACATCCCCATTGTGAAAATCCAGCGCGGGACCGGTGCGGCGAAGACCGCCTCGAGTGTGCCATACATCTGCTCCTTGCGCAGACTGAAGCCCATCGCCCACAGCGCCATGTTCAGGAACCCGATGAAGACGTAGCCGATGGTGATGAAACTGACAATGTCGGTAGTACCGACGAGCCTCTGCAGGTTCGGGGAGAACCGTCCGCCAACCAGCGCGATGCCATAGAGCACGTAGGGCAGCAGGTACACGACCGGGTCGATAAGGCTACGGAGGAAGTCGAGTGGGTAGGTCAGTTCGAGCTTCCACTCTTTGACGTTCTCGGCCCACACCGCGTTCGCGTAGTGACGGAGCCGCCAGACGAGTGATGAGTGACGATTGTCGATTGCCGATTGTCCAGGCCCGTCATTCGTCATTCGAACTTCGTCCTTGGTCATTTCCTAGTGCATCCCTACCGTTCCGTCCCGGCGGGTCTTGCGTTCGAGCGCGACGAACGTGAAATAGCCACCGACCAGCAGCACGACGTCCATGCCGAGCAACACGCCGACGATGTTCCAGAGGCCGACGTCGCGCTGGTTGAGCATGATGATTCCCCGGATGGCGACAAGCGCCCAGGTCAGCGGAATCAGCTTGCTGACGAACTCGGTGATGATGTTCACCTGCACGGGGTAGCGGATGGGAGAGAAAAGGAAGAAGACCCACTCGAGCGTGTGGACCCAGCCATGGACTTCCTTGATGAGCAGGGTGAACCCGGCAAAGGCGATGGCGAAGCCGTAGAACCCGACCATCAGCATGACCACGAGCAGCAGGACCGGCAGGACTTTGGCGACCGTGAAGGCGATGCCGAACGGCAGCAGGCTGATTATCGTCGCCTGGAGGGCGACGATGCAGGTCGTCACCGAGGCCTCGGCCAGGGTCTTGCCGATGAGCACGACCAGCGGGTGCGTGGGAGAAGCGATAATGTACTCCATCGTACCCCAGTAGGTCTCTTCGCGCAGGCTGTTGCCGACCCCCCACAGCCCGGAGAACACAAAGTTCGACACCATCGCGCCGATGAGAATGAAGGCCATGTAGTTGCCCGAGCCGGTGAGGTGCTGGAACGCCGCGCTGTTACCTGAGCCCACGAGCGCCCTGCCCTGGAAGAGGAACGGAAACACCCAGAGCACCGGGAAGATCGCCCAGAACACGACGATGACCGGGTACGAAAAGTAGATGCGTATCGTCTTGACCATCTCGGCCCGGATAACGAATGCGGTCGCGGCGAGGCTCATTGTGCTTCGGGTTTGTTCTCCGCCGTGTCCGCGCCGAGCGATGTGCCGGTAACGTACAGGAATACGTCCTCGAGCGTCGGCTGCTTGACATCGATACCGAGAATCCGCCCACCGCCGCGCAAGTGCTCGATTGCCTCGGACAACATCGCCTCGGCCCGCGGCGCAACGACCTTGATCGTGGTGACGCCATCGGCGGACTCGGACGCCACGCGCTCGACCCCGGGGAGGGCCTGGATTGGCGTGATGTCGGGCTGGCCTTGGCAGCGGATTTCAAGCACCTCGGTATGCGGTATGTCCCGTTTGTATTGCGCCGGCGTTTTGACGTCGACGATCTTGCCCTTGTTGATGAAGGCAATCCTCTGGCACAGCTCGTCCGCCTCGTCCATGTAGTGCGTGGTCAGAAGGACTGTCTTCCCCTGCTTCCGGTTGAGTTCGTCCTTGATGAACTGGCGGATGAACCGGGCGAACTGCGGGTCCAGCCCGAGCGACGGCTCATCGAGTAGAATGAAGTCAGGATTGTGGAGAATCGCGCGGGCCAAGCTCACCTTCTGCTTCATGCCCGAGGAATAGCGCTCGAGCCGGTCTCGCTCCACTTCTTTCAAGCCCAGCAGCTCGATCAGGTAGTCAATCCGCTTGTCCCGAGCCTTGCCGGTGAGCCCATACAGCGCGGCGAAGAAGTTGAGATTATCGCGGGCCGAGAGTTTCCAGTAGAGGGTCCGCTCGCCCGAGGTCAGAAGCCCGATCCGCTGACGGCAGTAAAGCGAGTCCTTGAAGGCGTCGTGCCCGAGCACCTCGATGGTCCCGGCGTCGGGAATCAAGAGCGTCGCGATGCAGCGGACGAGCGTGGTCTTGCCGGCGCCATTCGGGCCGAGGAGTCCGAACAGCTCCCCCTTCGGCAGAGTCAGAGTTGCGCCGTCCACCGCGCGAGTGATCTTTTTCTTCAAACCGCGGCCGCGGCGGAAGTTCTTGACCACCGATTGCACCTCAAGCGCAGGTATTCGCTCTTCGTTCATCGTCCCTCGTTGATCGTTTGTTCGATGGCGCGCTCCATCGCATCAGCCGCGCCGTCCCAGGTCCACTGCTTCGCCCACCCGATTGCCTGCTGCCCGAGCCTCACACGTAGTGCCTCATCGCACAGCAGCTTCTCCAGTCTCTCGGCCAGCGCCCCCACATCGCCGTACTCGTACATCAGGCCATTCACGCCGTCCTTCGACGAGTCACGCAGTCCCGGGGAATTCGCCACGACAACCGGCGTCCCGCAGGCGTTCGCTTCCACGACAATCAGGCCCCAACCCTCCTTCACCGAGTTCTCAACCAACGCCGCAGCCCGACGATACCAGTTCACCTTCTCCGCTTCCGGGACGAATCCGGTGAATCGGACCGCTTCACCCAGACCCAACTTGGCAGCGAGCGATTCCAGCCTGGGCTTGTCGTCGCCGTCACCGACGACCACTGTCTTGAACTTCACGCCCCGCTCCTTCAGCAGCCTCGTCGCCTGCAACAGGTGGTCGGTCGCCTTGTATCGCTTGAGCCGTCCCACGTGCAGGACTACCGGCTCGTGCGCTACTGAGACGTCGGGGGCGAACCGCTCGAAGTCAGTCCCAGGCGGGACCACGGCAATCCGGTCCGCGTCGATGCCGACCTTCACCGTATCCTGCTTTGAGCTCTCGGAAAGCACCGCGAACCGGCACCGCTTGTACGCGAGCGGAATCATCGTTTCGGCCATCCACACGTAGGCCGCCATCGGTGGGAGAGTCTCGCGGAAAATGCTCCCCCGGAACAGGTGCATCAGGATAGCAAGGACCGGTCGGTTGGTGTGCCACGGCGAGTAGAACGGAATCTTGTTCAGGTCATCAATGACTACGTCCGCGTTCAGGACATCGGCGAGGCGACCAACCAGGCGTCCGGCCGTGAAGTTGAACGTGAACTTGCCGCCCGCGCGGATGATTCTGATCCCCTCCACCACATCCTCCGGCTGCGACCCAGCGAAGCGTTCACTGAGCAGGGCGACTTGGTGACCCCGATTGACCAGGCGCGAGAAGATCTCCTGGAGGTAGACTTCGGCCCCGCCGGCCAACGGGTTCTTCGGGCAGCGCCAGTTAACAACCAGCAATCTCATGGACGCTCATATTATTCGCAGATGCGAGGCGGGTCAAGAATGCGGGGGGCCGGCCCGGGCACATCGTGACCCCCTTTGCGCATTGCGGCTACGATTGATGTTACCTGACGATCAACCAGGGCGTCAAGGTCGAGCGCGGGGAGCAGGAGTATGCGCTGGTCGACCGTGGGCGC
>Ga0208047_1000133_pt1 | contig 26931 bp, 24 predicted proteins | sample Kivu_220m_FD_184162 | JGI IMG/M metagenome (GOLD analysis project Ga0208047, IMG submission 184162) | Freshwater microbial communities from Lake Kivu, Western Province, Rwanda to study Microbial Dark Matter (Phase II) - Kivu_220m (SPAdes)... | ecosystem: Environmental > Aquatic > Freshwater >...
CTCCATACGAACCCTCTCACTCCCGGTGTGCCCGGGCTTATTATAGCAGTTTGCACTGCCCGGCAGAGTGAGTCACCGGGCCGCTGCATTTGTTTCAGACTACCGGTGGTGTTAAAATATCTCCTGTTTTATGTGACCGCCATCCGACGCCGCTATTTTTCTGAAAGGACTGACTGCTCATGACTGATTTCAACCGTTTCTTTGCGCCGCGTTCGCTCGCCTTTCTGGGCGCATCCACGGATACCAAGAAATGGGGATTCCGTATCCTGGCCAATGTGCGCACCGGCGGCTTTCAGGGAAATATATATCCGGTCAATCCCAAGGGCGGAGAGGTGCTGGGCCTGAAGGTATACAGCACGATCGAGGAGATACCCGAGGTCCCCGACCTGGCGATTATCGTGGTACCGCCGCCGGCTATGGTTGACACCATAAAAGAGTGTGTTGCCAAAGGTATCAAGGCCGGGGTGGTGGTGACTGCGGGCTTCGCCGAGGTAGGCCGGGACGGGGCGGCGGTGCAGGAGGAGATAGTGCGCATCGCCAGGCAGGGCGGCCTCAGGCTGGTCGGCCCCAACTGCTTTGGTATACTCAGCCCGTCGGCCAAACTATATGCGCAGATGCCGCCCATCTTTCCTCCGGACGGGGAGATGGCGATCGTCTCCCAGAGCGGCAACGTGGGACTAACCATAGCGCGCCGTGCTATGTCCATCGAATTCGGAGTCAGCCGTCTGGTCAGCATAGGCAACGAGGCGGACCTTCGTACCGAGGATTTTCTGGAGTACCTGGCGGGCGATGATCATACAAAAGTTATCCTCAGCTATATCGAAGGTTTCAAGGACGGGCGCAGGTTTTTCGAGATAGCTAAGAGAACCAGCCTGAAAAAACCCATCGTGATGATCAAGGTCGGGGAGACCGAGGCCGGCGCATCGGCGGCCAGGTCGCATACCGCGGCCCTCTCCGGCTCGGCCGAAGTGTTCAACGGCATCAGCCGGCAGGCGGGCATAGTCAGGGCCAATAATCTGCAGGAGCTGATGAATCTGGGCTACGGCTTTACCTGCCATCCTATACCCCGCGGGCGCAGGGTGGGCATCGCGACGCTGGGGGGAGGCTGGGGTGTGCTGGCCGCCGACGCGTGCGCAAGGCTGGGGCTGGACGTGATCAAGCTGCCGGAGGATGTGATTAAGGAGCTGGACTCGTTCCTGCCGGGGTGGTGGAGCCGCAACAATCCCGTGGACCTGGTGGCCGGGTCGGCCGACAACATTACAAGGGTGGTGGATATACTGGCCAGGTGTGATGATACCGACAGCGTTCTGGCACTGGGTGTGCCCTTTCCGCACTTCGCCAGGGTGGGCCTTCCCACCAACGAGGAAGAGAAAAAGAAGTTTTTCGAGTTCGTCGTCGACTCCTACACCAATTCCTTCCGCGAGATGAAGGCTATATCCCGGAAATACGATAAACCCGTCATCATAGCTGCGGAGCTGCCGACGCCGCGCGGTGAGCGTGCGCTCGATATCGACATATTACGTTGCATCGCGAAGGAGAACATGGTCTGCTATGGTATGCCCGACGAGGCAGCCAAAGTGCTTAACTCTATGGTGACATACGGGGAATTCCTCAAGCGCGGCTGATTTGTCGCGGTGCCCGGACTGCATGATCTCCTGTGATATAATTTGACCGGATAAAGGCGAGGGAGGTTCAGATATGTCTACGCAGATGAGCGACGAGGAGATCCGCAAGCTGGCCCACAGCCGTGTTGCAGCCAAAAAGGGATTTTTCAGCAACCTCTTCATCTACCTGGTGGTCAACGCCTTTCTTGTGCTGATCTGGTACTTTGCCAGCGGTGCCGGCTACCCGTGGTTCCTCTGGGTGATGGGCGGGTGGGGCATCGCCCTGGTCTTCCATTTCTTCAACGTGTTCGTCTTTCCAAAAGAAGGGGGCGATTGGGAGCGCAGCCAGGTACAGAAGGAGATGGACAAGATCAAGAAGAGCCAGGGCTGAATCTATTCAAATGTCATTTGCCCAGCCATTCAGGACCCCTGACGGCCAGCACTATGATGGCGAAAACCATTGTTACGATGATGAAGCTGGCCATAACCAGTATGACGGCTATCTTGATATATTTGTTGTCCATGATGTCGGCCGGGTACACATTATAATAGGCGCGGCATTGCCTGACAATATATAATACGCTTGGGTGCTCCCCAAAGGAGGTTGAAATGCTGGAGACAATGGTCAAGCGATGGTGGCTGATCTCGTTGCGCGGGCTGATCGCCCTTGTCCTGGGCATCGTTTTGCTGGTACTGGATCCCCTGATAGCGGCTGAACTGCTGATTCTGTTTATCGGTATCTATGCCCTGCTGGACGGTATATTCGCGTTGATAGTGGGCATCATCAATAAGCCGCCCCACAGGGACCGCGCCTGGCTGATCACGGAGGGCATTATAGGCATACTGGCGGGCATCGCCATACTGGTCGCACCGCTGCTGGCGGGCGTAATTATCATTTATTTTATCGCTTTCTGGGCGCTGCTCACGGGCATACTCGAACTGGTTTTCTCCATCGCCCAATGGAAATACATACCCGGCGCCTGGATGATACTTGTCACCGGCATCATCTCCGTGTTGCTGGGCGGCCTGATACTGGCCAATGTCGTAGCGGGCGCGGTGCTGCTGGTAGTCATCGTGGCCGTTTACCTGGTGATCTTCGGCCTGCTGCTGATGCTGCTCGGCTTCTCCTTGAAGAGCCTTGACGTAGACAAGCTGAGAAACGAGATAGAGGCGGAGCTCAGCAGGAAATAGCCGGCCGGAATCCGGCGCTGAAAGGGTGGCGGAGGGGGCGGGATTCGAACCCGCGTTAGCACGAAGCTAAAACGGTTTTCAAGACCGTCACCATCGTCCACTCGGTCACCCCTCCAAATTGCGGACAGAAGCTAAAAATAACGTTCTGAAAATCAGTAGCCGGCAGAGTTTTTCAAGAGCTTCAGACCGTTAATTATAGTTATTGCAAAAAGACTCGTCAAAGCTTGCGAACCTGTCAGATAACAGTTTGCGTATTCCAAACTGACTGTCAGTATCAACACATGCGTGATTGGATAGCTCGAAGATTGTCATCGTCTCAGTGGTCCAGAAGATACTCCCACCATGCCAATTCCGGTGCCCCGGAGTAAGAAAGGAAACAAATATGTTACCTGATATTACGAAGTGTTGAAGACGCGAAAATATCTAGCTATGCGCCGGTCCGCTTTATGGATAAATAGAATCCATTACCAGTTGTCGTATAGGATAGATTCAATATCTTTTGAAGTTCGGGATAAATGGGTGAGCCTTTTTCTATCTTCTGTGCCATTTCCTCTAGAGTCGCCTCAATTTGAGGGAAAAGACTATCCGCTATGGGAATCAGTTTATCACCTGCTTTTATCGCATTTATTCGTATATTAATCTGATCGTAGGCCATCTTAAGTACCAGATAGGTAAAAGTAAGTTCAGGGTCGTAATCAAAATTGATTATTCTTTGACTCATCCCCCAGACTGCACTGAATAAATAGAGTTTCTGATCAACGAACTCCGTTTTTTTCATCTGACTTGTGGCGAATCTTATTTCTTCAACGAGCTGTTTCTTCATGCCGGTGGATAACTTCATTGTTTCACTCCTTACGAAATGGTGTTTGATAAAGCTGCATCAGTTATGTTCTGTATTTTATCCCCACCCATTGGATCATCCTCTGTCGCCTTGATATCGGTCGACGTACAGGTTACCAACGGCTGCGACGTCAAGCTGCTATCCGAGATAAGATCGTCAGTGTGAATAGTAAGTCTTAGCCCTATTTGGGCAAGCAGCCCTCCAACATGTCCTACTGTAGGATTAACATCCCCTTTTTCCAGCTTGGCGATATATGGCTGGCTTATGCTCAATTTCCTGGCTAATTCACCTTGTGTCAGTTTAAGTTTGCTCCGCGCGGCGAACATGGCTAATGCCAACTCCATTTTAGCTTGGTCTTCTCCATAGTATTTGGCAAACTCGGGGTTCCGCATTTCTTTCCGAAGGTTAGCGTTGAAATTCATATTCATACTCCTTGGTCCAAATATTCATGCAACAGTGCACGACAATGGGCTATATCATCGGGCTGCTTTCCTTGCGTTTTCTCCCACCCACACAATAATACAAAAGTCCGACGTCCAGCATCGAAATGAGTCCCTACCCGGCATCTGCCACATACCAATTCATATAGCTCCTTGTCTTGCTTTTCCTTATTGCTAAAATTCTTGATTTTCTCGAGAACGTGTGTCCCTATTAATAATTTTCCCTCATTACGAAGAGTATTTATTTTTGAATATACTGTAGCCTTATCTTTGACTGACAATGAATCAATAAATTCGTTGCACGGTTTTCGCCCGTTCGGCCTAGTATAATAATCACAATTATACAAAGAATTATAACCCCCCAGGTTATACGGGTCAATAGCTTAATGTGAAAATTATAGCATAATTCATTTTCAAGCCCCGACCGGAAGGGACAAAAAGATCCTTTGTCTGAGATGCCTTTGTTTGGGCAGAGGATGTGCTATGCGTTCAATGAACTGGAATATAGAACAAGCAAAGATCGTGGCACGCTATCCGGATAGATGTGATGTTACGATACAGAGGGGTACTATTCGAGCATGAGGCCATCGTCCACTCGGTCACCCCTCCGCGGGACATAATAGTATATTTAATGCCCCGCGCAGAGGCAAGTTATGGCTAAAGGTCTTTTTTTATCTGCTCGAACTGCTCCCTGGTGATCTCCAGGGGGCCAAAATAACCAAGCGGGCAAAATATGCTAATAAGAATTCAGCTTGGCCTCGATGTCATCAGCATTAGCAAATACACCGTCCTGCTTGGCCCTGATGATGCCGCTTGAGTCGACGAAGAAGGTCACCGGTATACCGCTGTTCACGTCATATGCCATAGATACTGCGCCAGACTCATCTAAAGGTACGTCAAAGGTATAACCGCCGCTGATAATTTGTGCACCTACAGCTTCACGTCTATTGGCACTGAAGCCACCTGCAGCACTGTTGATGATCAGCATTGCCACTTGGCTCTCGGAATGATTGGCGCGCACCTCCTGGAAGTATGGCATCTCGTCCATGCAGAAATGACAGTTCAGGTTCCAGAAGTTGATGATGACCTTCTTGCCCTGTAGCGTGCTCAGAGTCACCTGCCCACCTTCTTCATTGGCCAAGGGCAGCGTAAAATCGGGTGCAGAGTTGCCAACAGCGGACCCGGCCGGGACGGGCGTAGTGAAATTGTCGTCTGCCGAAGATTTCTCGTTGCCTGATTCGTCTCTCGATATGACCTTGTAATGGAAGGTGGTCTGCGGCGCCAGCCCGTTGAGTATTACATCGTGGAAGGTGGTCAGGGTGGTGTCGGTCTGCGACGGCTGCAGCGTCCCGTAGCCGGCGGATGTCCCGTAGCTGACCTGGCTGGTGGCCGGCTCATCGGTATTCCAGGTGATCTCCGCCGACCCGGTGCTCGTGACATTAGTGACCTTTACGTTGCTGATAACAGGCGGCGTCGTATCCGCTATGTTCTGGGTTGTCAATACCTGGGTGACCTCCAGGCTGGAGTCCGCCGAATCGGGATCGTTGCCCAGAGCGGATTTCACCGTTATATGATAGGACTTGCCCTGTTCCAGATTGGTAAGGTTGACGCTGTGGTTGGTGACCAGTGCATTGTCCCTGGCGTTTTCGCAGATTGTGCCGCCGGCCAGGCAATAGATCACCAGGCTGTTGGACTTCTTGTCGGTTTTCCAGGTTACGGTAGCGCCGGTACGCGTGATATTGGAATATTCAACATCGGATATCTCGGGCCCTTCGGTTGTGCCGGTGGGAGTCGTGATGGGGGGGTTGCTAATAACGGCCGGCGCGGGCGTCTTGAGCTGGTCGATCAGGAATACGACTCCGATGATGATGACCCCGGTCAGCGCGATAAGCGCCAGCAGTATGGGAATGGGGGAAGACCTCTGCCCCGGCTTTGCCATCCTCTCCGTGCGCTCACGGGGCATTTTCTCCTTCCCGCGCTTTTTCTCAGGATAAATCTCCTCTACAAATCCGGGCGACGGCACCGGGTAGGCCATCTCGTACGGCTGCACCGCCGGCTGCCCGTAATACTGATTCTGCGGCGCCGCCGAATAGGCGGCATAGCCCTGCTCCGGCGGTGGATAGGCTGCATAAGCCTGCTGCGCGGCCTCCACGGCCTTGTAACGGTCCTCAGCCTTGATAAAGGCCTTTCTCTTCTCGGGCGGGAGGCGGTTATTGCCGCAGGTGGGGCAGACCTTGCTGCGGTCGGGCACGGCATTCCCGCAGTTGGAACAGGTGCGTTGCTCGGCGGGCATGGACGGCGCCTCCGGCACAGGGGCCGGAGTAGCCGGGACAGCCTGCATCTGCGGATATATCTCCTCCGGCGCTACCTGCCTTACGCTGGAACGGGGAGCGGGGCCGGCTTTCCTCTCCTCCATCCTCTTGTATACTTCTCCCTCAAACGTCTTGTCCCTGACGGGGGGAGTGATATTTCTCAGCGCGTTGCCGCCCCCGAACTTGCCGTGCACAGGACACAGGCTGGAGCCGGGCGGTATGACACGGCCGCACTTGGAACAGACCTTCTGCGTGCTCTGTCCCTCCTCGGCAGGAGGAGGCGCCGCGAACGTGTGAGCGTAGTCGCCCTGGGCGGGCTTCATCACGCCGTGGCCCTGTGTGGGAATCATGGTGAAACGGTTTCCCAGCTGGCCGCAATAGGGGCATTTGCCCAGCGAAGGATCTATCCTGTTCCCGCAGCTCGGGCATACATACCTGCTGGCCGGCATGGCGCCAGGCGCCACCGTCGAAGTTGCGACGCTGCCGGCGGAATATTTACCCGGCCTGAAAGATAGATCTTTCTTGCCGCAGTGCGGGCAGATGGCTGCGTCGGGTGAGGGGATTAACAGGTGGCAATGCGGACAGAACCTCGCGCCACATTTCTGGCAGACTGTAGCGTTGGGTTCATTGATCTCATGACACCTCTGGCAGATTACCGTGCTGGGCATTAAATGTTATCCATATCAAGCTGTATTCAATGCTATATTAACGGTAAGACAAGATATTCTTCGTGTCAAGTTTATCATTACGTGAAAGGCAGCTGTCTGAAGTGGGTTTGTGGAATCGATACTCAGCGGTCGGTCGCCGATCAGTATGAGTTGAGCATGAACTCGATCTCGCCCGGACCGGTGAACATGCCCTGCTGGATCCTGCGGATGACGCCGTCCTTATCGATAAAGTACGTCTTGGGTATGCTGTTAAGCTCGTACTTGTTGAAGGCATCGCCGTTCGGATCGAGGCAAACGGTGAAAGTGTAATTGCCGTCGGTAATGAAATTCCTAATAATCGTCTCTTCCGACTGGCTGCCGGCCACGGCCAGGATGACGAAGTCGGCGCCCGGATTATACCTGGCCCACAGCGTCTGGAAATGCGGCATCTCCATCTTGCAGGGTGTACACCAGCTGGCCCAGAAATTGAGTATGACCTTTTTGCCGCGGAACTGGCTGAGAGATACAGACTCACCCTGAAGGTTGCGCAGCGTGAAATCGGGGGCCTTGCTGCCCATATAGGGCGCAGCCCCAGTTTCGGGCTCGGTCTTGAAAGTATAGTCGCCTGTGGTCATCACGTTGCCTGAGGCGTCCCTGGATACAAGCTGGTAATGGTACTCCGTGTTGGGCGAAAGCCCGCTGAGCAATACGCTGTGCTCGGCGCTGAACTCGTAGGTGAAGCCTGAGGGGAATTCATATCCCGTGCCCAGACTGTATTTGACTTGCGATTTGGCCTTCTCGTTTGTTTTCCAGGAGATGGTGGCGTTGGAATCACTGACCGATGCGGACGGCTCGCCGACAAGCTTCGGGGCTGTCGTGTCGGCGGCGGACAATAACGTCTGAAAGTCCCTTCTCCGTTCGGCCTCGTTGCCGGCATCATCGCGGCTGATGATGGTTATGTAATAGTTCTTCCCGCTGTCCAGCCCGCTGATTTCAGCCTGGTGATAACGGGTGGGTGTGACCATCCCGTTGATCACATGAGGTTCGCCCACCTCGGTTTTATAGATAACCCTGCCGGTGCAGAGCTCATCCGTTTTCCATGTCACCCTGGCGCCGTGATCGGTAATGGACGTGATGAGTATCTCGCTTATTACGGGTGGAATGCTATCATAAGGCACGGCTGGCGTTGCCGGACTCTGCACGTTGTCCGTGGCAGCCGGCTCAGTCTGGTTGGATGGCGCGGTCGGCGAGCTGGTATTATCGGTGGATACGGGCGTAGCCTGCCCCCATTTAAACATGTTCAGCAGGCCGGCGAAGAACCCCTGGCCGGAATCGGTGGAATCTGCGGGCTGGTCCGAGGCAGGAACCGTCTCCGGGGTTGTGGGCGACATCAGCCAGCCGGATATCTCTTCCTGATTACTGTAGGCCCAGAGAGCGCCTATTATCAATGCCGCGATCAGTATAATGCTGATGATACTTCCTGTCAGGCCGCTGCCTCTCTTGCGCGGCTTCTCCTCTTCTTCTCCCTCGTCGAGGAAGGATTCGTAGTGTTTGACCCGGGCTGGCCTGTCATCCGTATCCCAGTCCTCGCCGGCCGGGCGTTTCTTCTCTTTGCGCGGACGGCCGGACGGCCCATTCCTGTCTTCCCTGTCCATGTCCTCTATGTGGTTGAGAATCTCGGCCCTGCGGCTGATTCCAACAGGGAACCCTGCGGTATCGTGGTGACCGCGCCCCTTCCCGGGAGCGATGTCGGTAGTATCAGCTTCGTAATCAGCCGGGGCCTCACGTCCGGTGGATGCAGGAGGCTGCCACTCACCCCGGTCAACTGGAATATTCTCAGGTCGCCTTTGCTGGGGTGGGCCCTGCGTGGTCGGGGCCGGCGGGCCGGGCTTGCCGGCATAGGCGTGCGGGCCGAGGCTGCCGCAGTCTTTGCACGGCTCGTTTGAGTAGGCCATCGGCTTGCCGCATTTACATCTGAACTGGCTGTCCAAAAGGGTATCTCCCTATGAATCTACACTACAACGGGTCGTAGCTGCTGTCAAGAGATTTTCGGGCATGGAGCTATAAAGTATTAAGCGTCCTCTCGACCTGCTCTATATTGAAGTTGCCCTGTTCGATATCGCGGATGATCATTTCGCCGTCGATGAACACTGTATAGGGCGCTTTCTCCACATTGTATAAATGGGCAGTGGTCTTATACATATCGACCACCACCGGCACAGTGAGCTCGCCGCGCTCCGATCGGTACTTGTCAATGGTCTTCACTATATCTTCCAGCTTGCTCTCCATGAAGATGGCTATGACCTTGACGCCGGGGATATTTTTATCCTGGATGGACTGCAGCAAAGACAGCTCGCGGTCGCATTCGGGGCAGTAAACAGCCCAGAATGTGAGCAGCACCTTCTGACCGCGGTAGTCGCGCAGCGAAATCGTTTCCTGTTTCCCCAATAAGGGGAGAGTGAAATCGGGCGCCCTGTCGCCGATGCGCGGACCGGTGGGCACTGTGACCAGCGTGGAGAACATATTGGGGGGGGCCATCGCCGCCACGTTGCCGTCCGCGTCCACCGACCTGATGCGGTAATAATAGGTGGTGTTGGCCTCGAGGCCGAGGATGCGTACAACGTGGTCCGTGAGCAGCCGGGTGTCCTCGACGGTGGAACTCGAACAAGACGCGTCAGTTCCATAAAGCACCTGGCTGCTGGACGGGTTGTCGGTGGTCCAGCTTATAACGGCGCCTGCGTCGGTAGGCATGACCTTGAATACGGTCACGACGGGTGGTATGGTGTTCACCCTCTGGACCGTATCGAACAAATGGTCATTGCTGCGGTAAAGCTCGTTGCCTTTGCCGTCCGTTACCACCACAGTGAAATGGTAGGTCGTGGCCGGTTCGAGCCCGCTGAGTGTGACCTTCTGGGCGCTGCCCTGCAGAATGGCGGCGGCAGAATCACCGTAGGACTCCGTTTTACCGTAGATGACTTTGCCCCAGACAGGCTCAGCGGTGGTCCAGGCGATAGCTGCTCCATCCGATGTTATATCCGATATGGTGATATCGGATACTTTCTCAGCCGGGGCGACCGGCTCCGGTGGCACCTCCTGTTGCTGGGGCGGATTGAAGAAGGTCAGTGATGAAGGCAGGACGCCGTATTGCCTGGCTAACATGTAACCGACACCCAGCAGAATAATCAGGATAACGATGCCGATTATAATATCGAGGGTTTTGATGCGGCGCCGGCCGCCCTTTCTCTCTGCGCGCCGGGAAGCGCCCTTGATGGCGGCCAGCCCTTTCGCCGCAGGCGGCAAGTTCAGAGCCTCAGCGGTCTCTTCAATAGACGCCTCATCCTCTTTCCCGGGCGGAACGATCCTGGCTTTAGCCGTGCTTTTCCCGCAGTGCGGACATGTAGGCGAAGGTCCCTGCAGCACCGCCATGCAGTTGGGGCAGCGGTACTGCTTCTGCTCCTGAGCCGGACCGGCTTCGCCCATCCCCGCCGCCGCCCTTTTCTCAATGATCTTCTGCCAGAGGTCCGCCCCCTGCTGCTCCACGCGGTCCATGTACCACTTCTGGCCGCAGCGCGGGCAGATCGGGGTTCCCTCGGGTACTACGCCACCGCACTGGCGGCAGAACTTCGGACCGGTCTGCGGTTCACCTTCTGCCATATCTTTTCAGGGTCTTGCCTATAATATTTCTTTTAATTATACATATAGTTAAATTGAATTTGAAGCCTATGTCAAGATAACGGCGGCATATGCGTCGTTAAGGCTGGAAAAATCGGCCGGTGAGACAGCACCGGCGGCGTGCGGGACTGTCTAGCGGATGATAGCGGTATTCATGTACGGCTGCAATACGGCTGGCACGCTGATGCTGCCGTCTTCCCGCTGGTAGTTTTCCATGACGGCGATCATCACGCGCGGCAACGCCAGTCCCGAGCCGTTAAGCGTGTGTACCAGGCGAGGTTTGGCCTCGGGGTCGGGCCGGTAGCGAATATTGGCGCGGCGCGCCTGGAAATCGCCGCAATTGCTGCATGAGCTGACTTCGAGCCACTCACGGCAACCAGCAGACCAGATCTCGATATCGAACGTTTTGGCTGCAGCAAATCCCATATCGCCCGTGCAAAGCTGGATAACATGGTAGGGTAATCCCAACTTCTGGCAGATGTCCTCTGCATCGTGCGTGAGCTTATCAAGTTCGCCGTCAGAAGTGGCGGGCTCAACGAACTTATACATTTCCACTTTTTCGAACTGGTGTCCGCGTTTGATTCCGCGCGTGTCCTTGCCGGCCGCCATTTTCTCACGGCGGAAACATGAAGTATGCGCGGCATAATATATAGGCAGTGTACCGGTCGCCAATATTTCGTCACGGTGCAGGTTTGTCAGGGGGACCTCGGCCGTGGGAATGAACCAGTAATCCTCTTCGGCGTCGTGATACAGGTTATCGGCGAATTTGGGCAGATTGCCGGAGCCAATCAGGCTCTCTTTCTTCACCATGAAGGGTGGAAATATTTCTTTATAACCGTGAGAGTTAATGTGAAGGTCGAGCATGAAATTGATCAGGGCTCGTTGCAATTGCGCACCCTGACCACGAAGTACGTAGAACCTGGTGCCGGATAATTTAACACCGCGCTGGAAATCGATGATGCCCAGCTTCTCTCCCAATTCCCAGTGAGGCAGAGGGGTGAAGGTGAAATCAGGAAGTTTGCCCCAGGATCTTACTTCAACGTTGTCCTGCGAATCCTTGCCCACCGGGACATCGTCAGCCGGCAAGTTGGGCAGGCGCAGCAGCCTGTCCTCCAGCTTGGCTGAAAGCAGCCCTGACTCGGCCTCTATTTGAGTGATGCGGTCTCCCACCTGGCGCATCACTGCTATCAGTCCGGGCGGCTTTTGTTTCATCATGCTAATCTGCTTACTGACGTCATTACGCCTGGCACGCAGAGACTCCGCCTCTTTTAGTATCTGACGGTAAGAATTATCCAGCTCTATGATCTCGTCGACCTCTGAACGTCCTTCACCACGCTTTTCCATTGCCAGGTAGACCACTTCGGGATTATCACGTATCAATTTGATGTCGATCATTCTTCGCACCTCTCGTGCCTGGTCTTCAGCTGCGGGAAAAGTATGACTTCCCGAATCGATTGTCTGTCGCTGAGCAGCATGATCAGTCTGTCTACGCCCACTCCCAATCCGCCCGCTGGCGGCATGCCGTGCTCCATGGCGGTGATAAAGTCATCATCGATCATATCGGTCTCGGGCAGCTCGCCGGCTGCAACAGCACGCTCTATTTCGGCGGCATGCATCTCGCGCTGGAGGGTGAAGCGCTCGCGCTGCTCGCGCGGATCGTTCAGTTCGGAAAACGCGTTGGCCACCTCCATTCCGCAGATGAATGCCTCGAACCTCTCGACCAGGCCGGGCACCTCGCGATGTAGCTTGGCCAGGGGCGACATATCGATCGGATAGTCTATTAGAAACGTGGGCTGGCGCAGGTCCGGCTCAACATAGGTGGAGAGCAGCTCATCGATGAGCCTTCCCCTGTCCTTGAGCGGGTCGACCTGCAAACCCATTTCCTTCATGCGCGCGCGCAGACTATTAGAATCCGGGTATTGCATGAAATCTATGCCGCACTTGTCGATCAGCGCCTGGCGAAGGGGGATCCTTTTCCAGGGAGGCGTCAGATCAATAGTCTCTCCGGCGTAACTGATACGGGTGGTGCCCAGAACCTCAGCGCATACGCTGCTGACAAGCTCCTCCGTCATCTGCATCACGTCATTGTAATCGGCATAGGCCTCGTAGCTTTCCATCATGGTGAACTCGGGGTTGTGCTTGGTTGAGATACCCTCGTTGCGGAACACGCGTCCGATTTCATAAACCTTGTCGAATCCGCCGATCAGCAGCCGCTTGAGGTAAAGCTCGAGCGCGATGCGTGGATAAAGGTCCTGGCCGAGGGCGTGGTGGCGCGTTATGAAGGGCCTGGCCAGCGCTCCGCCGTACATGGGCTGCAGTACCGGGGTCTCCACTTCGATAAATCCGCGTGCATTCATGAAATTGCGCACGGCGTTGATGATTCCGCTCCTCCTCATGAAAAGCTCCCTGGCTTCCTCGTTGGCGATCAGGTCCAGGTAGCGCTGGCGGTATCTTTTTTCCACATCCTGAAGGCCGTGCCATTTCTCCGGCATAGGCCGCAGAGACTTGGCCAGTATGGTGAAGTCGGCGGCCTCGAGGGTTACCTCGCCGCTGCGTGTCTTGAATACACGGCCCGACGCGCCCATGAAATCGCCCAGGTCGAACTCATGCAGCAGATCATATTTATCGTCTCCCAGGGAATCGCGGCGGAAGAAAACCTGTATCTTGCCCGATCCGTCGCGGATATCGAAAAAGGCTGCTTTGCCCATGAACCTGGCGGCGGTGACGCGCCCGGCCAGGCTGACGCCCGGCATTGTTGCTGAAGGGTCTTTTTCGATCAGCTCCAGGAAAAGGCGCGTGGCTTCCCCGGCGGTGTGGGATCTGTGGAATTTGTGTGGATATGGGTCAAGGCCGCGGTTTACCAGCCTGGACAGTTTTTCCAGGCGCGGTTGCTCAATGCGTTCCTCCCCGGCCATCTTCTCAGCTTACTTCAGTAATCTGCAGTTTCATTATTCCCGCCGGCGTGCGAACCTCTATCTTATCACCCTTTTTCTTTCCCAGCAGCGCCTTGCCAACGGGCGACTCGCAGGAGATCTTGCCTTCATGCGGATTGGCCTCAGCGGTCCCCACGATTGTATAGCGGTCGATCTTGCCGTCCTGGTTCTGTATAAGTACTGAATCGCCGAGCTCTACAACCCCGGGCTGGTGCGGGGCCTCGATGATGCGGGCGTTGAGGATAATATTCTCCAGAGAGCTTATCCGGCCCTCGATAAACGCCTGCTCGTTCTTGGCGTCTTCATATTCGGCGTTGTTCTCCGTGCCACCCATCTCACGCGCCCGCTTGATCTTGTCGGCCACCTCCTGGCGGCGTGTCGAAGTAAGCTGGTCGTATTCAACTTTCAGCTTTTCGAGGCCCTCACGGGTGATATCAAACTTTTTTAGTGTCATGGGTGTTACCTCCCAGCATGCCGGATATTAAAAAACTGAGAGCCGCAATAACTCTCAGCTTTTTCAGTACCTTTCAAAACATTATATTCCGATGCAACCGGGAAGTAAAGAATGGTATAATGTCTGCCGGCTAAAATTCAGGAGGCACCATGACTAATTTACTTATCGCGGCTTATGATCCCTGCGGGAAAACGGCATTATGCGCCGGTATAGGTAAAAAACTGGCCAGTTCAGGTAAAAGGATCGGCTATGTCAAGCCCATCCATGTAAAAGCGGAGGGCGCCGGAGATGAATGCCTGGATGCGGCCTTTATCGGTCAGGTCCTCGAGCTGGGCGAGAGCAGGGAACTCCTCTGCCCGATCCACATCAAACAGGAGGAGCTGTGGCGCAGCCTCTCGGAGGATGCTGAGAACTTCTCCGCCGGTATTAAATCGGCCTGCGATAAGGCCGGCGCCAATAAAGATGTCCTAATAATCGAAAGTCCCGGAGCATTCAAGAATGACCAGGTATCCACCCTGGCCGCGTATACCATCGCCGAAAAGCTCGATGCCCGTGTGATACTTTTGCTCTGCTGGTGCTCGGATTACCGCGAGGCGGGTATCCTGCAGGCGGCCGAAAAGCTGGGGAGCAGGCTGATAGGAGTGGTGTTGAACCAGGTGCCTTCTTCCATGATAAGCATGGTCCAGGCGGAATGCACGGCCTACTTTAAAGGGAAGGGCATCGCGGTGCTGGGCGTGCTGCCCGAATCGAGAGCACTGCTGGGCGTGACGGTGGGGGAGATCGCCGGCGCTGTGGGTGGGGAGATCATCAATTTTAAGGACAAGGCCGGTGAGCTGGTGGAGAACGTTATGCTGGGCGCCATGTCGCCCGATTCAGCCAGAGATTACTATAACAGGCTGCGCAACAAGGCCGTGGTCACCCGCCATGAGCGGGCCGACATGCAGCTCGCTGCGCTGGAGACTTCGACCAAATGCCTGGTCGTCAGCGGTAAAAGACCTTCTACATCGGTCATGGTCAAATCTGAGGATAAAAAAGTGCCGGTGATCGTGGTTGACAGAGATATCAATGAAATAGTCAAGGGGATCGAGCAATCGCTGGCCGGCGCGGGCTTTCATCAAGTACAGAAACTGCAGGCCATGTCCGCCCTGCTCGACAGCAGATTCGATTATAAGGCACTCAACACCGCGCTCGGGCTGAAATAAAAGGTCGTTTAACCTTCGACTTCATCGCCGGCTGACCCGATTATCTCCCTTGCCCGGTCGGCATATCTGGCGGGCACCTGTATCTCCACCTGGCCCAGACCGTCCACCGTCAAACCGTATACACTGCCGATGCTTTCGTATTTAAGCAGGGCAAGTATACCTTCTATCTCGAGCCTGCCCCTTACTATCTCGGCCTCCGGTTGCCCGCAGGCTTTATAGACAGTAACCAGCTTTTCTTTCTCGTCCATGTAACTGTAATCTGGATAAAATAAATAAGCGCTGCCGATCGAGGCAGCGCTTATTTATTTTCAAATCAATTGTGTCGAGATTTATTTGCCGCTGCTGCAGGTCTTGCACTTGGCCAGAAGGTTGTTCTGCAGGCACCAGGTGAGAGACACACACTCGGGATGCGGGCAACCGGTGATACCCCAATCGCCGCCACCTATAGGAGATGTGCCCCTGTGGTTCATGTGGCTGTTAGTGATGTTGGCCCTCGTGCCGATATCGGCGGCAGCCCAGCTCTTGTTGGCATAAGACAGGCTCTTGCCCCAGCAGCCGGAGCACTTGGAAGTGCCGAGGCCGGCGGTGGTGGTGTTGGCCGGGCATTTTCCGGAGCCTACACCGCACTCACCTGCAAGATAAAGTGAAGTGGGCGCGGTAGCGGGAGGAAGACAGTTGTTCTCAGTTGTGCAGGCTGTACCAAGGCTTCCTGCCTGGGTATTGCAGTTGCTGCAGCCGCCCAGACATTCGTTGACTTCACAGCCCGTGGGTTTCGGGCACTGCGATGTGTTGCACACACCGGCGCAAAGCGCATCCGGACCGCACAGACCGGCAAGCCTGGACATGGCGCTGGTGGGCGTCCTTCCCCAGTGCTCGAGGTATATCTTCCATGAATTAGGATTATTTTCCCATTTTACTTTGTCCCAACCCGTGCATTTGCCGAGGTCAGCTGAGACAGTGGCCGGTATCAAAACTAAAGATAAAGCCACTACGATTGCAACGAGGGTCCCAAAAATTCTCCTCACGGCATACGCCTCCTTAAATAGTGAATTTTGAACGAATTTTACAAGGTCAAATAGACTTTGTCAATAGCCAGCTTAATGCATTTCTTGAAATAAGTCAACATAAAATATAAAATTACACTCTGTTTTGACAAAATATTAGCCATTTGGATATTTACGTAACACTGCGTTAAGGAGGAAAATCGCTTGCCTGCCCTGGGAAAACATCTGCTGCTGGAATTGAAAGACTGCGACGCAGGGCTTCTCAACGATATGGATTATCTGCGGGAGGCGCTCAACGCAGTGGCGATATTGATTGGGGCGACGGTGATCAAGGATTCCTTTTACCAATTTTCACCGCAGGGGATCAGCGGCGTCGTCATCATCGCGGAATCGCATATATCCATACATACTTGGCCGGAATTCTGCTACGCCGCTGTGGATGTTTTTACCTGCGGCGAGGTCATCCAGCCGGCAAAGGCCGTCAAGCCTCTGGCGGAGAAATTAAAAGCCAAATCTACATCTTATATAGAGTTGAAACGGGGCGTCCTGATGGAGAGCCCGGCGGCTGTGGGAAGGTAGATGGCCAGGCCGGACTATTTCGACAGCAAAAGGTGGCTCATCGATGAGCTGTCCGACGACCTGGTGCAGATCCACGGTGTGCGGCGGGTGCTGCACGACAGGAAAACCCGCTTTCAGCATGCTCAGATATCCCAGACCCATACCTTCGGTATCTGCCTGGTGCTGGACGGAAAGATCCAATCCGGAGAGAAAGACGAGTTTATCTATCACGAATCCCTGGTCCATCCGGCCATGCTGGCCCATCCCAATCCTGAAAAGGTGTTTATAGCCGGCGGTGGAGAAGGCGCAACCCTGCGCGATGTGCTGAAACACAGGACGGTGAGCAGGGCGGTGATGGTGGATATAGATGGTGAGGTGGTCAGGCTGTGCCGCAAGTACCTGCCGACCTTTCACCAGGGCGCATTCGATGATAAAAGAGCGGTCGTCCTCCATGACGACGCCAGAAAATATATCGCCGAGACAAAAGAACGTTTCGATGTCGCAGTGATCGACCTGGCCGATCCGGTTGAGGAGGGCCCGGCCCGCATGCTCTACACGCAGGAATTCTACAAGCTCGTCAGGGACAAACTGAAGCAGGGAGGTATCATGGTAGTGCAGTCCGGCCAGTCCGGCTGGATCAACCTGCATAATTTCGTGGCCATAAACGGCACTTTGAAAAGTATCTTTAAGATCGTGCGCCCCTACCAGGTCTATGTGCCGTCCTTTGTCGACCTATGGGGGTTTCATACGGCATCCGAGTCGCTCGACCCGGCTCGCCTTTCGCCCAGGGAGATCAACAGCAGGATGGCGGACAGGATCAGCGGCAAACTGCGTTCTTATGACGGGATCGCCCACCGGGGGCTTTTCTCACTGCCGCTGAGGCTGCGCCGCAAGCTGAGCCGGTCGCGCCGTATTGTAACCGACGCCTCGCCTATAGCGGTTCACTGACCTTTGTTCAGCACCGCTCCCCGCTCCGCCTGCATGATTACGAAACGGTGCTCTCCGCGCACTATATCTCCGCGCAGCACGAAGCCGCATTTCTCGAAGCAAGACCGCGCGCGCACGTTCCAGTCAAGCGTACGCAGGATCAGGCTCTGCAGTCCGGAAGCCTCGAAGATGTCGAGCATAAAGGTGTTCAATGCGTCTTCCCCGTAACCGCGTCCCCAGTACGTCTTCTCGCCTAACATTATCCCGATTTCGGCCGAGTTTCCCGCCAGGTTAAAATTGAAAAGGCTGCAGCTTCCTATATGGAGGGATTCCAGTGTATCGATGGCGAGGGTGTGGGTCAGGCCGGGGAACTCCAGTTCAGCACTGTATCTCAAATGGAATTCTTCGTAGCTACATGTGAGTAGTTCAGTGGCGTCCAGGCGGCAAAGCTCTTCATCCATACGCCACCTGTACTCGGCTGAGGCGTCATCCAGCCGACGGGGACGAAGCCGGACTTTATCCCCTGCAAGCACAGATTGCCGTTTCAGGAACTCGAAGATAGTGGATCCTGGCAAATCTCAAGCTCTGTCAGCGCGGACATGGCCGCTTCTTTAATCCTGTTTTCGGGTGATGTTTTCAATTTGTTAAGGGCGTCCCTGGCCTTTTGACCGCCGATTTTACCCAGTGCTGCAATGGCTGCTTCCTGCACCTCGTGGTCAGCGTCGTTCAACAAATTGAGAAGGCCGGGGACGGTATCCTCTTCTTCTATCTCACCGCAGGCCCGTGCCGCCTCGAATCGGAACCGCGCGTTGCTATCCTGCAGCTCTTTATTCAGGTAATCCAGCCAGCGGGAATCGCAGTTATGGCCCATGGCGAATATGGCGCTGGCTTTGAGCGCCGGGTTCTCGCTGAAGTAAAAGTCCTCAATGTAGCTTGCCACGGGTTCCTGCTGGAAGGGTGAGATGGACTCCAGCGCCCGCCTTCGCAACGAATCGGGTTCGGAAGGATTCTCCAGCACGGCGAGCAGGGCATCGAATATATCGTCACCCACAGCCGAAGGAAGCTCCCCCAGCTCAGCCATGAGTGCGAATTTGCCCATCACCCGGGCGGCGGCTTCCCTTACCTCCGGCGACTCATCCAGCTTAAGCGTTTTGATTACCGGCAGGGCGAAATTGTATTTGTCTTCCAACTCCAGCCCTTCCAGCGCTTTGATACGTATACCGGCATCAACATCATCGAGGCAAAACTTAAATATGCGTGTGAAATCCAGCCTGGCGTCGTCCTCGCCCATGCTGCACAGCTTTGATATGATCAATGAGCGCCTTTCCAGGTGGGCGCTGTTCCAGGCCCTCTTATATTGCGACAGGTCGTCATCGTTCAAGTCAGATAGTCGGACCAGGTCGGAGTGACTGATCTCGTCATTCGAATACAGTGTTTTCGCGATAATTGCACTCAGCGGCGGCTGTGATTCATTCATTCCTCCTCCTCTTCCTCTTCGTCCTCGAATTCGCCCTCATCCTCCGGGGGCGGCCATACCGGACGCGTGTAGCGGTCTATATATTCACCCATAGCCTGCGCGGCCAGCCGTTTCATCTGCTGGTCCGACTCCTCGGCTATTTTGGCCAGCTCGCTGAGATCGATCTCGACTTCGAGCACCTGAAGCAGCACCTTCAATACGGCCAGCGAAGCCTTGGGATTGGGTATTCGCGTGGTGTAAGAGGGGACCTCCCCCAGGAGGCAGATGCCTTCCATGGAGCGTTCCCTGGCAACCCCCAGCAGCAGGCCGTTCAATCCGGCGATCTGAAGGCGGCCGCGCAGCACGACGTCAAACTTCTTGAGGTAGGCGACCAGCGACGCGTCGGTGGCCACGCCCCATACCTTGGGCTGCTCGGTATGGTGGATCTTGGCGATGGCGGCTGCAAATGTGTAGATACGTTGAACCTTGAACTTCTTGGCTATATCGAGAATAAAGTTTGCCAGGTCGTAACCTTTGTAGGCCGGCTGCTCGTCGCTGATGAAAAAAAGGATGTCCTTTTTGCCGGACGTATTATGCCAGTAGAAGAACTTGCCCTCGGGGAACTGCGGAGTTTCGACGATGTTGTCCTTGACCATCACGCCGATGGGGTCGAAGAAGGTGAAGGGTTCGATCTCTCCTATCTCCTCTGCGCCCAGCTTCTCCCTCAGGTAGCGCGTTACTATAAGGGACAGGTTGCCGATGCCCGGCCATGCCGCCAACATGTCGCAGGCGCGCGGACGAGGTTCCTTGCGAAAATTGACCAGTTTCTTCATTTCTTTTATTTCGCTGCAACGGAGATAGAGGGGCAGTAGATGCTCGGTGTATTTACATAACCGGCTATCCAGCGGCTGTCGCTGCCCATGGCCAGGACCTCTTTCAATAGCTGATATACGTTGCCCGAGACCATGGTGTCCTTGACCCTGCCGGTGATCTCTCCTTTCTCAACCTTGTAACCCAGCAGCACATTGCCGCTGAAATCTCCGTTGAGGATGTTTCCCTGTTCGGCGCCCATCATCTGCTCGATGATCAGCCCTTCTTTCATATCTTTGACCATATCGGCCAGGGATATCTTCCCGCCTTCGATCACCAGCGCGTGGACCGCCGGGGCGGGCATTCCGCCGTTGCGGCCGCCATTGCCCGTGCTCGATGATCCAGCCAGCGCCGCCGTATGCAGGTCATAATAGAATTGCACCACCTTCCCATGGTCGATCAACGCGTTGCGCCTTGCCGGCATCCCTTCGTCATCGAAAGGCGTGCTTCCCGGTTGGTAGGGTATGGTGGGATCATCAGATAAACATAGTCTGCTGTCGAATATAACCGCGCCCTTTTTATCTTTGATGGGCGAGGCGCCGTCCAGCACCGTCTTGCCGTTAAAGGCGGATATGAGCGGGGCCAGAAGCGAGCCTGCCACGCCGAAAGGCGTGAAAATCACCGGCATGGCGCCCGACTTGATGGAGGCATTGTTCCTGGCCAGGTCGAGCTGCCTGATGATCTCGCCCGCAACCGGCTCAGGGTCGGTGATGGGACGGCAGGAGCTGAGGATGTCGCCGACATACAGGATGTCCCCGTCCCTGACCAGCATACCGTCCATGCTGATACTGAAATTGGTGCGGCTGCATGATGCGCGCCCGCCTCCGCTGACAGCGATTTCGAAGGTGGACATACCGCGCGATATGCTGCCCTCGCAGAGTATACCGGGCGTATTGGCACACACGGCGTCGACGATGGACTGGCCGAGGCTGATCAGACTATCGATCCCGACGCGTTCGACCTGCGCATCGTAGACGTCGACTTCTTCATAAGGCCCGAGTGTGGGGAAGTCGAAGTCCACCGGGTAGCCGAACTGGCTGGTCTCGAGCGCCATATCAACCAGGTCGGCGGGGGCGATATCGCCGCTGGCCTGGGCGAAGCCCATTTTACCGTTCTTGATCAGGCGAAGGGCGACGGAGACCGATTCCTTGGTCTGGATCTGCTTGAGGCGGTTGGCCTCGAACTGTACCGGAGTCCTGATGGATGTTACGCGGCAGACTTCGGCGCTGTCTGCAGACCTGCGGGCGATCTCAAGTATCTCTTCCATTTTATTTGCCCCCCACCAGGCAGTTCTGAATCCTTATGTGAGGACTGCCGTTGGAGACGGGAAGCGGAGATTGGCCGGCTTTTCCACAGCCGCCGCCCTGGTTCATGTCAAGGTCACTACCGATCGCATCTATGTTATGCAGCGTTGTGAAGACATTGCCGCTCAGGACCACCGGTCTGATCATCTCAGCTATCTTACCGTCCCTGATCATGTAAGCTTCGCCGGCAGAGAAAGTGAACATCTCAAGGCTGGTTGTGCCGCCGTACCAATCCCTGGCGTAAACGCCTTCCTTGATTCCGCCAATCATCTCGTCGAACGTGGTGGATCCCGGCTCGATATAGGTATTGGTCATGCGCACTATGGGTGGATAGGAATAATTAATAGCGCGTGCGTTGCCGGTGGGTTTCTCCCCCATTTTGGCGGCTGTCTCACGGGAATGAAGCCGGCTGTTGAGCACCCCTTCTTTGATCAAATAAGTCTTGCCGGCCGGTGTCCCCTCGTCATCATACCTGTAGCTGCCGCGCAGGCCCGGCAAGGACGCGCCGTCCACGATATTGAGATGTTGTCCGCCGAACCTGCGTCCCAGAACCATTATTTCCCGCATCTGGGGATTCTCATAGATATGGTCTGCTTCTGAGAGATGGCCGAATGCCTCATGAACGAATACGCCCGCCAGCACCGGATCAAGTACCACGGTGTAGGTTCCCCCTTTGACCGCGGGAGCGGAGAGCATGGCTACGGCCCGCCGGGCGATGCCCTGCACCTTCTCCTGCAGGCCTTCTACGGTTGAGAAATCACCCTTGCTGCCTATACTCAGGCCGACCTGCTGGACATCGCCGTTGCGGCTGGCGATGGCTGATAGGCGCAGGTTCAAGTCTATGCGGCTTTGCTCGATATAAGAGCCGTCGGAGCTGGCGAAAATGACCTTTTTTCTGATATCACCGTAACCGATGCTGGTAGTCTGGATGTCCGGTATTTCAAGCATGATGCGGTTATACTCATCCAGCAGCGATTTCTTGGCGGAGAGGGTGACTGCCAGAGGATTCTTCTTATATTCGGCGTCAACCTTGTCGACGACAGCCTGGGCGGGGCTGAACTCGCTCTTTCCTTTGCCCACATGGGTGGCCTGCTCCACCGCCAGGGCAGCGCTCTCCTCCAGCCTGCCAGGACTGTTAAAGCTGGCAAAGCCCCATCCTCCTTTCACCAGCGCGCGCACGCAGCCGCCCGCGCCGGCCGTCCTGCCCGCCTCTTCCAATCGCTCGCCCCGGAAGACCAGACGGCTCGACTGGCTCTCATCAAGGCGGACCTCGACGTAATCAGCTTTGAGCTTGCGGATAACGGAAAACAGTTTGTCCTGCATCAACCTTTCTGGAATATCAATTTTAGCAGATAACCTTAGATAGGGTGAAAACAAAGCGGTGCCATGGCTGGATGTCAGCGGAGTTGCATTTGTTTACATAAAATCATCATATATAAATAGACTTTTAATAGCGGCCGTTATATACTTTTGGCGGAGGTAACCGATGCAACCCAGTCTCGCCGGCAAGATCGAAAAAGCCAAGCGCTATGCAGAGGAGCCCGAGCGAGTAACCATTCACAATTTCTCAGCCGATTTCCGCGGCGAAAATGACAGCCATGCCCTGTCATTCAGTGAAGGTAATTGGAACTGCAACTGCCATTACTTCTCCCAGTGGGGCCAGTGTGTTCACATTATGACGTTGCAGCGCCTGCTCGAAAGGATGCTTCCCGTAGCGGCCGACACCTCTCAAAAGGCTTAATTAGCGACATTATTCCCGGGCGCCGTGATACGGTGCAGGGTTAATTTATCTAAAAATCCCATCCTTAAAGGCTTTTGCAACATCCGCTGCCAGAAATAGCGATCCGGTCGCCAGTATGAGGTCGTCGTCTGCGGAGACGGACAACGCTGTCGACAGCGCTTCTTTGGCATTACGCCCGATGTCCGCCGTCACGCCCTGTCGCCCGAAAATGACGGCCAGTTGCGACGCGGCGGCGGCCCTGGGATGGCCTGAGCTGGTGATGATTACCTTCGATGCCGGCCCCGCCAGCGCTTTTGCCATACCTTCAATATCTTTGTCGCCGGACGAGCCGAATATCACAATAAGCTTTTTATGGGGTAAATACCTTTTTACCGATTCGAGAAGGGCGTTCATAGAGTGGGCATTATGTGCGCCGTCTATCACGAGCAGGGGAGCCCTTTTTAGTATCTGCAGGCGCGCCGGCCAGTGCACGCTTTTTAGCCCCAACGCGATATGATCTAAAGTAATCATCGCTCCGCGCTGCCGCAACGCCTCTGCAGCCGCCACGGCCAGGCTGGCATTTTCCATCTGATGATCGCCCAGCAGCGGTATTCGCAGCATATAACTACCGCTCCTACATCGGACGGTAAAAGATTGGCCGTTCAAATTTCCGCTCAGGCGTCTCCAGGTTATATCCTTTCCCGCCAGTACCAGCTCTAAATTAAATTGTCTGCATTTTTGCTTTATCACCGCTAGAGCTTCCGGTTTCTGAGGGGCGCTGATCACCGTGCAGCCGGGTTTGATAATCCCCGCTTTTTCGCCGGCGATCTTGGACAGGGTATTGCCCAGCACTGCGGTATGGTCGAAGCTGATGGAGGTCAGAACGCATACGTCCGGGTCGGCGACGTTGGTGGCATCCAGCCTGCCTCCCATCCCTGTCTCCAGCACCTGGAAGTCTGCACCCCCTTCTCTGAAATAGAGGAATGCCACGGCGGTCAGTGCTTCAAACGTCGTGATTTTCCCAAATCGGCCTTCCCCATTGATTTTCTGCACGTGCTTTTGAATGGCGCCCACCAGGCGGGCGAAATTCTTTTTTGTTATCGGGCGGCCGTCAATGACGATTCTTTCCTGCCATGTGTATAGGTGCGGCGATGTGAAAAGGCCGGTGCGGTAGCCTGCGGAGGTCAGGATGGAGGACAGCATGGCCGCCGTGCTGCCCTTGCCTTTGGTGCCCGCTATGTGTACCGTCTTCCTCCCCCTCTGGGGCAGGCCCAGCTTGCGCAGCAATATCTCAACCCTGCGCAGGTCGAAATTGGCGGCGTTATACGCTGTGGCAGGCGATACCTCGTAATCCGTGAGTCCCGCGAGATAGGCGACCGCGGCGCTATAGTCCATCGCAGACTGAATTATAGCATTGCCGGGGACGGCAGGAAGTCAGTCCTGCAGCGATAGACACGCTTACTGGAGGGAATAAAATGGTGGATGCTGATTCAGAGCTTAACGAATTTGGGCATGCTGCGACCCTTCCAGAGCGCCTTGCCCTGCATGGTCAGAATCATGGAAGCGAAGGCTACCACCGTCATGAAAATAGCGCTGAAAGGGTAGAATAGCACGACATATAGTGGGAAATGGAAACGTAGATTGCTGACCGTCCAGAGCACCAGGTTGAGAACGACGGCAATGCCGGCCATGGCCGTTATCTCCAGCGGGATTTGCGGCTGGGATAGACCTATTCCCAGAACAATCGGCGGGCTGACATAGAATATCAGCACCAGCGTATACATTAGTATCAGAAAATAGGGATCGAAATTGAAGGTGGCGAAAGTGCTTTTAGTCAACCCCTTCCAGGTCTGGTCGAAATTGCGATACATCCTGCAGGAGACCAGGCCGCCTCCGTCCAGCAGTTTGTATTTGAGTCCCATGGCATGCACCCGCCTGCCGATGGCTATATCGTCGACCACATTGTGCCTGACCGCCGCATAGCCCCCGGCTGCATCGTAAGCGTCCCTGCGGAAGACCAGGAACTGACCGAGTATGGCGAATAGCAGAGGGTTACGCTGAAGGCGGGTCAGTTCCAGCGGCACTCCGCACAGCATGCCCAGGTAAAAAGCAGGTATGCTCAGCAGCTCGGACCATGAGACAACGATCTGCCGCGGCAACGCCGAGATCAGGCAGGTGTTCTCGGCTGTCATGGCAGAGGCTGCGCCGCGCAGCATGCCCGGCTCGTGGTAGGTATCCGCGTCAACAAAAACCAGCAATTCACCGTCTGAGGCCTCGGCAAGCTGCGAGCAGGCCCAGTGCTTGCCCAGCCAGTCGTCGGGCAACGGTTTACCCTTTATCAGGGCAAGTCTTTTATCCTCAGCGGCAAGCTCCTGCAGTATCTGCCATGTACGGTCGGTGGAGTTATCGTCCAGCACTATGACCTGGAAATCGGGGTAATCTTGGTCCAGCAGGCTGCCGGCGCACCTTCCGATATTTGCCTCCTCATTACGGGCAGGGACCAGCACCGAGCAGCGCGGCCAGGAGGGGGGTGCCGGGTAGCTGTAAAGGTGACGCAAGTACCGCATATTGAATAGCGATACTGACAGCAGTACCACCAGGCTGACCACTATAGCGGACTGTACGTAGAACAGGATTTCGAAAAACAATATTTGAGGCACTCTGTCCTATATCATAAGTTTCAAGCGTCCGTATTTTCTCTAACCGGCGATCTGTCAGGGGATCTTGCTTTTAGGTAATTTGCGGTCCTTCCAGGTGGCCCGCCCGGAAAGTGTGAGGTACATGGACGAGAATGAAATTGCCGTGATCAGCGACACGCTGACCGGATAGAATGGGACTATGTAAAGCGGCAGCTTGAAGCGCAGGTAATAACCGGTAAACAGTAACATTGATGCTATTATAGATATGGCTGCCAGCCCCAGCGATAATACAGGGGGATAGTTTGGCATCTTGTGCACGCCCAGTTCTATGACCGGCGCCCAGAATGCGAAATTAATCCATAGCCAGGTAATGAAGGAGAGCGGTACATTATATCCGCAGGCCGGGAAGCTGTTCTTGGCGAGGCCTTCATGCAATTCCGTCCAGTTATGATACATACGGCATGAAACATTGTCGGTGCCGTCGAAAAGCCGATAACGCATGCCGGAAGCTATTATTTTTTCTGCCAGTTGTAAATCGTCCAGCACGAACTGACGGATACCTTCGAATCCCCCAATAGCTTCGTAGGAACTGCGGGGAAGGAGCATCAGCTTTCCGCTGGCGGATAAAACGGTGATGCTGCGGGGTCTTAAACGGGCAGACAGCGGCCTGCTGGCAAAAACACCCAGCGCAAAAATCGGCATTATCAGCTTCTCAGCCAGGCTGCCCAGCTTGTGTCTGGGTATGATTGAAAGCATATCGGCTTTTTCCGCCTGGAGGGCTGCCGCCGAGCAGCTAAGTGTGTCGGAGGCATGGACTGTATCCGCATCGGTGAACAGGAGCAGTTCGCCGTCGGACGCGCGATATAGCTGATGGCAGGCCCAGTGCTTGCCAATCCATTCAGGAGGCAGCGGTTGACCGCTGATAACCTTGAGACGGCTGTCCGCCTTGGCCAGTTCCGAAAGTATCTTGCCGGTGCCGTCCGTGGAGCCGTCATTCAGCACTATGACCTGGAAATCGGGATAATCCTGCCCCAGCAATGACCTGACGCAGGCGCCGATGTTTTCCTCTTCGTTCCTGGCCGGGATTAACACCGAGATACGACGCCGGACTTCAAGGTTTTTATAATCTTTCAAATTGCGTAGCGTACGCATATTTA
>Ga0208047_1000137_pt1 | contig 26492 bp, 23 predicted proteins | sample Kivu_220m_FD_184162 | JGI IMG/M metagenome (GOLD analysis project Ga0208047, IMG submission 184162) | Freshwater microbial communities from Lake Kivu, Western Province, Rwanda to study Microbial Dark Matter (Phase II) - Kivu_220m (SPAdes)... | ecosystem: Environmental > Aquatic > Freshwater >...
GACTTCCTGCGGCGCGCGCAGGAAGTCCCCGAACCCGGCGTCATTCATCGCTTCGCCGATATCGCCGTCGATATCGGCCGCGGGGAAGTCTCCCGGCGGGGCGAGCGGGTCGACCTGACGGCCATGGAGTTCAAGCTTCTGCGCGTTTTTCTGGAACATCGCGGCCGGGTCCTGACGATCGACGACCTGCTGCGGGAGGCTTGGGGCCAAGACGCCGTCCTGACGGACCGGGTCGTCTACACCCATGTCAATCACCTTCGCCAGAAGCTCGAGAAGGATCCCCAAAACCCGAAGCTGCTTCTCAGCATCCGGGGGATCGGATACCGGTTCGATGGTTGAACGAATCTTGAACGAGGCTTGACCCGGCCTTGGAGCGGAAATGATGCGCCCGGCTTATCATCTCCTCGAACTCGGGAGGTGCAAAATGAAAAAGTCGATCGGCTGGATGGTCGCGGCGCTCTTTCTGGGGGTCGTTCTGTTGTCGCCGAAATCGGCGGCGCGTCAATCCCAATCGGCCGAGGTCCTCCTCGGCGCGGCGCTCCATCAGGAGGAGGTTGAGGGGAATCTCGAAAAAGCGATCGAGACTTACAAGAAGATCCTGGCCGATTTTCCGGATAGCCGGGCGGTCGCGGCCAAGGCCTTGCTCCAGATGGGCCGGTGTTACGAGAAGCTGGGTCTCGGGGAGGCGCGCAGAGCCTACGAACGGCTGGTCCGCGACTATGCCGACCAGTCCGAGCAGGTCAAATTGGCCCAGACGCGGCTCGCTGTAATGGCCAGTCCGGATCCCGCGATGATGACGGCCCGCAAGCTGGAGAACGCGCCGGCCGACGCCGCCATGAGCGCGGCCATCTCACCCGACGGCCGTTATCTTACGCATTCGGCCTGGCAGACCGGCGACCTTGTCCTGAGGGATCTGCAAACGGGCCGGGAACGTCCGCTGACGAACGAGGGAACGGAGGGAAAGCCGGACGCCGCCGTCAGCCAAAGCGCCTGGGGCTCGTCCTGGTCGGCCGACGGCAAACTTGTGGCCTATTGTTGGATTGTCGGCGAGGCGAATGCGGCCCGTGCCGAGCTGAGGATTATCGGAGCCGAGGGCGGCAAGCCTCGGGTTCTCGCCCGCTTCGAGGATGAACGGGAAATCGGGAGCATCGCCTGGTCTCCAAACGGGAAACACATCGCCGCCGTCAATATTCGAAGAAACGAGCCCGTCCGGATCGTCCTGGTCTCGACGGCGGACGGCGCCGTGCGGACTCTCACCGAGTTGAAGCGGGAAATCTATCCAATGACGATTTGCTTTTCTCCGGACGGACGGTCTATCGCCTATGACCGCCTGGCGGATGAATCGTCGCCCGAAAGGGACATCTGCCTGAGGTCCATCGAGACGGGACAGGAAGCCCCTCTGATCCGACATCCGGCCGACGATTATCTGCTCGGCTGGTCGCGCGACGGCCGATGGCTCGTTTTCGCCAGCGACCGGACCGGCGCCCTCGGCTTGTGGGTGGTCGGAGTCTCGGGGACGAAAACCGACGGGGAACCTCACCTCGTCAGGCCCGGCATCGACCGCCTTGTGCCCGTGAGCCTGACGAACCAAGGTGCGCTGTTTTACGGCTTGGTCAGGGTGACGGAAGACGTCTTTACCGCCGACCTCGACCCCAAGTCCGTAAAAATCGCCGGACCTCCCCGGAAGATGATCGAAAGCTTTGAAGGAGGGAATTTCTCGCCCTCGTACTCGCCCGACGGAAAATTCCTGGCCTACGTTTCCAGGCGGGGCAATTCGCCCTATCCGACGAACGTCGGGAATGCCCTCTGCATCCGCTCCCTCGAGACGGGGCAGGAGAAGGTCTATTACAGGGAGATTTGGCGCCTCGGGCTTCAATATATCGACGGACCCGAATGGTCGCCGGATGGCCGGGTCATCGTTTTTGTCGGCTCGACAGGGACTATGGCCAGGGAATTCTACCGTCTCGATGTGGAGAAGGGCGGAATCTCCCGCGTCGCTTCCTACGGCGCCGATGAGAGGGTTTTGGGATGGGTCTGCGGGCCTGAGGGGAAATTCTACTATGGACGCCACGACGTCAAGAAGAAGGTTTCCGAGATCGTGGTTCGCGACCTCGAGTCGGGCGTGGAGAGGATTCAATTCAAGTTTCCGTCTCTCGAGCGCGGCGTGGGTCTCGCTTTCTCCCCCGACCGGAAGTGGCTGTCCTTCATCAACTACGCTTGGGGCGGGGTGAGATCTTTGAAGGTCATGCCGGCTTCAGGCGTCGGAGAGCCGAGAGAAATCTATAACTTCGGCGAAACTCAAAAAGGAGTGCCGAACATCGAACATGCCTGGACTCCGGACGGACGTTTCATCGTCTACAGCCGGCCAGACCCGAAAGACCTGCCGAGTTGGGAGCTTTGGCGGGTGCCCGTCGAGGGAGGCCAGCCTGAGAAGATCGGATTGACGAGACGGTGGGGCCTTTGGAACCTGACGATCCGTCCCGACGGACGTCAGATCGTCTTCGCCGGCAGAAACGGGGCGTCCACGAATTCCGAAATGTGGGTGCTGGAGAACTTCCTCACGGATGGTAAGGGCAAATAGCCTTTCAGCGCGGCAGCCAAGCCCGGATCTGCCGGGCGACGCGCATCGCGGCCGGCGGGCTGAGGTTGGCCATGACGACGATCGTCCAGCCGCGGTCGGGCATCCATTCGAGGCCGGCGTTGAGGCCCGGCGCTCCGCCGGCGATCCCCATCCCGCCGCGGTTTTCCTCGCCGGCCGGTCCGAAGAGGCCTTTCTCCAGGGCGATCGTGTACTTGAGGAGGTCGCGGGCGGTTGAATGGCCGCCGCCGGCCGAGCTTCCAATTCCCGGAAGCGAATCGTAGTTCGTCTTCCAGGACGACCCTTCGCGGACATACCCGACCGCCAGGCCGGGGACGGCGTCGGCTTTTCTCGTCCAGCCCGAATCCGTCATCCCCGCCGGCCTGTAGATGTTGTCCCGGATGTAGTCGTAGTAGTCCTGGCCGGTGATTTTTTCAATGATCAGGCCGAGGACGATGTATCCGCCGTTCGAATAGAGGTTGCCCTGCCCGGGCTCGAAAGCGAGGGGCTGGTCGGCAAAAAGCGGCAGGTATTCGGCCAGAGTCAGGATTTTCTCCTTGTCGGCCGCCTCGTATCTCGGGCCGAAGAAGTCGCCGATGCCCGAACTCATGGCGAGAAGGTGTCGAACCCTGACCATCGAAGCGGCGACCTTGTTCGGATAGTCGGGCAGGAACTTGCCGATCGTGTCTTCGAGCGAGAGCTTTTTCTCCGCGGCCAGCTTGCGGACGGCGAGGGAGGTGAACGATTTGTTGATCGACCCGATATTGAACTTGGTGCCGATCCGGTTCGGGATCTTTTTCTTCCGGTCGGCGAACCCATAGGCCTCCTCGAAGACGGGGACGCCGTTCTTGGCGATGAGGATCGCCCCGGAAAAATTGCCGGCCGCGGCGGCTTCGGCGGCATAGTCCCGGACGGCGGCGAAGAGCTCAGCTTCGTCTTTTTTGGGATCGGGCTGGGGGCCCTCGTCGCCGGGGCCGCCCAGGGCCTCGAACCGGATCCCGAGAAGGCCATGCGGCTCGGCGGCCTCGAATTCGAAGTCGAGCCGGAGGAGTTGGCCGTTTTCAGCCCGGACGGTGAGGCCGAAAAAGTTGGGGCCCGACTCGACGGCTTTTTCCGGCTTGAGGATGCCGAGTTGGCCTTTGATCTGGCGGTATCTTGCCAGGCGGGCCTCGAGGGGGGCCCTCTGGAGAGCGTCCTTGGCGAAGAACTTCTCGAGGAAATCCTTCATCGCTTCCTCGCCGGCGTTGAAAGCTTTGACGTAGGCTTCGGCCGCCTTTTCGGCGGATGTTTGGGGGAGCAGGCTCTGGGCCGGGGGGAAGGGTGGAGACGGGGCCCCCGAGGCCCGAAGCCCGATCGCTGCGACAATAAATATGACGGCCACTAAACAATTATTTTTCTTCACGTTTTTCCTCCGGACGGGCTAAACGATAACGTCTTGACGAGAACGTTTCTCTCTGATTTTTCGAGAAACGTTCTCTTTTCAACGAAAAACATCCGTTCTTTAATTTTAGCAAACTCCCGTCCCTCCCGAAACGTTTCTTTTTCTTTCTGGACAGAGCGAGTCAAATCGTGCTAAAATATAGAAAACTAAAGAGAATAGCCTATTTTCATGATCACCAACGGACGGAAACTCCGGTCGTTCGAGCGGAATCTCAAGAAACGGACACCGGCGGATTTTCTGAAGAACCTCGCCCTTGTCGAAGCGATGTTCAGGGAGGCCGTCGCCTTGGGGGTCTTCCCTCTGGGTGATCCTCTCGCCGGAATCGAGGTCGATATTCGTATCGCCAGGGCGGTCAACCGTGTTTCGACGGCTTCTTGAAGCGGTCGGCCGCGCTCTCGACGAAAGCGAGATCCCCTATATGGTTATCGGCGGACAGGCGGTTCTTCTGTATGGCGAGCCTCGGCTCACTCGGGATATCGATATCACCCTCGGGATCGGGGTCGAGGAGATCGAGAGGGTCAAATCGGTTGTTTCCTCGCTTAAATTGAAACCTCTGGTTTCCGATCCCGATAGCTTCGCCAAAGAGACGATGGTTTTTCCTGTGTCCGATAAGCCGAGCGGTATTCGAGTGGATTTCATCTTCTCCTTCTCTCCTTATGAAAGGCAAGCGATAGGCCGGGCCCGACCGATTCGCCTTGGCAAATCCATGGTGAAATTCGCCTCGATCGAGGACGTTATTATCCATAAAATGCTCGCCGGGCGTCCGAGGGATATCGAGGATATCGAATCCATCATGCTGATAAATGTCGGAATTGACGCTCAATACGTTGAAAAATGGCTTGGCGAATTCGATTCTTCCCTGGAACGCCGCACCCTTTCCGCGTTTCGCTCTCTCGTCGCCGGACTTCGACGGCCCTTCATGGATTCCGTGAAGAAAGGATTATCCGACGCAAAAGCTGGGAGGGTGATCGGCTCCGCGACTCTCAAAAAAAAGCTCGGAAAAAAATAAAATCATCGGATCCATAAACTCGTTCGAGGGGCATCGTCTTCTTCGTTGGAATTTTTTGTCGCCGGCGGGAATATCCGGCCGCCGGCGGTGTATTATAGGGGCGTGGGGAAAACATAAACGCCGCGGAAGGCCGGAGCGTAAACAGAGTGAAATAGAAGCGTGGTATGGGGAGATTTGAAAGAACGTTGGGATTCGCTCTCGGAATCGGCCTCTGCGGCGGCTTGGTGTTCGGCTCCGAGGCGACGCTTATCCAGGTCCGGCTTTTCCGGGGAACTTGGCCCGAAGGCCAAGACATGTCGAGGCGGGTCGAGGTCCTGACGGCGTCCGCCCGGCCCGAGCTGGCGGCCGCCAAAGAAAAAATCGGCGTTTCGGACGGCCTTCTTACCGCCGCGGCGATCGAAGCGCTATTCGCGATCTACGACCTTCAAGCCGTCGAAGACATCTTTCTCCACGAGAAATGGTGGGACGGGAAAAATCTTCATCATGTCTTTTGGGACGGCAACGTCCGCCCCGAAGACAAAGCGCTGAGAAAAAATCCTTTTGACAATGTCGTCCACGGTATAAAGGCTTCTTTTCAAATCGACCTGACGCCAATGGAGCTCCCGGACCGGCGATTGTCCCTTCTGGTCGTCATTTCGAGCGGCCGTTCGGATCCGGACCGAGCCTCCGGCGAAACGGGCGTCCTGGTCGATCACAAGACCGTGCTCGATCAAGAGATCGCGCTCGAGATCGGCGATCTCGCCGTCATCGGCGCCCCATGGGAAGGCGGGGCCTATTTCGCGGTGATCTCGGCGGTGACCGGAAATCCGGCCGGGCATCGGCCCGCCGCGAGGCGGAGCGAAGAGCCCCGGAGGATCTATTTCGGGAACGCTCCGAAAGCCCTTTCCGAAATCCGTCCCGCCTACCCGGAAGAATTGAGGCGCTGTCTCATCGGCGGCGAAATGGTCCTCGTCGTCGCGATCGACGATAACGGCGCCGTCCAAAAAGTCGATATTGAAAGGCCGCTTCATCCTTATCTCAATTATTCGGCCGTCCAGGCGGTCCGGCAGGCCTCCTTTGAGCCGCTTCGATTCGAAGGGAAACCGGTTCCCGCGGCCTTTCGGCTGACCTATGCTTTCCACCCCAGGGTTCATGCGCCGGGACTCCCTCCGGACGCGGCGCGGGCCGGGCCGGCGGATCCGTCTTCGGTTGAAGAATTGCGGGAAGCCCTCCGAGGCGGGGCGGACTATTGCCGGAGGCTCGCCGAGGCGGTCTACAGCTTCGTCTGCGAGGAATCGATCAGAGAGACACATTATGGTTTTCGGCCGGAAGGCCGCTGGTCTTTGATCGCGGTCACTCCCCGGACTCCCCAGGCCGGAAGGTCCGCCCCATCGGTCTTGGACATTCCCGATGAACGCCAAACCGGGACGAAGCCGACCTTCGGCGCCGATGAGGGCTTGGCCGGTTCGCCGCGGCCGAGAATCGTCGCCGCGATCCAGAAGCTCACGGATCCGGGCCAGAACAGGCGTAACAATTTTCTGTGCGATTATCAAATCATCAAAAAGGCCGGAGTGATCAAGGAACGAAGATTCCTTCTGAAGGATAACGGCCGGAAGGTAGCGAAGCCCAAAAAAGTCCTCGAGGAAACGCGCTTCTCCGCCGTGAGCTCCATCCTGGCGCCGCTCCGGGTGTTGTCCGCCGACAAACAGCCGAGGTTCGACTACCGGATCGCCGGGGAGGAGAAGGTCGATGGAAAGCCCGCCACCGTGATTGAGGCGAGACCGAAGTCCATCGATGAGGACGGCATCTGGAGCGCCAAGATATGGCTCGACAAAAAAAGTTTCCAAGTCCGCAAGAGCGAAATCGAGGGAGTGCCCGTCGAGGGATTCGAGGACGTCCTGGAAGATAGCGTTCACTTCAACATCAAGCCGTCGTTCGTCATGTCGCACGAATACCGGACCGGGAAAGGCGGCATTTTATTCCCGTCGCGGTCCCGGATCCGGGCCGCCTATCCCGGCCTCGACCCGGCCGGCCCCCTCCCCAAGGACGACATCATCCTGACCTACAATAAATTCAAATATTTCACCGTCGAGACCGGCAGCCAAATCATCAAGTAGCCCCGACATCTTTATAGGAGTGACGCAACTCTTCAGCGTCCTTGACCACGTATCGAAAAGCATATAGAATTTTTGTAGATTAGAAATATCGTCGAGAATGAAGAAGCCTTCGCTTCACGTCGATACAAAGGCCGTCGATTTGGTCCGGAAGATCCGCTACAAGAGCTATCGCGAGACGAAAGACCTCCCCCTCAACGCGCAAATCCGGGTTGTTCGGGAAAAAGCCGCTTCTTTCAAGAAGAAAACGAAACGCCCTCTGTCAGAAATCGTATCCGATTGAACTTACGTTGAGCCCCAATTTGTCATTCGATATCTTTTGACCCGGATCTCGCCCGTCTCGTCGTCCGTCGTCTCGGTAAAAAGGCAACCGTTCTTCATCTTCATGGAAAACGGCGAGACGTGGGCAGGCAGGACGATCCGGCGGAGAAAACGCCCATCCGAATCGAAAACGTCGAACGTCCAGTCCGTCCGTCTCTTGGCGAAAGGCGTTCGCTGGACATAGATGAAACCGCGATCGTCCGCGATGAGGCCGTGAAAGAGCGCTTTGGACTCGGGAAAGACGTAGACCTTTTCGATGTCCGCCTTTGGCAGCTTGTTCCCTTCGGCCTCGGCCGCCAGGACGTCTTCTTTATCCTTACTGGTGTAGGATTCAGGCGTTTCGTCCTTAAGGATGATCTTCGTCGTTTTTCCTTCCGCGTCGATGATTTTCAATCGATAGACCGTGGCGAAACCGTACACGGCGGCGCGAGGGCCGAGAGGGTTCAGAAGAAATCGAGGGACGTGGATGTTGAAATATCCGAGCGGCGCTCCATTGAGGGTCGCCGTATGTCTCGGCGGAATGAAATGATCAATCGTTTTCTCAAGGCTTCCATCGGCCGCCGCGATTCCAACGTCGTAGGTCGATCCTTTCGGTTCGATGTTGAGTATGGCGACCGCGCTCTTCCCGGTTTCGAAGAGCGCTCCGGGAACGAATTGTCCCCTGAAGGTCGTGGTGTCTAAGAAACGACCTTCTCGGTCAAAGCGGCTGATCCTCCCCCTGCCAAAAACGCTCAGGCCGGCCGGGGAGAGAAAAAGGCGCACGGCGGCTTCGAACTCTCCCGGCCCCTGCCCTTTGCGACCGATCGTCCGGAGATAAGTCCCGTTTTTGTCGAAGATTTGAACGCGGCGATTCCTCGATTCAAGGACATAGATATTTCCCTCCTCGTCGATGTCCAATCCTCCAACGTCCGAGAAGGCGTAGTTCGCGTCATCCTCGTGGCCGATGCTCAATTCTTCCTCGAGATTGAGGACGAGATCCTCAAGGATGGGTTCCTTGGGATTGCGAACGATTTTGACGCCTTTTTCTTCGACGATTTGGCCTTTCCATTGTGGGGTGGTGGCGAGGCGTATGGGAGACCCTAAGAGAACAAGGACGGCTGGTGAGACGGCTAACGAAACGACGAATGGCCGGATTCGCATCGACATTCCCATATATCGTTTCCTTGAGGATAAACCTTGATTCACAAGATATTCCCAAAATTCCTCTATTTCAATGATTTTTCAGGATGGGCTTGACTGAGACGAAATTAGGACTATATACGGAAAGCCGGCGGGCGTTTTGCTCTCCCCCGCGGAGTACGACGATCTGGTTTATCGGCTGGGAAAAGATCACGTCGAAATCCTGACGGTTTTCGAAGGGCATAGGCTTTTTCGTTAGATTTCGGCCTCTCCCGAGGAATATTTGGTCTTCGGCTCTGTATTGTTAAGGGGAGGATCACAAGACATGGAGAAGAATTTGGCGGGTGGGGCCGTCTTAGCGGCCGTATTGTCTTTATTGGTCATAGGTTGTCGCCCAGGCGATCGCGTCGAACGGCGCATCGAGGACGGCGTCGAGGTCGTCCTCAATCATGCCGAGCCTTATCGTCTTCCCGGTCGGCCGGCGAAACTTTCCCTCCGGGAAGAACTGACAATCGATTTCGGCCGGGACGACATCGGCGCTTTGGGGATCGCCAACGCGATCGATTTCGAGGTGGACGACGCCGGGCGGATTTATTTTCTCGACAGCAACGCCAAGAGAGACACGATCTTTCTCTTTGACGAGACAGGTCATTTCCTCCGCTCGTTCGGCCGAAAAGGCCAGGGCCCGGGCGAGATCCAGTGGATTCTCTTCACCCGTTTCGATGCGGCGGGGAATCTCATCATCAGCGACCATATGAATCGGAAGGTTCTGACTTTCGACGACTCGGGCCGCCTTCTCGGCGAACAAAAGTTTCCAGCCGGACCAGGACGCCCCATCGTCCTTCCCCTCGACGGGGGAACCTATCTCTGTCTTCGCCAGAACCGCTCCGAAAAGTCTCCGATGCCGGAGGATGTTTTTTGCCTGCTCAACGGCGAATTCCGCGAAATCGCCGTCCTGGACCGGAGAACGACCTACGATCCCGATACCCTGGGATTCCGGGGCGTCGTCTCCCAGCCGGTTCTTCGATGCGTCCTCGCCGCGGGACATCTTTATGTCGTCAACGAGGACCGGGGCTATGAGATTCTCAAATACGACCAGGCCGGAAAGCTCGTCCGGAAAATCCGCAAAGAGGCGGTTTCGGTCGAAATCGCGGAAGATGTCAAGCGGGAACGGACGAAGATGTTCGAGGAGATGGGAGGTAAAGTCTGGTTCCCGAAGCATTGGCCTCCGATATCGACGTTTTTCGTCGATGACCGGGAAATGATCTTCATCCGGACGTTCGAGGCCGGAGAACGGCCCGGCGAGTCGCGGTTCGACGTCTTCGACGAAGACGGCGTTTTTTTCTCGCGAATCAGTCTCCAGGTTTTCGCCCCCGGCGACCGGGAGGCGGCCGTCCGTTTCAAGAACGGCAGGCTCTACGCCTTTAAGGAGAAGCCGGACGGCTTCCGCGAATTCAAGGTTTTCCGTATGACCTGGACGGAATGAACCCGCCGTCAGGACCGGACCGGGGGCGGCCTCGCCCCCGTTTTCGGCCGGATTTGCATTCTCGGGGCGGCGCAGTAAAATGGCGGTATGAAACAGGGAAGAAAAGGCGCCGCTTCAGCGGCATTTCTGGCTTTTTTGGGCGCGATATCCGCCGCGGCCGAAACGCGGACGCTGACGGTCAAGATCCTGACGGACTCGGCGTTCCGCGAGGATCCGGCCTGGCAGATGAAGGCCGAGTCGTGCTTGAGGGCGGCGGCCTCCGAAATCGAGCGGATCGCCGACCTGCGTTTCGAGATCGCCGGCCATGAGGCGTGGGCCTCGCCCTCGGAGACCCTGGCCATCGAAACGGTCGCCCGCGACCTCGACAACCGCTTTTCCAAGGACCGGGCGGATGTCCTGCTGGCCGTCCTCGGGGTCGAGCGCATCGGCCAGACCTTCTACGGCTACGCCCTCTTCCAGGAAGGGATCGTCATCCTGACTTATCCTCCCACGGGGCCGCCGCCCGTCCGGACCCTCCGGCACGAGATGGGCCATCTCTTCGGGGCCGTCCATATGCCTCTGGCGGACTCGGTGATGAACTATTTCGTCCCCCAGTCCCGCTTCGACGACCTCAACGCCAAGGCCGTCGCGGCGGGACGGACGAGGTCGTTCAACCGGGTCGAGCCCGTCTTCCCCCATGAAGCCCGGCTCGAGCTGGCCTCCGTTTACGAGGAGATCTGCCGCTTCGTTCGAGCCCAAATCGAGGCGGGAATGCCCCTGGCCGGATTCAAGTCCCTGGCCGACGAGAAGGGCCGGCCCGATGTCTCTTTCCTGGACGACGCCTTCATCGCCCTGGCCCAGATCCGCCTCGACGAGAAGGAATATTCGCGCGTCCTCGAGTCGTGCGACGAGGCCTTGAAACTCAATCCGGGCAACTGGGACACGCAGAACCTCGTCGGGATCGCCCTGCGGAGGATGGGCCGGATCGACGAAGCGATCGCCCAGTACAGGGAAATCCTCAAGGTCAATCCCGACTTTCCCCGCGTTCTCTATAATCTCGGCATCGCCCTGGCGAAAAACGGCGACCTGGCTTCGGCCAAGGGAGCCTACGAGCGGGCCATCGCCCTCAAACCGAACCTCCCCGAGGCCCGAAATAATCTGGGCGAAGTCAGCCTCCGCCTCGGCGACCTCGCCGCGGCCGAGCGCGAGATCCGGGAAGCCCTGAGGATTCAGCCCCGGTTCCCCCTGGCTATGAGCAACCTGGCCGAGGTGTTCTTCCGGAAAAAGGAATTTGGGGCGGCGGCCGACCTGGCGGCGAAAGCCGGTGAGCTGGACCCCGTCCTTCCCGACCCCTGGAATGTCCTCGGCAATATCCGCCACCAGGAAGGCCGGCCCGAGGAGGCCGTCGCCGCCTACGAGAAAGCCCTGTCCCTCGACCGCCGGCACGAAAAGGCCCACTACAACCTCGGAATCTGTCTCTTCGAGCTCGGCCGGGCGGACGAGGCCGAGCTTCATTTCGTCACGGCTCTCGACATCCAGCCGGCGTTCGCCGAAGCCCGGGCGAATTACGGCTACTGTCTGCTCAGGAGGAAGCGCCTGGACGAGGGCATCCGCGAAATCGAGGAGGCTTTGCGCCTGGGCTATGCCTCGGCCAGAGCGTTCCTCAATCTCAGCTTGGCCTACGTCCAGAAGGGGGATTTCCCGCGTGCGGCCGAGGACGCCCGGAAGGCGGTCGAGCGTGACCCCCGGATGAAGGAGGCGTGGGCTCACCTGGGGAGCCTCCTCCTGCACGACGGCCGGGCGAAAGAAGCCCTCGACCCCTTCCTCAAAGCGGCCGCCCTGGACCCCAGAGACGGCCCCCTGGCCAACAACATCGCCGTCTGTTCGTTCCGCTCCGGAGATTTCGCGAAGGCGTGGGAATATGCCCAGAAGGCTCAAGCCCTGGGAGTCGTCCTCCACCCGGACTTCCTGGCCGCCTTGAAAGCCAAGCTTGACCGGAAGGACGGCCGGCCGTGAGCGTCTCGCCTCGCCCCGGAGACGAGATTCTCGCTCTCGGTTTGAGGCGGAGCCTTCCGGCCAAGACGGCTCTTTTTCACGCCGGCGACGAGGCGAAGAGCTTTTATTTCATCGAGTCGGGCACGGTCCGGGTCTTCAAGACGGATGAGCAGGGACGGGAGCTCGAAGTCGCCCGGATCGAGGGGGGCGATTTCCTGGGCGAGGCGATCGCCCTTCACGGAGGACGCTATCCTTTTTCGGCCGAGGCCGCCCGCGACTCCGTCGTCCGGTCCTTCGACTGGGCCGAGGTCTGGCGCGCCGTCGATAGGACTTCCGGCGCCGCCCGTTATTTCGTCGGACTCCTGGCCCGGAAATGCGTCCTCCTCAGCGGCCGGGTCGAGAGCCTGGGGTTGAAAACCGTCCGCCAACGGCTGGCGGAGTACCTCGTCCAACACTGCGCCGGCTGCCCCGGGGTCATCGACCTTTCGGTGACCAAGGGCGAGCTGGCTAGGCTCCTCGGGACGATCGCCGAGACGCTGTCCCGGACGTTGAGGCAGATGCAGGAGGACGGCTTGATCGAAGTCCGCGGCCGGGCGATCAAGATCGTCGATTGCCGCCGGCTCAAGGCCGAGATCGAGCCCGACTGAGGCCGGCCGGCGGTCTCATATTGTCGTGCCGTTGTATGAACGGTTCCAATTTCGGCCGACGCTTAAGTGCTCGCGTCCGGGCATCCGAAGACGGCCTCCGCTCCAGAAGGGAGGAATTCGTCGCGTTTTGACATTAGTCAAAGATAGGGCTGCTCTCTTGTTGTAATCTGAGTGAAGCCGCCCGGAGAAGAACATGCGGGCGGAAAGGACGACCGAGGAGACGAACGATGGCTAAGAGAAAAATCATCGAGATCAACCGCGACCTTTGCAACGGCTGCGGCCTCTGCACGACGGCCTGCGCCGAAGGCGCCCTGGAGCTCGACGACGAGGGCAAAGCGGTCCTCGTCCGCGAGCTCTTTTGCGACGGGATGGGGGCCTGCCTGAGCGTCTGCCCCACCGATGCCCTGAAGGTCATCGAGAGGGAGAGCGAGGAATACAATCCCGAAGAGACGTACAAGCACGTCCTCAAGACGCGGGGGACGGAGGCGGCTCAGCATGTCCAAGGCGCCGCAGGCCACGGCCACGGCGCGCCGAAAGCCCATCACGTCCCGAAGGCCGAGCCGGGGAGAATGGCCTGCGGCTGTCCCTCGAGCATGGCCCAGGAGATCAGGCGGGAGCCGGTGGGAGAAGACAAGACCGTATCGGGAAGGTCGGAGCTCACCCAGTGGCCCGTTCAGCTCCACCTCGTCTCGCCTTTCGCCCCCTATCTCAAGAATGCCGACCTGCTCATCGCCGCCGACTGCACGGCCTTTGCCCTGGGCAGCTTCCACCAGGACCTTCTGAAGGGGAAAAAGCTCGTCATCGCCTGTCCCAAGCTCGACGACACCGAGGGTTACGTGGATAAGCTCGCCGAAATCGTCAAGTTGAACGCCGTCAAGTCGGTCACGGTGGCGATCATGACCGTGCCCTGCTGCTCGGGCCTCCGCTACATGGTCGAGGCCGCGATCGAGAAATCGGGGGCGAAGCTCACTCCCCGCAAGGTCGTCGTCGGGATCGACGGAAAAATCATCCCCGGATAAGAGAGAACGTTTCTCGAAGCCTCAGGGAGAAACGTTCTCGTTCGTTTCGCGTCCCCCGTTTTCTATTTCAAAGAAATGGAGTCGGCGGGGCCGTAGTAGATCCCGTTGAACAGGAGTTTGAAGGTTCCGTGGGGCTGGCCGCGGAAGAGGATCTCCGGGGCGCAGAGGAAGACCTTCCCCTTGCCGACCGACGCCTCGACGACCTCCGTTCCCCGCCGGAGATAGGCGTCTCCCCAGACCCAGCCGCTCCGGAGCGGATTCTCGTTCTCGAACCAGGCGACCGGCCTGACGTACTTCAACGCCGCCTCGGGCATGAGGTCGAAGACCGGGCTGTTGTTGAAGAAGATATCCGTCAGCTCCCCCATCCCGTAGGCGAGGGGGTGGGTGTTGTCCACCCGGACGCGGAGGACCGAGCCGGGGACGTAGTGCTTTTCGGACCGGAGGGGGACTTCCCGTCCGTCGGCGCCCTTCTCGACTTTATGGTTCGCGATCGGCAGCTTGAAGTGATAGCCGAGGGCGGTGGAACTTCCGATCGTCACGATCGTCCCGCCGGCCTCGACGAAGGCCCGGAGCTGCGGGATGGTTTTATCGGCCGTCACCCGGCCGATCATGTGCTTGAACTCTTCGGGGATGTTCTGCTGGGCTTGGGGCGCGAACTGGCGGAACATCGTCTCTTCGGCGTCGCCCGAAGCGACGAAGGTCGGAATGGCCCCTCCGACGAAGACGAGGACGTCGAATTTGGCCTTGAGGTTTCCGGCGTCGAGGGCCGGGGCGTAGACGACCTCAAAGGGGAATTCGAACTGTTCGAGAACCCACTGGGCCCAGCCGGACGGCATCGATCCGCCGTAGCTGTCCCAGACGCCGAGGCGGACGGGTTTGAGCTTGAAGGCCTCGCCCGCCGGCTTGAGGTCGGCGGCGGTGATGGCCAGGCCGAGCTCCTTGGCCGCCTTTTCGAGGATGGGGAGGGCGGCGGGATCATTGGGGACGTAGACCGCCCCCGCGGGGAACGATTTTCCGCCCGCCTGGAGAGGCTGCTTCATCCAATAGACGTCCTTGCCCGCCTTCATCAGGCGATTGGTCAGGATGACGGCGTCGTTGACCCGGTGGTCGACGAGGAAACCGGCCGCTTTTTCCGGAGCGCCGCCCAGGGTGACGGCTGGCGGCTTGATCAAGCCGGGGAGGGCTTCGAACGGGCCGTCGAAGCCGTCGAGGATCCGGTCGAATTGGATGCCCATTTGAAAGGCGACCGTCCAGCCCGCGCTGTCGTAAGGAGGCCGGGGCGGCCCGCCGGGATAAGGGAAGTCGTCGGGATGGTCTTGGGGCTCGAACATCGTCAGGAGGTGAGAGCGGAAGGCCTGGGCGGCCTTGACGACGAAGGAGCCCTGGGGATAGGTCTTGCCGGCGACGGTGAACGGCTTCGTCGCCCGATGGACCGCGACCCCGCTTTTCATCAGGGTGTTGACGAATTTCACGGCCGTCGGGAAATCGGGCTGGTCGGAGGGGATGATGAATCCCCGCGGGTCGCGCTTGGCCGGGTCGCGGAGGGCGTCATAGTATTTCAGCGCCGCCCCGCCTCGCATTCCGCCGCGCTGTCCGCCCGGGGCCCCGGCGGCCTGACCCGTCTGAGAGGGCCGGTCCTTTTCGATCTGAGCCTGGAGTTCGGCGACCGCCCGCGGCTGGAAGGTCCAAGTGTCGGCGCTCCCCTTGGCGATGGCGTTCTTGGCCATGACGTACCGGTTCCAGAGGATTTCTTCCCGCCGATTGGCCGCGAAGTCGAGGATGGCCTTGCAGGCCGTGATCGAGTAGTCGATCGACTGGCGGAAATGCCACGCCTGGGGCATGATGGGGTAGGGATAATCGCCCCGGGGGAGCATCCGGTCGGGGATGAAGGGGATGGTCATCGGCGTCGGGTTGCCGATGATTTCGGTCAGGATGCCGATGACGTTGTGAAAGTAGCCCGTGCTCCGCAGCCCCCCGTTCCACCAGGTCGAATAACTCGCTCCGCCGCGCATGATCGCTCCCGGCTTCCCTTCGGCGGCGAAACGCTCGTGCATCGCCAGGCCGAGGAGGTCGGTCCCGATGGGGATGAGGGGGTCGAAGGTGTAGTTGAAGGGATCGCGGAAGGGGGGGCAGAAGAGGACGGTCCCCGAGGGCCCCGACTGGTGCTGGTTGTAGAGGAATTGGGGATGCCATTCGATGTACAGCTGCCGGCTGACGGCTTCGGTCTCGCGCTGGGTGACCATGTAGTAGTCGCGGTTGTTGTCGTGGCCGACGTATTTCTGGTAGAGGCGGGGGAGTCCGCTCATCGTCCGTTTCTTGGGGTCGGGCTCCCGCATGTACCAGTCGGCCACGAGCTCGAGCCCGTCGGGGTTGACCGGGACGGCGAGGAGGATGACCTCGTCGAGAAGGCGCAGGGTCTCGGCGTCCTTCCCGCTGACCATCTGCCAGACGAGCTCGGCGATCGACTGCGAGCCGACGATCTCGCTGGCGTGGAGGCCCCCGTCGATCCAGACGACGGCCTTGCCCTCGGCGGCGAGCTTGCGGGCCTCGGCGTCGGCCAAGCCCTGGCCGAGGGCGAGGCGCTTGGAGATCTCTTGATAGCGGGCCAGCCGGCCGAAGTTCCTGGGCGCGGTGATGATGGCCATGATCATCGGCCGCCCTTCGGACGATTTGCCGATTTCGACGAGCTTCATCCGGTCGGACTGGCCGTCGAGCTTTTTCCACCAGGCCGCGAGCCGGGTGTAATTGACGAGCTGATAGTCGTCGCCGATCGCGAAGCCGAGCTCGGCCTTGGGGGAGGAGAGTTGGGCCCGGGATGGGGCCGAGAGGAAGAGGACGGCGACGGCGGCGAGGATGAGGGAAAGACGCTTCCGAGAAGGCATGGGCTCCTCCTGGAGGAACGGATTTCGAGAGACCGACTTATATCAAAAGGACGGCGGCGAAGTCAAAAGAGTCAGGCGTCGGGTCACGCTCCGAACATCTTTTTAACGACGTCGACGAGGCCGAGGGCGTAATCGATCTGGGTGAGCGGGACCTTCGATTTTTCAGCGATCTTTGTGAACCGGCCGTCCTTGTTCGAATCCTTGACGACGACGATGTAGTCGGCGAAGGGGGCGACGGCGTCGATCATCCGCTCGTTGTCGCTGCCCGCGGGGCCTCGCGTCGCCTCGCCGCCGAGATGGACGGCGAAGACGAAGATCTTGTTCTTCTTGCAGTAATCGACCAGCGTCTTGACCCGGGCTTCCTCGCTGTCGACCGTCAGGCCGGAGGCCCCCATGCCCTTGAGGCTCGCCCCGATGGCGAAGATGGCCGTCTTGTAGGGGGTTCCCTTGGGGAATTTCGTGAGGTCCGTCGTGACCTCGACGTGGAAGCCGGCGGCCGACTCCGCGTCGCCGAGCCCCACCCCGCCTTTGAGCATCTCGAGGGTCGGGACGTCGCAGTAGTCGTAAAGGATCCCGGCTTCCTCGAGGACGATGTTCAGGGCGTTGACGTCGTTGGATTGGCCGGCGGAAGTCGTCAGGACGGGCAGCTGGGCCTTGGGGATGTCGGCTTGGGCGAGGGCCGGGCCGGCGAAGACGATCAGAAAGAAGAAAGAAAAAAGGGCTTTTTTCATCCGGATTCTCCTCACTTTTTAGCCGGAGGCTGGGGTTTCTGGGGAGGCTCCTCCTGCCAGACGTCGACCATTTGAACGGCCTTGCGCCAAATCTCGGATTGGGCCTGGCCGCGGCCGCGGGTCCGTTTCTCGGTGTCGTAGAAGCCGAATTTGTTGTACTTGACGAAAAGCTTGTCGCCCAGATCCCACCAGCCGGCGACGATCCGGTCGGCCAGATCGAGGCAGGTCTTGGTGAGATAGTCGCGGGCCTTGGCCGGGCTCTTGGCGTAGAGGGCCTGGGCCTGCGCGTCGATCTCGGCGATCTTCTGGACGGCGCCGCCCTCATATTCGAGCTGGGCTTTCTTGACGTCCTCGATGGCCGCGTTGTAGATGACCTGGGTGTGGAAATCGACGTAATCGAATGCCCAGCGGGCGGAGGCCCGATTGAGGACAAAGTGGTCGCCGATGGTGAAGGATTTCGGGACGGCGTTCATTCCGGCGTAGAGGGGGATGTAGCAGGACGTATCCTGAAGGCCGAAGGCCACCCAGACGATGCCGCCGATCTCGCTCGGCAGCCCGGGACGGCACTGGACGAGGCTCGTGTACTCGACGCTCGCCGTCGAGATCTTGCGGGTGTTGCCGTAGTAGTTGGGGTTGGCATAAGGCCCGCCGCGGATGCCCTTAACCGGGTCGAAGATCGTCCCGTAGGACTTGTCGCGGGTCAGGTTCATGACGTCTTGGACCGAGAGCTTCTTGTCGGGCTTGACGGAGAAGGGGAGGTCCATGTTCGGCGTCGCCGGGTTGAGCTTGAGGGAGGGGGCGCAGACGTCGAGGAACCGCCACAGGCGCTGCCGGCGTCCCTGGCTGCTCACGGCGCTCCCCTCGGCCGGGGAGTAAGCGTGCTTCCAGCTGAAGGGCTTGCCGATCGCCGGGTCGTAGAGCTTCTGCTCGACGGCGAAGGAGACCATGTGGGCGGATCCCATGAAGAAGTCCTTATTGGCCAGGTCGACCTCGCCGATCCGCGACTCGTTGGGGCAGACCGTGACGTGGTCGTCGGGAACGCGCTGGGCGCACCAGACGGCTCCCGGCTTGCCGCTTTCCGGCGTCCAGAGGGGGCCGACGGGCATGATTTCGAAGATCCAGATTTCATTGGGGTCGGAGACGGCGAACATCTCCCCGTCGTCGTTGAAGCCGTAGCCGTGCTTCTCGGCCAGGTCGCCCATGACCTGGATGCACTCCCGCGCCGTCTTGGAGCGCTCCATGCCGAGGAGGGACAGCATCGTCAGGTCGATCTTGGCCGAGGGCGTGCGGTTGACGAGCTTGCGGACCGTGCCGATGGTGGACTCGGAGATGGCGACCTGGTTTTCGTTCATGTATCCGAACATGCCGTGATGGTAGGCGTAGGTGTGAGGGACCTGGGGAATGGCGAATCCGGTGTCGCCCTTCGTCTGGTAGAGCTGCCACTTCGTCCCCTCTTTCCAGGTCGTGTACTGGCTGATGTGGTAGATCTTGCGCATCGAGCCCGGCTTGTGGTCCGCGGCAGGGACATGACCCCACGTCCAGTCGCATGTTCCGCAGTCGCAGGTGTGGGTCGACATCGTCGAGCTGTCGGTCGAGGCGCCTTTGGCGACGATGATGACCGTGCAGGCTTCGCGGTCGGGAGTGAGGGTCAGGTCGAGGCCTTCGTCCTCGCTCCGGCCGGCGGAGGGAAACAGGATGTACGCCGCCGCAAAGAGGAGAACGGCCCCGGCGGCGAGAGCGGGCCAACGTTTGTTAAGATACATCTGAGGCCTCCTTATCGTATCGCTTCGCTCCATATATCGACCATCCGGACGGCCTTCTGCCAGACGTCGGGCAGGACCTGGCCGCGGCCCCGGGACCGCTTCTCCGGCTCGTAGAAGCCGAAATGATTATACTTCACGAGGAGCCTGTCGCCCAACTCCCACCACGCGGCGACGACTTTCTCTGCGTTCTCGTTCGAAAAGCGCGTCAGGAGATCGACGGCCTTGGCCGGGCTCCGGGCATAGAGCTCGGACGCCTGCTTGTCGATTTCGGGCATTTTCGTCAGGGCGCCGATTTCCCATTCCTGTTGGGCTTTCTTGATGTCCTCGATGGCCGACTTGTAGACGACCTGGGCATGGAAATCGGTATAGTCGAAGGCCCAGCGGGCCGAGGCCCGGTTGAGCTCCCAGTGGTCGCCGACGTTGAAGGACTTGGGGATGGCGGAAACGCCGGCATAGAAGGGCATGTAGCAGGCCGTGTCCTGGGCGCCCCAGGCCAGCCAGACGATGCCGCCGACGATATCCGGGTATTCGGACCGGCACTGGGTGACGGTCGTGTATTCGGCGTTGGCGACGCTGATTTTCCGGGTGCCGGCCCAGTAATTGGGGTTGGCGTAGGGGCCGCCGCGGATGCCCTTGACGGGATCGAAGGTCGTCCCGTAGGACTTGTCCCGGGTGTAGGCCATGACGTCCTGGACGGAGATCTTCCGGTCGGGCTTGACGGAGAAGGGGAAGTCCATGTTCTCGGTCTCGGCCTTGAACTTGTTGGAAGGGGCGACGAGGTCGTAAAAGCGCCAGAGCCTCTGCCGCCGGCCCTGGCTGGAGGAGGCGCTGCCCGCGGAGGGGGAGTAGGCCCGCTTCCAACTGAACGGCTTTCCGGAGACGGGGTCGTAGAGCTTCTCCTCGACGGCGAAGGAGACGACGTGGGCGGAGGCCATGAAAAAGTCGGGCTTGGAGAGGTCGATCTCCCCGATCCGCGACTCGTTGGGGCAGACGCTGACTTCGTCATCGGGGACGCGCTGGGCGCACCAGACCGCCCCCGGCTTGCCGCTCTCGGGGGTCCAGAGCGGCCCGACGGGCATGATCTCGAAGATCCAGACTTCCTTTGGGTCGGCGACGGCCAGCATCTCGCCGCCGTCGACGAAACCGTACCCGTATTTCTCGGCGAGCTCCCCCATCAGCTTGATGGCCTCGCGGGCCGTCCGGCAGCGCTCCATGGCCAGGAGGGTCAGCATCGTGATGTCCATCTTGGGGGCCTGGGTCGAGTTGCCGATCTTGCGGACGTTGCCGATCGTCGATTCGCCCATGGCCAGCTGCTGGTCGTTCATGTAGCCGAAGACGCCGTGCATGTAGCCGTAGGTGTGGGGAGGCTGGGGAAGCTCGAGGCCGGTGAAATTTTTCTGGATGAGGTCCCACTTCAACCCTTCCTTGGGCGGCCAGGTTCTCATCTGGGAGATGTGGTAGATCCTGCGTGTTTCGCCGGGCTTGTGGTCGGCCGGCGGGACCTTGCGCCACGTCCAGTCGCAGCTTCCGCAGTCGGCCGTGTGGGTCGTCATGACCGAGCCGTCGGTCGAGGCGTCCTTGCCGACGATGATGACCGTGCAGTTGTCGTTCGGCAGGTCGACGTCGGGGACGGCGGACGGCGCGGGCGCGGTCGACGCCGACTGCCAGACAACCACGGCGAATAGCAAAATAGGGGGACAGGTCCACCATTTCCCTATTTTTTTCGTTTTTTCTGTTTTCATGGCGTCTTCTCTTTCCTCGCTCTCCTGAGTTTATCTCTTTGCCTTCGCCCTGCCTTTTAAGAATATCTTCTCATTCGATTGCGCGAAATGGGGGAATCGTGGACCTGTCCCCCTATTCATAATAGATGGATTTTAGGTCGGCCTTGGCCGGGTCGTGGAAATACTTCCCGACCCCGTCCCGGACGACATCGGCGTACCGCGGCGCTCCGGCAAGGACGACCGGCCGCCCGGCGTTCCTCTTGTTGAACTGGCGGAGGATTTCGAGGGCCGTCGAGAGGTGCTGCCCGACGCGCTTGTCCATTGGCCAGCCCGCCTCGTCGTAGGAAACGAACAGTTTTTTCTTCTTGGCGAGGCTCAGGAGGAAGGGATCTTTTCCGTCGAGGAGGAACCTGACGGTCTTCGGGCCGGTCGGCTGGTCGAGGAAGGGGATCGGCGCCTCGAGGAGGAAGGGCATCGTCTCGGCGAAATCCCCGATTTCCCGGTGCGACAAGCCCCGGAAATTCCTGGGCGACGGCTCGACGTGGCTGTCGAAGCCCTCCATGGCCTTGACGGTCATCGACGCCAGGGTGGCGATTTTGGAGGATTTATCGGGCGCGACGATGCAGTTCGTCACGGGGAACATCGTCTCGGCCCCGTGATAATCGATGGCGATGTCGACCTTCTCGCGGCGGAGAAGCTCCATGGCGGCGAAAGTCACCCGCTCCATGAGCGGGCCGTTCGCCCGTCCCGGCCAGGTCCGGTTCGTGTTGCGGACGTCGATGTAGGAGAGAAGCTGGCGGTCGGGATAGTGGATGTAGACGTCGGGGTCGGGCCACTGCTCGAGGGGCGAGGCGTCGCGGTTCCCCATCCGGAACCTCTTGGCTCCCCAGTCCGTCGGGATGTCGAAATAGAGTGGATAGCCGTCGCCGGGCTTGGTGTTGAGGGAACCCGAGGTGTTGAACATCGGGATGATATACAGCGTTCCCTTTTCGACGACGGCGTTCTCGATGAGGATGACGCAGGCCAGAAGGCCGGCCGGCTCGTTGGCGTGGGTGTTGGCCATGAGGAGGGCCTTCCCACCCTGCTCTTGGCCCTCGAGGACGAAAACGTCGGCATCGGCCACCGAGCCCTTCAGCCGGGGGGAGAAATCGCTGAGCTTGACGACCTTCGCCACGCCGGGGCCGGCGACGACCGGCATCCGGTAATGGCGGTGCTTGTAGAGCGGAAGGCCCCCGGCGACGGCCAGGGCCGCGACGGCGACGGCCAGGGCGATTTTGGCGGTGTTCGTATTTTTCATCGCCGCACCTATTTCACCCGGAGGAGCCGGAGGATGAGGGGGAGGATGACGAGCAGATAGAGGAGCATTTCGTTGACGCTCTTTTTCTCCCGGACGAAGTTCCAGGCCAGGACACCGACGAGAAAAGCCGTGATGAGGTAATAGAGGATCATGATGATGTTCATCGTGGCCTCCTCACATGCTCCACCGGACGAGGAAGGAGAGCTTGGCGCTGTAGACGACCATCAGGATGCCGACGACGGTGATGACGATCCAGGGCAGCCAGGTCTGCCTCAGGAAGGACCAGTAGGTTCCCTTGTAATCCGAGACCATGACGCTCAGCCTCCCGATGAGGGCCGTCGGCGGCAGGCCGTCGCCGAGCGGCCAGAGGATCGACAGCCCGGCGATGGCGACGGTGGCGTGGAGCCCGATCGAGTCGAAAAACCAGATCAGGGGGATGCCGAGGATGGCGGCCGCCCCGTAGGTCAGGACGCCCTCGCTGAAGGGGATGATGACGGCCAGGAGGATGTAGAGGAGGAGGAGGGGGGTGCTGATGACGGCGAATGAAACGAGTCCCCTCACGCCCGTGGCGGTCATGATCTGCTGGAGCATCCCGACGACGATCATCGTCGCGAGCAGGGGGAGGAGCCGCTTCATCGTCCCGGCCGAGAGCTTGAGGATGTTGATCCGCTTGGGGCTGACGAGAAGGGCGACGAGGGCGGCGGCCGTGAATTCGAGCGGCAGGCCGAAGATCGGGGTTCCGAAGGGCCAGACCCGGTAGGCCGTGACCATCCCGAAAAAGACGAGAAAGGGTAAAAGAACCCGCCACCAGCTCATCCCCGCCGGGACGTCGGGCAGGTTCCGGAGAGCGGTTTCCCGGTCGACCTTCCCCTCTTTCTTCCATCCCAGGGTGAAGATGGTGAAGGTCCCCAGGAGGAGGACGGGGATGCCGAGCGTGTAGGTGAAGCCGACGTAAGGGATGGCCGTCCCGGCGCAGAGGATCATGGCCCAGATGTTGACCGGCGGGGCGGCCGCGGCCAGGCCGGCGACGATGAACAGGATGGCCGCGACGCGCCGTTCGGGGACGCCGAGGTGGCGGAGGGCCATGGCGACCGGCGCGCCGACGACGAGGAGCGAAACCGATCCCGCGCCGGTGAGGGCCCCGGGGATGAGGACGATGATCATGAGGACGAAGAGGGCCAGGGGCCGCACCCCGGCGAAGGCCTTGATCGTCCCCCGGACGACGTAATCGACGCCTCCCGAGGCGTTGACGATGGCCATGAAGATCGTCGCCGTGGAGAAGACGAGGATGACGTCGAGGTAGGGAAACGCGCCCTCGACGAGATGTCGCGGGAGTTCGCCCAGGGGAGGGGTTCTGAGAAACGCCCCGGCGATCCCGCCGGCGAGGGCCGAGGCCAGGATGCTGATTTCGACGCTGAGCTTCGCGGCTTTGGCCGCCGTGTAAGCGGCCACCATGACGAGAAGGAGGATGACGATGGAGGTGGTCATGGGTGAATCCTTGGGCCATTCTATCTTTTCGAATTCGGTGGCGTCAAGAACGCGAACACGTCAAAGGTGTGAGGTCATGTTTAGCTTTTCAAAGGACTGACGATAGAAGCCTTTATCTCTGGTCAGGAGGATGTCGGCTTGAATGAGCGCATGAGCCCCAATGATGAAGTCCGAAATGATATGTTGTCGACCGAGAAGAGGAGTTTTGCAGCGTGAACAAGAATTTTCTAACAGCTCTCCGCAGGAGGGGCAAAAACGGCGCGTCGATTTTCGATCGATATAAACTCTCCACATCCTGCCGGCCAGGTCAAGGGCGTCCTCCGAGACCCGCTGGATTTGAATTCGGGTCCGATGAAAAAAATCGCCGGTTTCCAGCTTCGTCGGAAATTGGGATGACAATTCGGCATAAACGAGATCGCATATGACGAGTTGCCCGGCTTCGTGATGATAATCCAATAGAGCCTTCGATGACGTCCGATATCGTTCATCGGGAATCAGAAGGTCCAAGAGAATATTCGTATCGACGGCGGCTATCATCGGCCCCTCAAGCCGTCAACGATTTCGTCGCTGGACAGACCGCTCGTCTTACCCCGGAGATAGCCGACCCAGTCGTCGAAGGGGGATTTCCTGACGGCTTTCTTGACCCGAAAACCGTCCTTATCTTCAATGAAATAAACCTCTTCGCCCTCGGAAACGCCCATGCGTTCGCGGACCTTCTTGGGAATCGTGATTTGGCCTTTGGATGTCACTTTTGCGCTATACATGTTGGTCCAGGGTAAGGATTATAATTCCTTACTATTAAGGTAAGGAAAAAATACAGATTTGTCAAGTCGCTTTTCCCTCCTAATAAAGACGGTCCGGCTTCACGGTTTCTCTCATGGGAGGTTCTCTTGCCTAACGAATCCGATTCAGAACAACAATTCACAGGGAATATCGCGTTTCGCAAGCTCTGCGGCGTGGCGATTTTTCATCTCCCGGAAAAAGCTCTCCGTCGAAACCCGGTTCAGGCCGTTCCGGTCATAGAAGCCGCGGAGCCGGTCGATGTAATTCATCCGGTCGACGAGGACATGATCGACTTTTCCGGCCAGTGCCGCGGCGAGCTTGGCCGGATCTCCGGGGAGTATGGGCCCGATGAAAGCCATCGTCCGGACGCCGGCCTCGTGAAGGCTCCCCAGGGCGGCGATTCTTTCGGAGACCGGCGAAGCCCCCGGTTCGAAAAGCCGGGCCATCCTCCCGTCGTCGGTCGCGATCGTGAAAGCGACCTCGAGGTCGCTGAATTGCCGGAAGAGATCCAGATCCCGCAAGGCCAAAACGGATTTGGTCTGAACGCGGACCGGCCATCGGGCCTCGAGCAGGGCTTCGAGACAGCGCCGGGTCAGTCGATATTTCGCCTCGAGAGGCTGATAACAGTCGCAGACCGACGATACCCAGACGTCCCCGCGCTTTCCGTGGCGGAGCTGGCGCCGGAGGACGTCCGGGGAATTGACCTTGACGTCGACGAACGTCCCCCACGGCTCGGCGTGGCCCGAGTAACGGGGGATGAACAAACGAGCATAACAATATCGGCATCCGACTTGGCAGCCCGTGTAAGTGTTGACGCAGTAATCGTAAATCTTGGATTTGTTGAGGACGGACTTCGCCTCGACTTCCCGGACGATCAGGCCTGACGTCATCCTTTCCATGATATCAGAACTCGGCCGCTTTTGACCTTCCCCTGCCGCAAGCGTATAATGAAATCGAAGAGGGAAAAAAATTCAGGGAGAAGCGATGGGCCGGATGAGCCGGATTTCGTCTTGCGTCCTGATCGTCCTGTTCGTTCCGATAAGCAGCCTGGCGGCCGGCGTACTGGCTTATTTCATGCGGCTTTCGGCACCCGGAACCGGCGGAAACGGTTTCTGGGATGTCCTCCGGGGATACGCGCCCTTTTGGCCGGGGACCTTCGGCGTCCGCCACCTTCCTTCGCTGGCGGTCAGTGTCGCGATTCTTTGGCTCCTGGCCGTCTCCCAGCGGTCGCGAAAGCCGGTCGTGACCATGTTTCAGATCCGGGTCATCCTCCTTGTCCTCATCGCCCTTCTGACGATTCTGGTCAAGGTCTTCACCGTGGTCGCCGTGGTCACGCCGATGGAACCTGCGGCGAAGGGGGTAACGCCGCTCTTCGTCTATGCCGACCTGGACCTTTGCCTGGTCTTCCTCCTGACCTTTCTTCCCATTTACCGAAAGCGCGGCGCCCCGTTGATTTAGCTCGATCCGGCTTGAAAAAAATCCGTCGTCCGGATACGCTCTAATCGTTCGACCGTCATTCGTCGCCGGAGGTGACCGATGATCCCGAAACTCGCCCTTCTCCTCGCCGTCCTCGCTCCCATCGCTTTTCCTTCGGCGGACGGGCAGGAAACCGCGGCTCAAAAGGAGGTCCGGATGAAATGGTGGACGGAGGCCCGCTTCGGGATGTTCATCCATTGGGGACTCTACGCCCTCCCGGCCCGCCATGAATGGGTCAAGAACCGGGAGCATCTCACCGACGAGGCGTACGAGAAATATTTCGACCACTTCAACCCCGACCTCTACGACCCGAAGGCGTGGGCCCGGACGGCCAAGGCCGCGGGGATGAAATATTTCGTCGTCACAACGAAGCACCACGAAGGATTCTGCCTGTTCGACTCGAAATTCACGGACTACAAGGCGACGAAAACGCCTAACGGAAGAGACCTCATCGCCCCGCTCGTCCGGGCCATGAGGGACGAAGGCCTCAAGGTCGGCTTCTACTATTCCCTCATTGACTGGCACCATCCCGAGTACACGGTCGATTCGAACCATCCCCAGGCCGGGAACGCCGCATTCCGGGAGAAGGCCAAGAACCGGGACATGGCCAAGTATCGCGATTATCTCTTCGCCCAGGTCCGGGAGATCCTGACCAATTACGGGA
>Ga0208047_1000139_pt1 | contig 26444 bp, 21 predicted proteins | sample Kivu_220m_FD_184162 | JGI IMG/M metagenome (GOLD analysis project Ga0208047, IMG submission 184162) | Freshwater microbial communities from Lake Kivu, Western Province, Rwanda to study Microbial Dark Matter (Phase II) - Kivu_220m (SPAdes)... | ecosystem: Environmental > Aquatic > Freshwater >...
GAGTTGAAGTCACGAGTTTAGTCTTGGTATATCCGAAGAAAGTATTCTGATAATAATGGGTGGTATCCGGATCGGGAGAAAAAGAAACAATGCCCGCGTCCGAGAGGGAAGGAACCAGGTTGTCAGCGAACCGGTATTTGTTGATGCTGTTGCCGATCCCGATGGTCAGGTTGATTTTGTCTGTCCCGATCAGGAGCGGCTCGATGGATTGGCGCAGGTTCAGCTCTTCCCCAAGCCCGGATCCAAACCCTTTGACCGTCGTGGCAAATCCGGCAGCATCGGGACCCGTAAAAAAAGTATACCCGATCCCTCCCTCCAGGCGTAATATCGCGATAGCTTTTACACCGAATCTGTGCTGTGCGGAGAGAGGAAGAACAACTGAAGAGAGGAACAAGCTGAAGAGAAAAATGGTTTTTTTCATGGCCTGATAGAATTGTCCAAAGATACACATCCGGCCTAAATTGAATACCTTTCGGCTTCAATCCGGTATGACATGAATTCCAGGGAAAGGGTATTGACGACCTTTGATCACCGGGAGCCCGATAAAGTACCCCGCTGGTGCGGTTCGTCGCCGCAATTCTGGGACCATGCAAAAAAGGTTCTCAGCCTGGATGATGAAGGCCTCAGGATCCGGTTTGGCGATGATTTCCGCAGGATCACCGCCCCCTATATCGGAACCAGCGGGAAGGAAGAGGCACCGTTCGGGATCGAACGGGCGGGAGTTGGCTACGGCATGGCACTCAGCCATCCTCTGGCCGATGCCACCATTGAGGAGATCGGTGAATTCCCCTGGCCTGATCCGAACCGTGTTGACCTCTCCCGCCTCAAACCTCCCGTCTCCGGTCTCCCGTCTCTGGTCTCCGGTCTCCCGTCTCCAGAATGGTTCGGTAACTATGCCATCCTGGGTGGTGACTGGTCCCCTTTCTGGCACGATGTGGCCGACCTGGTGGGAATGGAAAACCTTTTTATCCGGATGTACACCGAGCCGGAATGGGCCCATGCCGTTTACGATCGGGTATTCAACTATTATTACGCCGTCAATGAGCGCATTTTCGCGGAGGTGGGTGACCTGATCGACATTTTCTTTATCGGGAACGACCTGGGCAGCAACAAAGGATCGCTGATCGGGACCGACCTGTTCGGCGAATACCTGTTCAACCGGTTCAGGAAGATGGCCGACCTGGGCCATGCATACGGCTGCAAAGTGTTGTTGCACTGCTGCGGCGGATTCCGGGAGCTCATGCCGAAGATCATTGAAACCGGGATTGACGGGGTACATGCCATCCAGCCCTCCTGTTACGGAATGGATCTTCGTGGCCTTAAAAGGGATTTCGGTGACAAACTGCTGTTCAACGGATGTATCGATTCGCAATTTGCCCTGATCCAGGGAACACCCGAATTCGTCAGGCAGGAAACCCGCAAAACACTTGAGATCATGAAACCCGGAGGTGGATTCATTGCCGGCGCCTCACACGATTTTATCCTCCCCGAAACCCCGCTGGAGAATGTGCTGGCGATGTTTGACACCGTCGAGGAGTATGGGAAGTATCGGTGACTCGTGAATCGTGATTCGTGACTCGTGACTCGTGACTCGTGATTCGTGACTTGAAAGCCCCCAGACTGAAGTCTGGGGTTAGTCATAAATTACTTTTTCCTTTTTCCTTTTTCCTTTTTCCTTTCCTTGTGCCTTGTGCCTTTTGCCTTGTGCCTTCTCTTTTCATTACCTTTGGTTTCCTGATCAACCTAAGCCGATTCCTTGGAGCCTGATGTGACAATAGGGGGTCAAACCCCAGCAATATCCGATATAGCCGGTTTTGAAAAGCTGTTCAGGTTGTATTACAGCCGGTTATGCGCCTATGCCAACCTTTTCCTGAATGATCCGGACGCATCCGAAGATGTGGTGCAGGATGTCTTTTTCAAGCTTTGGAAAAACCGCGGTGAACTGACCGTCACAACAAACATCCGATCCTATCTCTTCAGGGCTGTACGCAACGGCTGCATGAACGTGATCGGGAACGTTTCAGTCAGGGAAACTTATAAGCAGGCCAACGAGGAAGAGATCAGGAGGAGGGAACAAGAGCCCATCGACGAAATGATGGTCTCTGAACTCGAGCAAAGAATAAGGGAAACGATCGGCCAGCTGCCGGCAGAACGTCGAAAGATATTCATCCTGAGCCGGTTCGATGGGCTGAAGTACCGTGAAATTGCCGAACATCTGAATATTTCGGTAAAAACCGTGGAGAATCAAATGTACCAGGCTCTTCGGTTCCTGAGGGAAAGGCTGGTGCAGTATCTGCCGTTGATACTTGTCATTTTTAAGGGATTATTCAGGGATGAATAGGAAATATCCAGGGGTGGTTAGTGAATGGCAGTTTAAGACTGTCATATCAATGGACGTGAAATGAAAAAAGATCAGGTCAATATCGATCAGAAACTGCTTGTGCTTTATCTCCTGGGCGAGATTTCACAGGAAGGCCGTCAAAAGGTGGAATCCTGGCTGAATTCATCCGCGGAGAACCGGGCCTATTTTGACGGTCTGGAAAAAGCCTGGACTTCCACGGGACGGATCGATCCGGCTACGGTGCAATTTGATGCGGGGGAAGCCTGGCTTAAAATGGTTGCAAGAATTGAGCAAGAAGAAATGGGAACTGCCGGTGACCGCGGAAGGAAGATCAGCCTTCAAACCCGCGCATTCCGCTTGATAACGGTGGCAGCAGCAGTATTGATACTGGGGGTATTGTCCGTGGTGTTCATTCGTTTTCTCCAAAACAGGCAGGATTCAGGCCCCGTAATCCTGGCAAGCTCGGCCGAAGTGCTGCAGGATACCCTTCCGGACGGATCCACTGTTGTCCTGAACTCGAATACCAGGCTTGATATTTCCAGGAAATTCGCACTGACAAACCGGACGGTTGAACTTACAGGAGAAGCTTTCTTTGAAGTTAATCCCGATACCGGGAAACCCTTTATTATTAAGGCCGGATTGGGGCAGATCAGGGTTTTGGGGACCTTATTCCATGTGAAGGCTTATCCTGATTCCGATCTTGAAGTCTATGTCGAGAGAGGGCTGGTTGAACTGTCTGAAGTGGATAGCCTGACCGGACAATCCCTGAAAATCGTGCTCAAATCCGGAGAACGGGGTGTGATCAGGTGGGGCACGAGGGAGATCAGAAGAGCCGGTGATATCATACCTGATGAATTGTTCTGGGCCAATAAAAAGCTGATATTCCTGGAAACCAGGCTTTCACTGGTGTTCGACCTGCTGAAGAAACACTACAGCGCCATTATTGAGGTCAAAGATCAGGCGGTCTTAAACTGCCTGCTCTCTGCCACATTCACCGATGAGTCCATCGACCAGATTCTGGAGGTCGTGGCTGCCTCATTCGACCTGAAACTGAGCAGGGACAAAGAGAAATTCATCTTTAACGGAAAAGGATGCGGTCATGAAAGCGAGTAGAATCTGCCAGATAATGGCCATCATTATCCTGACCGGTTTTGGACCCCGGCTGGTTGCCCAGATAAATCATCTGGAGAAAAGAATCACGATCGATCTGGATCAGGTCAGGTTAAAAAATGCCCTTCCTAAAATAGGGGAATCGGGCGGCTTCCAGTTTGCTTATAATTCCGAGATCCTTCCGGGGGACAGCCTGGTTTCGATCCACGCATCCGGTCAGCCGGTCAGCCAGGTTCTTAAGGATCTGGTTGGCCCCGGTATCCGATATAAGGTCCTCGGAAACCATGTCATTCTTTTGAATGCCGGCCCGGACCGGCGAGTCGCACGTGGCGAGGAAAAAAGGGAGTACACCATAACCGGTTATATATATGATGCGCAAACCGGTGAGATCATTTCATCGGCAAGCATCTATGAGGTCGAGGGTATGTTGGTTTCGGCGACCAATTCCGAGGGATACTATTCGCTCACCGTTCCCGGTGAACGCGAAAAACAGGTTTTGAGCTACAGCAAGACAGGGTATGTCGATACGCTGATCATTGTAAAACCAAAAGAACAAACTTCTCTTTCCGTCTCCCTTCAGCCCGTTGACAGGGAAATGTCTGAAATTCATCTATCTCCGCCACCCCGGGCCAGCATTAACGAGCGAAGGATAGTGATGGCGCTGGTGCCTTCAAAGACCCGGGTCACGGCTGATAACATCCAGGTCATCGAGCAAAGGTGGGTTCAGTTGTCGTTCCTTCCCTTTGTCGGAAGCAACCGTTTTGTTTCGGGCTTGATCACCAACCGGTTTTCACTTAATATATTTGCCGGTTATGCCGGAGGTTTGCGGGGCTTGGAACTGGGCGGTTTTCTTAATGTGCTCCGGAATGAAATGCACGGGGTCCAGGTGGCCGGTTTCGGAAATATTGTCGGCAGGGACAGCAAGGGTGCGCAGTTTTCGGGGTTTTTCAATGTGGATGCCGGCTCTTTCACCGGCCTCCAGGCGACCGGGTTCAGCAATGTTGTCACAGACACGATCAGGGGAGTTCAGCTCGCAGGTTTCAGCAATGTCCTGCGGGGTCCCATCTACGGAGCCCAGATATCCGGATTCAGCAATTTCTCCAGTCATGACATGGACGGGATCCAGGCATCCGGTTTTGCCAATACGGCGATCAGGGACGTGAGCGTGGCACAGCTCAGCGGATTCGCCAATTACTGTAAGAACCTGGGCGGACTTCAGGCTGCCGGATTTGCGAATATTGCATCGGGAACCTGCAAGGGAGCCCAGGTATCTGGTTTTATAAATTATGCCAGCGAATTGCGCGGCCTTCAGCTATCCGTTTTCAATGTGGCCGATACGGTCAGTGCCGGAGTTCCGGTAGGGCTTCTCAGTTTTGTCGTCAAGGGATATCACACCGTTGAGCTTACGGCCAATGAGCTGTTTCCTCTCAACTTGAGCTTCAAGACCGGTACCCGGCACTTGTACAACATCCTGTCGGCCGGTTATCAATTTGATTGGTTATCCGTTGGATATGGGTTGGGTACTCAATTCCGGATGGCTAAAAGGCTGACCCTTAGCATGGATCTGACCGCAAACTATGTCTCGGACATGGAGTTGTTGATTAAACCCAAAGGTTCAATGTTGCGGTTTTCACCCACCCTGGATATCGAGCTGGCAAAATACCTGAAACTGGTCATCGGACCCACCCTGAATGCTTTTGCATCTTTGGATGCTGAAATTTCCGACCTGTCGGCCATTCCGGTGATGTTCTCAATACCTGTGTCAACCCAGTCCCTTGGTCCCCTTCCTGTATTCATCTGGATAGGGGCAACAGCGGGCATCAGGTTATAGTTTTCTTTTTTCCCATCCTTTTTTTTCATTCCGATAGGGGTATTTACCGGGATGCCTGTCATCCTTGTGAAATGACTCGATGTAAAAAACTCAAATCAAATGAAGAAAATCATGAAAACTAAAAAATGGAAATGGACGATCGCCCTGTGTGCGGTCCTTCCGATGATTCTTGTCTCTTGCTGCCATGATTACCTGATCGGGATCAACGGGCAGGGGGAGATTGTGGAGGAAACGGTCATTCTTGACGATTTTAACGGATTTGTTTCGGGCATTGCCGCTGATATTTATCTGACCCAGGGAGACCAGCAGGAAGTGGTCATCAAGGCTCAGCAGAACATCATTGACAATATTGACCTGGATCGTGTTTATGACGGGATCTGGACAATCCGCTATTATCAATGGGTGGGATATTCCAAACCCGTGAAGATCTATATTACCATCCCGACCCTCACGAAGGCAGGAGTCAGCGGTTCCGGCGATATTGTCGGTTTGACCTCTTTTACCGGTCTCGATCAGTTGAATCTGGCCATTTCGGGTTCCGGAAGCATTGATCTTGACACAGAATCAAATTCCCTGGATGCTGCTGTTTCGGGATCGGGAGACCTGAGGCTGAGCGGCCTGACGGGCAAGTTTGGGCTTGTGATCTCCGGTTCAGGCAGCATGAATGGAAACGACCTGGTCAGCAAGAATGCCGATGTCAGGATATCCGGATCAGGCAATGCATGGCTTACCGTTGAAGAATTCCTGCGTGTGGTCATCTCCGGCAGCGGTGATGTCAACTATTCCGGGAATCCTGAGGTTGATGTGCATATATCCGGCAGCGGAGAAGTTAATCACGGTTTTTAACAATACATCCTTATAATGACTCCAAAAGTTTTTTCTATAGCAAGAATGCTCACCGTACTCATGATTGTTTCGGGGAGTGTTTTGGAGGCGCAGGATTCAACCCGCGTGAGCCCTTTCCACCTGAGTTTCGTCACTCCGCTTGGCACGAACGGTTTCGAATCATGGAACACGACCAACCGGTTTTCGGTCAATGTTTTCGCCGGCTATTCCGGCGGCCTGAAGGGAGTGGAGATCGCCGGTTTTGCGAATGCATTGAAGGAGGACATGAATGGTGTCCAGGTTGCGGGATTCTGCAATAATACTTTCGGTATGGCCAATGGTCTCGAAATTGCCGGTTTCTGGAACTTCAACAGGCTCAGGGTCAACGGGGTGCAAATATCCGGCTTTGCCAATGTGGCACTGGGTGTTGTGGACGGGTTCCAGGGATCGGGTTTTGCGAATTATGCCCGTGGGGCCTCATACGGTCAGGCAAGCGGATTCGTCAATGTCAGTACCGGGGATGTATCGGGAGTTCAGGGTGCGGGCTTTGTCAACATTACCGTTGGCGACACCCGGGGTGTGCAGGCTGCCGGGTTTGCCAACGTGACAACCGGCAATCAAACGGGGGTGCAGGCAGCAGGATTTTTCAATTACGCCAGGAAACTCCGCGGGCTGCAGGTCGGTGTGGTCAATGTGGCTGACACGGTTGAAAAAGGCATTCCGATCGGGCTGTTAAGTTTTGTCCGGAACGGATATAAAGTGATCCAGATCGGAGGGAACGAAACCCTTTACGGGGAGATCAGTTTTAAAACGGGCACCACCCGGTTCTATAACATACTCTCTGTCGGAGCGGCGATGAAGGATGACAGCATGAAGTGGGGCTGGGGCTATGGGATCGGGACGCTGGTCCCTGTTGCCAGGCGCCTGGATCTAAGCCTGGAAGGAGTTTCTTACCATATCAACGAAGACGCCTGGTTCACCAGCCGTCTGAATATCCTGAACCGGCTCAATGTTTCGGCAAACTATAACCTGACGGGCAGGATCGGCCTTTATGCCGGTGCAAGCTGGAATGTGCTGGTTTCGACTCTTGGAAACCATGAGGGCTGGCAGGTCGGGAATACCGTTGTTTCCATGTACCCCGGTTTTACAGCCGGATTGCGTTTTTGTTTGTAGAACCACCTGTCGGGCATTACCAACAAACCGGAGAAATGCTATTTTTAGCAGTCAATCCTAAAACTGCTAAAAACAATCTTCCCCGGTATGGAAAAGAGCTCCGGAACGGCTTTCAAGAAAAGCCTCAATCTGGTTGATTCCTCTGCAATCGTCGTGGGTACGATGATCGGCTCGGGAGTTTTCATTGTCAGTGCTGATATGTCGCGCACGCTGGGTGCTCCCGGCTGGCTTCTTATAGCCTGGCTGGTAACCGCATTGATGACGGTTTTCGCGGCGCTTACCTATGGAGAGCTTGCTTCCATGATGCCCAAGGCCGGCGGACAGTACATCTTTCTCCGCGAAGCCTATAATCCCCTCACGGGTTTTCTTTACGGCTGGACCCTGTTCATGGTAATTCAAACGGGCACCATTGCCGCTGTTGCCATGGCTTTTGCCAAGTTCATGGGGGTGCTCATTCCCTGGGTGGGAGAAAGCCATGTCCTCCTGAACCTGTTGGGTTTGAAGATCACAACGGTCCATCTGGTGGCGGTTTCAAGCATCATTTTGCTGACCTGGATCAATACTCGTGGGATCAGGACGGGCAAATATGTCCAGAACGGCTTCACCTTGACCAAGGTGCTGATCCTCCTCGGCCTCATATTCATTGGGTTTTTCATCGCCAACTCTGACGGATGGCATGCCAATTCGGAGTATTTCTGGCAGGCGGCCCGGCTGGACAAGGCAACCGGAGAAGTGATCCCCCTGGCAGGTTTTTCCATCGCCGCGGCCGTCGCGATGTCAATGGTCGGTTCGCTTTTCGCCTGCGATGCCTGGAATAACATCACCTTCGCATCCGGTGAAGTGGTCAATCCCAGAAGGACCGTACCCCTCAGCCTCTTCTGGGGCACCGTGGTTGCCACGCTTCTTTTTTTCTTTGCCAATGTTGTGTATATCAAGGTTCTGCCATTGCGGGGGATTCCGGATGGAGCCGGCGTTGTGGAGCAGGGCATGGCATTTGCCGCCAACGACCGGCTGGCCACTGCCGCGATCACGGGCATATTCGGTGATTATGCCGCAATAATTATGGCTGCCCTGATCGTGATATCCACCTTTGGCTGCAACAACGGTCTGATCCTGTCGGGCGCCCGTGTTTACTATGCCATGGCAGAAACGAAACTGTTCTTCAAAAAGGCCGGTGTCCTGAACCGGCAGGGAGTACCGGGCAACGGCCTGGTCTTCCAATGCGTCTGGGCATGCCTCCTGTGCCTTTCGGGTTCCTATTCTCAGTTACTGGATTACGTGATTTTTGCGGTACTGATCTTTTATGCCCTCACAGTCCTGAGTGTGTTCGTGTTTCGCCACAAACGACCGGATGCAGATCGTCCATTCAGGGCCTTCGGGTACCCGGTGATCCCGGGACTGTGCATCCTGTGCGCCCTGTTCATTATGGTCATTCTCCTGATCTACAAGCCCGGTTATACCTGGCCGGGGCTGATCATCGTGACCATCGGCGTACCGGTGTATTACATCTGGACAAGAATCAGCCGGAAAACACAGATCACGGACTGATCCATGAATGCGGTCCCCTATGTTGTCGGGGCAATAGCCCTGTTTGCGCTGGCCTACCGGTTCTATTTCGGGTTCATTGCGGCCAAAGTAGCCGTGGCCAATGATGCCCGCCTGGCTCCTTCGGGCCGGTTGTATGACGGTCAGAATTATTATCCGATGAGCAAATGGGTGCTTTTCGGACATCATTTTGCCGCTATTGCAGGCGCCGGCCCACTGGTCGGACCCGTCCTGGCCGCCCAGTTCGGCTTTCTGCCGGGATTTATCTGGATATTGGTCGGGGCTGTGATGGCGGGTGCCGTGCACGACCTCATCATCCTGACTGCTTCGGTGGAACATGACGGGAGATCGCTGGCCGAGATCGCCAGGGCTGAAATCAACAAGCTCGCCGGAGGCACCGCTTCCCTGGCGATCCTGGTGATCCTGGTCGTCGCACTTGCAGGCTTGGGCAGCGTGGTGGTCAATGCCTTAGCCGAGAGTTCCTGGGGCACCTTTACCATCGCCACCACTATCCCGATAGCCATGATCATGGGCCTATGGATGTTCAAGATCCGGCCAGGCAAGACGGCCGAGGCAACCCTCTTCGGCGTGGTCATGCTCACGGCTGCCGTGGTGATCGGTAAGCAGATCCCTGATTCATCCTTCGCTTCCTGGTTCACTTTCGACAAAAAAACCCTGACCTGGATCCTCTGCGGATATGGTTTCCTTGCCTCCGTCCTGCCTGTCTGGCTCCTGCTGACGCCGCGTGATTATCTCAGCTCCATCATGAAAATCGCGGTGATTTTCCTGCTGGCCGTCGGTGTCATTTTTGTGGGCCCGAAGATCCAGATGCCTGGCTTTTCCCGTTTCATCCATGGCGGAGGACCGATCATACCTGGCCAGTTATTTCCTTACCTTTTCATTACAATAGCCTGCGGGGCGGTTTCGGGTTTCCATGCCCTGGTCAGTTCGGGCACAACCCCCAAGATGATCATGCGGGAATCCCATATCAAACCCATTGCCGTAGGATCCATGCTGGTTGAGGGCGTTGTCAGCATCCTGGCACTGGTGGCTGCCACCAGCCTGTTGCCCCTGGATTATTTTCAGATCAATGTTTCTCCCGAAAAACTACAGGCAGTTCTTCCCCAGCTGCACGAGATGGGATTCACCGAAAGCAATATCGGGGAGCTTTCGGCCCAGGTGGGTGAACAGATCGTCGGCCGGACGGGTGGTGCCGTATCCCTGGGTGTCGGCATGGCCTATATCTTCAGCTCGGTACCGGGCTTGAAGCATATGATGAGCTACTGGTACCATTTTGCCATCATGTTCGAAGCCCTGTTCATCCTGACCACGATCGACGCCGGCACACGGATCGCCCGTTACGTCCTGCAGGATGCCGCAGGTAAAATTATCAAACCGTTCGGCCGCACCAACTGGTTGCCTGGCACCCTGATCACCAGCGCCGCCATCGTCCTGGCCTGGGGTTATTTTATCTATACCGGAACCATAACCACTATCTGGCCCATGTTCGGTGCGGCCAACCAGTTGCTGGCCACAGTAGCGCTGGCAATAGGAACCAGCTACCTGATCAACCGGGGGAAACTGAAATTTGCCTGGATCACGCTGATCCCGATGACATTCGTCGGGATCACCACCCTGACGGCTGCCCTGATGAATATCCTGAATATCTACTGGCCGCAGGTGCAGGTTAAGGCAACACTTGTGCCGGGACTGATCAACCTGCTGCTTACGCTTGTGATCATCATCTGCGTGGCCCTGATCCTCGGAAACGCATTTCCGGGATGGATGCGGGCACGGACTAAGCCGGAAAGCAGAAAAAAATAACCAGAATTGAGCTTCAAGCCATAACTTTATTCTTTGCGTCACGAGTCACGAGTCACGAGTCACGAATCACGAGTCACGAGTCACGAATCACGAGTCACGAGTCACTAAAAAAAACCACATGAAACACCTAAGCTTCCCCTGCCTTCTCCTGGTCCTCCTGCCACTTTTCAGCCTTCAGGCACAGGAGCCGGTGAAGATCGGCCTGTTCAGCATCGGGCTCGATACCTATTGGGGCCAGTTTGAAGGATTGCGCGATCGGCTCGAGGGATACAGGACGGATATAGAAAACAAGATCAGGCAACCCGGGATACAGGTGATTTCGGCGGGTTTGGTGGATAACGCTGATAAGGCCGCCCTGGCAGCGGAAAAATTTGCCTCGGAAGGTGTGGAGCTCATTTTCCTGTATGTTTCCACTTATGCCCTTTCGTCAACCGTCCTGCCAGTTGTCCAGCAGGCCGGGGTTCCGGTTGTCGTGCTGAACCTGCAGCCCGATTGGGCGATCGACTACAAGGCCTTTAATGAGATGAAGGACCGGGGAAAGATGACGGGTGAATGGCTTGCCTGGTGCCAGGCCTGCTCAATGCCTGAGATCTCAAACGTTTTTCACCGTTCCGGGATGCCCTTTCACCAGGTTACAGGCACCCTGAATGACCCGCAGGCTTTCAGGGCGATCAACGAATGGGCTGAAGCGGCGCGGGTGGCACATGACCTGCGGAACAGCCGGCTGGGGATCCTGGGACATTATTATAACGGCATGCTTGATGTTTACAGTGACCCGACGCGGGTCACCACGACATTTGGCACCTATGTGCAGCATCTTGAGATCAGTGAGCTGGCCCTCCACCGCAAACAGGTCACAGAACAGGAAGTAAAGGCCAAGCTGAAGGAGTTCAGGGAAAAATTCGAGGTGATCGATGAGTGTTCAGCTCCAGAGCTTGAACGGGCAGCCCTGACGGCCTGCGCCCTCGACCGTTTGGTCCGCTCAAACCGCCTTGGAGCCCTGGCCTATTATTATGAAGGCACCCCGGGAAGTGAGGAAGAAGATATCATGACATCGGTGATCGCTGGAAACTCCCTCCTCACGGCCAACCACGTTCCGGTCGCCGGTGAATGCGAAGTCAAGAATGCCATGGCCATGAAAATAATGGACCTGTTTGATGCAGGCGGTTCGTTTTCGGAGTTTTACCTGATGGATTTCAAGGAAGATGTGGTCCTGCTGGGCCATGACGGGCCCGGCCATATCGCGATCGCCCAAGGCAAGCCGATCCTGAAACCGCTGGGTGTCTATCATGGAAAACCCGGGCACGGCCTTTCTGTGGAAATGAAGGTAAAAAACGGACCGGTCACACTCCTGTCGGTCGTACAGGCCAGGGATGGCAGCTATTCCTTGCTGGCAGCCGAAGGCGAATCGGTTGAGGGTCCGATCCTGGAGATCGGGAACACCAACAGCCGCTATAAGTTTCCAATGGGCTCGAAAGCCTTTGTGGAAGCCTGGAACGAAGCCGGGCCGGCACACCATTGCGCCATCGGCACCGGACATATTGCCGGTAAGCTGAAGAAGCTCGCAGCGATCCTGGGAATGGAGATGACTTTAGTAGCCCCGGGTGGAAACCCGGGGGGGTGTGACAAGTGACGAGTGATGAGTGACGATTCCGGATTCTGGATTTCGGATGCTAGAAATAAAATCTCTTTTCCGACATCTAAAATCCAAAATCTAAAATCCTTCAACCCGTATGCCCGTAAATTATCGCAATGAAAACCAACTCCTACTTAGCGTTATGCCTGCTTCCTGCTCTTTTGTTGCTTTCCGGTTGCGGAAGTTCATTGTCAATCGATAAACTGTTATGCAACAACCAGGATTCTCCTGTCGGGATCGAGGGAAGGCCCGTCTTCCGGTGGACGCTGACTGCTCAAAGGCCGGATGCGGAGGCTACAGCCTATGAGATCAGGCTGGAAAAGGAGGAAGGAGAAAGGAGAAAGGAGGAAGGAGGATGGAGTTCAGGTAAGGTGAAGATGGAAGGGGAGGTTTGGATTGAGTATGCAGGACCCGGGCTGTTACCTGCGACTGGGTATGAATGGAAGGTGCGGGTGTGGGATGAGAAAGACCGGCCATCCGCCTGGAGCCGGGAAGGGAGGTTTGTCACCGGATTGCCGGATGATCAGTGGAAGGATGCTCAATGGATCGGTTATGAGTCGCTTGATGATTCACTCAGACTGGTCCCGGGTGTGCACGGATCAGGCGACCAACTGGGAAGCCACCTGGCAGTCAGGCGTCCCGTTATACCCCGGTTCAGGAAAGAGTTTGACGTCAGGGGCAAGGCCAGTGAAGCTTATCTTTTCATTTCCGGATTGGGGCACTATACCCTGACTGTTGACGGTGAAAGGCCGGATGAGAGGTTTCTGGCTCCCGGCTGGACAAATTATGCCAGAACCTGCCTGTACAACGGCTATGATCTTACTGAAAAACTTAACCGGGGCGGTCACACCATTGGAATAACCGTTGGGAACGGGTTCTTTAACATCAACAGGGAACGCTACAGAAAGCTGGTCACCTCCTGGGGTAGGCCGATGATGCGTCTGGTTCTGGTCATCCGCTATGCCGATGGGACGGTTGAAAGATTGGTATCGGACGAAGCCTGGAAGACAGCTCCTTCGCCCATCGTTTTTGCCAGCATTTATGGAGGAGAGGATTATGATGCCAGGCTGGAACAGCTCGACTGGACCGGAACGGGTTTTAATGATTCCGGATGGCAGCCGGCAATGGTTGTGAGGGGTCCGGGAGGTATGATGGAATGGGAATCGGATTATCCGCTCATGGAAATGCAGTCTTTCAGGCCGGTTAAAACGACCCGGTTGGCTGATTCAAGCTATGTGTATGATTTCGGGCAGAATGCTTCAGGATTGATCGAGGTCAGGGTAACCGGCGGTGCCGGTCAAACCTTCCGCATTACTCCCGGCGAGCTCATCCGTGATGATGGCTCGATCAACCAGGACGCTTCCGGCGGACCCATGTACTATGAAATTACCACCGATGGGCGGGGAACGCTGAACTGGAAGCCGAAATTCAACTATTATGGCCTGCGGTATGCGGGAGTGAGCGGTGCCGTGCCTGCCGGGGAATCCAATCCGGGCCACCTGCCGGTCGTGGAGAGCATCATCTTTCATCATACCCGGAACAGCTCGCCTGCCGTGGGGACTTTTCATTGTTCAAACAAGCTGTTCAACCGGATCCATAACCTGATCGACTGGGCAATAAGGAGCAACCTCGCCAGTGTCACCACCGATTGCCCGCATCGTGAAAAGCTCGGCTGGCTTGAACAGACTCACCTGGTCGGGAATTCCATCCGGTGTGTTTATGAAGTACACAACCTTTACGCCAAGATCGTTGACGACATGATTGAATCCCAGCTGGACAACGGCCTGGTTCCCGATATCGCTCCCGAATATGTACCGTTCCAGGGTGGTTTCCGCGATTCGCCCGAATGGGGAAGCTCATGCGTCATTGTGCCATGGTACCTCTATGAATGGTACGGGGATCGCAAACCGATGGAGAAAGCCTGGGACATGATGAACCGGTATGTTGATTACCTGGATTCGTTGGCCGTTGACCATATCCTGTCACACGGGCTGGGCGACTGGTTCGACATGGGTCCCGGCCCCTTGGGAGAAGCTCAGTTGACTCCCAGATCCCTGACTGCCACTGCCATCTGGTTTTACGACCTGAAGCTGCTGTCGCAAATGGCTGCCATTCTCGGTAAAAAACAGGAAGCGGCCAGCCTGGCCGCCAGGGCGGATACCGTGAAAGCGGCTTTTATCAGGACCTTTTATAATCCGGAGACTTACGTGATATCAACCGGGAGCCAGACGGCTTATGCCATGCCCCTGGTGACCGGCCTGGTGCCGGAGGAGGATCGGCAGGCTGTTTTTGCAAACCTTGTCAGGACCGTTGAGCAGGATAAGTACGTGCTGACCGCGGGGGATGTCGGTTACCGTTACCTGGTCAGTGCACTGCAGGATGCCGGAGCCAGCGATGTGATCTGGAAAATGAATTGCCGCGATGATGTTCCCGGATACGGTTATCAACTCAGGCATGGTGCTACCGCCTTAACAGAATCCTGGGCTGCACTTCGCGAAGTGTCGAATAATCACATGATGCTTGGTCACCTGATGGAATGGCTCTACAGCGGCATCGGAGGCATCCGGCAGGCTCCGGGTTCCATCGGTTTTAATCACGTGGTCATTGATCCTCAGCCGGTTGGCGACCTTACCTTTGCCGACGTTTCGCATACCTGCATCCACGGCAAGATCCGCGTCCATTGGCAAAAGACCGGACAGGGCGTAGAAATGGAAGTAACCATTCCCGCCGGGGTAAAGGCCGATGTGTTTTTCGGGGGCAAAAAATTGGGTACATTTGGCGCCGGAACAAGAAGATTCGCTATTGCGAATGAATAACTCGGCTGCGCCTCGCGAATGATTCTCGCTACCGCTCGAATGAATAATTTCAGGCCGAAGGCCTCATTCGCCGAGAAAAGCGAGGCTGTTTATTCGCGAAGCGAATCATTCGTCTAACGCAGTGAAGTCGTAATACCTGATTTGTTACTATGAGAGTTCTTGGGATGGGCAACGCCCTGGTTGATGTGATCATCCGTCTGGAAGATGAGAAATTGCTGGATCAGTTGCGATTGCCCAAGGGCAGCATGCACCATGTGGATGAAGCCGGGCTGGCGGAACTGGACAAGGCCACTGCCAATCTTGAAAAGACCTGGGTGGTCGGTGGTTCGGCGGCCAACGCTATCTACGGATTGGCTGAACTGGGCATGCAAACAGGATTTGTCGGATCGGCCGGAAGGGACCATTGGGGCGATTTCTATATCGAGGACCTGATCTCCAAAAATATCCAGCCCTTTTTTTACCGTTCCGTTAAACCCACGGGACGGGCCAACGCCTTACTGACACCCGACGGGGAACGCACTTTCGGGACTTATCTTGGAGCGGCCCTGGAACTGGGACCCGATTTCATCACCGCGGATCTGTTCGTGGGATGGACCCTTTTTCATATCGAAGGATACCTGGTCCAGAATCAGGACCTGATTTACAAAGCGCTTGAAATGGCAAAGGATGCCGGTTGCATTGTCTCGCTCGATTTGGCCAGTTACAACGTGGTGGAGGAAAACCTCGGGTTCCTTAAAATAGTTTTGCCCCGCTTTGTGGACCTGGTTTTTGCCAACAGGGAGGAAGCGTACGCCTACACAGGGAAAGGGCCAGAGGAAGCGGTGGATTCGCTGGCTTCGGAATGCCTGGTGGGCATTGTGAAAAACAGCGAAAAAGGCGCCTGGGTCAAATCAGGTGATGAAAAACACGAAGTACCGGCATTCAAGGCTGATTGCATTGATACCACCGGAGCCGGGGACCTGTTTGCCACAGGCTTTCTTTACAACTATCTGAGAGGAGAGCCGCTGCGAACCTGCGCGGTTTACGGCAATATTCTGGCATCAAGAATAATAGAGACTCTTGGCCCCAAACTCAGCTCCGGGGTATGGCAAGAGCTCAGGCCGGATATTCAAAAGGCCTGAAACAAAGTTTGCTTCAGGCCTTTTTTTGCAAAAGACTAGTTCAGAATAGGACCAGAAACTAAAAAAGTCCGTGAAGTTCGGCGTTGATCTTATCCATCACTGAACTGATATCTTCGGGGTTCCCCAGAAAATCCATGGAATCGGCGTCCACGATCAGGAGTTTGCCGTCACGGTAAGTTTCCACCCAGCTTTCGTAACGTTCATTCAGCCTTTTGAGGTAATCGAGGCGGATGGAATTTTCGTACTTGCGGCCCCGTTTTTGGATCTGGTTGACGAGAGTGGGGACCGATGCACGCAGGTAGATGATCAGGTCAGGTGGCTGCACCAGCGAGGCCATCAGGTTAAAGAGGGTGTAATAGTTCTCGAAGTCGCGTGTACTCATCAGCCCCATGGCATGCAGGTTGGGAGCGAAAATATAAGCGTCCTCGTAAATCGTGCGGTCTTGGATCACCGTCTTTTTCATTTTCCTGATCTCGAGGATCTGGTTAAAGCGGGAATTCAGGAAATAGACCTGGAGGTTAAAGGACCAGCGCTGCATATCGGCATAAAAATCATTCAGGTAGGGATTGTCATCCACATCCTCGTAATGGGCCTCCCAATTGTAATGCTTGCTAAGTATGCGGGTCAGGGTGGTTTTGCCGGATCCGATATTCCCCGCGACAGCGATATGCATAGTTTTAGAATTCGTGTTTAGGTTAAGCCAAAATACGCAAAAAAACCAATCAGTTAACGGATGGGAAAAATTTTTTACCTGCGCAGGAGCAGCACCTCACGGGAAGTACGGACCAGCCAGCAATCTTTCTGAAGGCATGCATCGAGAAGTGTGGATTCAGGCCATTGAAGGAGTGGAGATTCGGGGAGGAAAGGATCGGCAAACAGGGAAACCCCGCCAGGCCTGACCAGCAGGAGCTGATCACCGAAGGGGCTGATGGACTGAACCTTCAGGGGAATCCGCCGGACTAAATTGCCGAACAGGTCGAACTGCCGGATCTCGCTCCCGGGCAGGTGAAGCCAGAGCCGTCCGGATGATTCAAACAGCCGGATAACGTTTCGGGAGGCCGGTTCCTGGATATCCAGCGGTGAGGATTCGGTTTGCCGGTGGAGCTGGTGATCATAACGGCACAGGCGAAGGGTGGTTCCGTCCAGAACCCAGAACCCGCCCTGGCGGGAAGTGGCCAGCGCCATAGGTTCAGGAATCCCGAGCTGATCCAGCCGGACGGGGTCCGATAGGGGTGCCAGGCGGTTATTCAGGAACCTCAGCAGGTTGAAGTCCTTCTGATAAACGAGGATCCTGAGGGGATCGGAAACATCTATCCAGGTAATGGCCCCTGAAGCCGGATCGGTCCAGGTGAACAGGGAATCGCCATTTTCGGAGAACCGGGTCAGGATGCCCTCCCGGACGATGTACAGGCTACCGGTTGGCTCTGCCGCGATGAGGTCTGAAGCACCGGGCCAGCTGTGCATGATCACCCTGTCGGCTTGCCCGTTCAGTTGCAGGCAGGAGAGGGGGAAAAAAATCAAGGCAATGGCTGCCAGTTTCATGGTTTACCGTTAATTTCAAGGACCTCCGCCACGATGTCCCGGTCATTTGAGAGGCGGGGAACCTTGTGCTGCCCGCCCAGCTTGCCTTTGTATTTAAGCCAGTCGTAAAAGGCTCCTTTCCTCAGCTGGATCACCTCGGGGGCATGAATGGCAATGTTCTTATAACGCTTGGCTTCGTAGTCAGAATTAACTGCTTTCAGGGCATTATCCAGGAGCTCCGTAAAAAAGTCGAGATTATCGGGGGGCTGGCTGAATTCGATCAGCCATTGATGCCGGGCGGCCGTTCTTTCACTCATGTAAACCGGCGCGGCTGTATAATCCGTGATGCTGGCACCGGTACCCTGGCAGGCTTTGTTCAGCGCATATTCGGCATTATCAATGATCAGCTCTTCTCCGAAAGCATTGATAAAGTGCCTGGTCCGGCCGGTTATCCTGAATTTAACCGGTTTCAGGGAAGTAAACCGGATGGTGTCACCGATCAGGTAACGCCAGAGTCCGGCGCTGGTTGAAATCACCAGGGCGTAATTCGTGTCCGTGTCGACATCACGGAGGGTAACGGCTTTCCCGTTGCCGCTGCCAATCTCATCAACCGGGATAAATTCAAAGTAGACGCCATAATCCAGCATCATCAGAAGGTCGTTGGTTTCCGGATCGTCCTGGATCCCGAAAAAGCCTTCCGAGGCGTTGTAGGTTTCCACATAGCTCATGGAATCAGACCGGATGATCGCCTTGAACTGCTCCCGGTAAGGGGTGAAATTCACCCCGCCATGCATGAAGACTTCCAGATGGGGCCAGACATCAGCGATATTGTCCTTCCCGGTCTCTTCCAGAACCTTTTTCAACAGGATGAGCATCCAGGAAGGTACGCCCGCCAGGCTCGTAACGTTCTCGCAGCTTGTGTGCCGGGCCATTTTCTCGAGCTTTATCTCCCATTCGTCCATCAGGGCAATGGAAAGATCGGGTGTTCTCAGCCAATGTGCAAAGGCCGGGAGGTTCTGAAGCAGAACGGCCGAAAGGTCACCGAAAAACGCTTCGGAATTCATGTCGGAAACCTGAAGGCTACCCCCGACTATCAAGCTCTTACCGAGGAATATACTGGAATCCGGATGATTGGCCAGCCACAGGGTGATGGAATCTTTTCCCCCCCGGTAATGGCAATCTTCCAGGGTATCACGGGTAATCGGGATGAATTTGCTTCTGTCGCCGGTGGTCCCGGAGGACTTGGCGAACCATTTGACCTCACCCGGCCAGAGAATATCGGGCTCCCCGTTCATGGCCAGGTCGATGTAGGGCTTGATTCCGGCATAGTCCCTGACAGGCACCTGCCTGGCAAATTCGGCCTGCGACCCGATGGCGGAGAACCCATGCTCGCGCCCGAAAACAGTGTGACGGGCAAGCCTGATCAGTTGCTTCAATGTATCGTCCTGGACCTCGAGGGGGTATTTTTTAAAAAAATCGATCTGGTATTTCCTCTTGGTGACGAACCAGGAAATGATGGAATTGAGTATGGGCATCACCGGGATTCTGTAATGTCCTAAAATACTAAAATATTCCTATTTTTGGCATAAACGCTTTCAGAGCACTGAATATGAACTGGCTGGATATTGTCATTGTGCTGGTGCTGATCGGTGGAATCATATCGGGTTACAAGAACGGTTTTGTAGGGGAGGTGGCGTCTCTGGCCGGTTTGATCCTGGGTATCTGGGGGGCGGTGAAGTTCTCCTGGTGGACAGCCGACCTGCTTGAAGGAATCGGCTTATCGTTCTCCCTGATGCCGGTGGTGGCTTTCATCATTACCTTCCTGATTATCACCATTATTATGCAGATCGTGGCAGGACTGGTCAATAACCTGCTCCAATCCATTTCCCTTAACTGGCTGAACAAGGTGGCCGGCATCGTGGCCGGCCTGGCCAAATCCCTGTTGTTTGCCAGCGTGATCCTGCTGGTCCTGAATGCCCTTGATGAGAGAAACCGCATATTACCTCAGAAAACCATTGAGAAATCTGCTTTGTACAAGCCGGTTTCGGAGTTGGTTCCTACGCTGCTCCCCTTCCTGAAACTGCAGGAGCTGCGTAAAGCCGGGGATGAGGCGGAGGAACCGTCAGTAACGTTGTGAACCCGGGCGAAAGAACTCAAATAGTTAACTTTGCGAAAATTTTTTCTGATGAATTTCGTTGATGAATTACGGTGGCGCGGATTGATACATGATATCATGCCCGGCACCGAGGAGATGCTGAAGAAAGGAATGGCTTCCGCTTATATCGGTTTTGACCCGTCATCGGATTCCCTTCATATCGGGAACCTGGTTGGGATCATGATATTAAAACATTTTCAGCTTTGCGGGCACAAGCCATTCGTCCTGGTAGGAGGTGCCACCGGCATGATCGGTGATCCTTCGGGAAAATCGGAAGAACGCAACCTGCTGGATGAACCGGCACTCCGTCATAACCAGGAGTGCATCAGGCAGCAGCTTGTCCGGTTTCTCGACTTTTCCGGTTCCTGTCCCAATTCCGCGGTGATGGTGAATAATTACGACTGGATGAAGGATTTCTCATTCCTTTCCTTCATCCGGGATATCGGCAAGCATATTACCGTCAGCTATATGACCGCCAAGGAGTCAGTAAAAAAACGGCTCGATTCGGGGATGTCATTCACTGAATTCAGCTACCAGCTGGTCCAGGGTTACGATTTCCTGCATCTTAACCAGGAATATGGTGTAACGCTTCAGATGGGGGGATCGGACCAGTGGGGCAATATTACCACGGGAACCGAGCTCATCCGGAGGAAAACCGGAGGCGAGGCTTTCGCCCTGACCAGCCCGCTGATAACCCGGACTGACGGGGGTAAATTCGGGAAAACTGAAGCGGGCACTGTCTGGCTCGATCCGGATAAAACCTCCCCGTATCATTTCTACCAGTTCTGGCTGAATGCATCCGATGAGGATGCGATCAATTACATCCGGATATTCACCTTGTTACCGAAAGAAGAGATCGCGGAACTGACAGCCAGGCACCAGGAGGCTCCGCACGAGCGGATCCTGCAGCGAAAACTGGCTGAAGAGGTTACCCGCTTTGTCCACTCACAGGAAGCCCTGGATATGGCGGTGGAAGCTTCCAATATCCTCTTTGGCCGCGGAACGCATGAAACCCTGGCTGCGCTGGATGAACGCACCCTTCTGTCGGTTTTTGAAGGGGTTCCTATGTATGATCTGGAATCCTCCTTGCTGGCTGCCGGAATCCCGGTTCTCGATTTGCTGGCCGTGCATACCCCGGTTTTCCCCTCCAAGGGAGAAGCCCGCCGGATGCTGCAGGGAGGAGGGATCAGCCTGAACAAGGAAAAATTGTCGGATCCCGACGGGATCATCGGAAATAACCATTTGATCAGCAGCCGCTTCCTGCTGGTACAAAAAGGGAAGAAGCAATATTACCTGATCCGAGTGATTTAATTACCTGGCTATGAATTCATACCTGAACAACAAGAATCTGCTGGACCTGGCGGTAAAATGGAAATACCACCTGGGGATCATCGCTATCATTGCGGCGGTGATTGCTATCGTTTTTTCAGCCCCGACTTTCCTGAAACCGAAATACCGTTCCTTTGCCATTGTCTATCCTGTCAACCTGGGAGAGTATTCTGAAGAGAGCTATACCGAACAGATGCTCGAAATCCTGAACTCAGGGGAATACGGGACCAGCTTATCGAGGCCTTTAAACTTGACCAGCACTACAGGATCCCCAAGGTCTACAAGTTTTACAAAACGGCTTTGTACGCAAAGTACTCCGATAATGTTTCTTTCCGTAAAACCGAAAATGAAGCGGTCAGGATCGAGGTGCTGGATACCGATCCGCGGTATGCCTGTGCCATGGTCGATTCGGTAAGGGTTTTCTATGACCGGAAGGTGGAAGAGCTTCACAAGGTCAAGATACGGGAGGAATTCAATATCCGGAAGGATGAACTGGCACGTTACCAATTCAAGGTCGACAGCGTCAGGCGCAGGCTTTCCATCCTGGGAGGCGAGTACGGCGTGATGGAGCTCAACGGGCAGTCAGAAGGGATTTCCGCCGCTTATTTCCAGGCTGTTTCAACGGGCAAGAACAACGAGGCCATGGAAAAATATTACTGGAACATTGCCGAGCTTGCGCCGGAGTATAAACAGCAGATCATGAGCCTCGAGAGTCTGATGAAGGACCTGTCCGAAGCCCAGACCAAGTATCATAGCGCTTATCGTGAATTGACCAAGGTGATCACCTATTCCGTGGTAGTTACGCCACCTTTCATTGCCGACAAGAAATCCTGGCCCAAACGTTCGGTGATTGTGCTTATGTCCGTTTTTTTCACCCTGATCATGGCAATGGTGGTAATCGGTGTTATCGAGAATCGCAGCAATACTAAACCCGTTTAGCCTGCTCCGGCAAAAGTGGGTGCAGGTCATCCTGGTGTACCTGGTCAGCCTGGGCTTTGTACTGGCCCACTCTTACCTGATGACCAAGGACAAGATGCTTCTGCTTGCCCTCCCGGCCGGGTTGCTGGTTTTACTGATCGCCATCTACCGGTTCCAGTGGCTTTTCTGGTTTATGCTCTTTTTTGTTCCCCTGTCGGTTCCGCTCAAGGAATTTGTCCCGGGGCTTGAGATCAACATGTTCCTGCCCACCGAGCCGCTCCTGGCCGGGATGCTGGTCATTTTCATCCTCAGGCTGGCCCTGGAGGGCGGTTACGACCGTGAAGCGCTACGCCATCCGGTTACCGTGATCATCCTGCTTCAACTGGTCTGGATCCTAATCACTTCAGTCACCTCGACCATGCCGTTGGTTTCCTTCAAGTTTCTGGCATCGCGGTTATGGTTCCTGGCAGTGTTTTATTTTATCGCCCTGCAGTATTTCAGGGATAACCCGCTCAATATCAGGAGATATATCTGGACTCTGCTGATCTCCCTGGCCGGGATTGTCATCGTGATCACCCTGAAACACAGTTCACTGGGCCTGTTCGATCAGAAAGCATCGAATCCTGCGGTCGATCCTTTCTTTAACGACCATACCCTGTATGGAGCCATTATGGCATTGTTTCTCCCGGTTGCGGCCGGATATGTCATCCGCTCACCGCTGAAATCCTGGATGAAGGCGGGTGCACTGATCGTCACTTCGTTGCTCCTGGCCGGACTGTTGTTTTCCTATGCACGGGCCGCATGGATCAGCCTGGCAGTTGGTTTACTAATCCTGATGATCATCCTGTTCCGGATCCCCTGGAAAGCCGTCCTGCTGGTATTTGGAGCATTGATCGTGGGCTTTCTGGTTTTCGGCAAGTCCATCCTGATGCAGATGGAGGGCAATGACCAGGATTCATCGGATAACCTGGCGGAGCATGTGCAGTCGATTTCCAACATCACAACGGATGCTTCCAACCTTGAACGGCTGAACCGGTGGAGCTGTGCCCTGAGGATGTTTGCCCGGAAGCCGGTTTTAGGCTATGGCCCGGGTACCTATATGTTCCAGTATGCCCCTTTCCAGAAGGCATCGCAGAAAACCATTATCAGCACCAATGCCGGTGACGCCGGGAATGCCCACTCCGAATTTCTCGGCCCCCTCAGCGAATCGGGCCTCATCGGATCACTCCTGATGCTGGCCCTGGTGATTTATGCGTTCATAACCGGCGTGCGGGTTTACAAGGCGGAAACCCATCCGGAACTGAAAATGGTGGCTTTGGCCGTGATCATTGGTCTGATCACCTATTTTGTTCACGGGACCATGAACAATTTCCTGGATACCGATAAAGCTTCGGCGGGGGTGTGGGGATTTCTGGCGATACTGGTGGCAATGGACCTGGAAAAAGGAAAAAGGCAAAAGGAAAAAGGAAAAAGTATTTGAGTTCGTTTCTTTTTCCTTTTTCCTTTTGCCTTTTTCCTTTTGCCTTACTCTTTCACCCTCTCCATGTACGTGTTATCCACCGTATTGATCCTGATCTTGTCCCCGATATTGCAAAACAGCGGCACCATGATGATTACGCCCGTTTCAATCCTGGCTTGCTTCAGGGATGAAGTGGAGGAGGTGTCGCCCCGGACACCCGGTTCAGTGTAGACAATCTCCATCACAACGGTCGGAACCAGTTCGGCATAGAGCGGGGTTTCAGTATCGGCATGAATAACCATTTCCACGTCACCGCCCTCTTTCAGCAATCCTATGTTGTTGATCAACTCTTCTTCGATGCTGATCTGCTCATAAGTCTCCTTGTGCATGAAATGATAACCCAGATCGTCCTTGTACAGGAACTGATAAGGGCGCCGTTCAACGCGGGTCTCATTGATTTTATGGCCGGACGTGAAAGTCACTTCAATCACCTTGCCGGTAGTGATGTTCTTCAGTTTGGTGCGGACAAAAGCCGGGCCCTTGCCCGGTTTAACATGCTGGAAAGAGATGATGGCAAATAATGCGTCGTTGTACTCGATGCACATGCCATTACGGATATCAGCGGTGGTTGCCATATGTCAGCAGGATAATTTTCCGGTGCAAAAATAAGTGAAAAGATCAGATTACCTAATGTATGATTCGTGACTCGTGATTCGTGATTCGTGATTCGTGATTCGTGACTCGTGACTCGTGACTCGTGACTCGTGAGCCGTGACTCGTGACTCGTGAATCGATTTCCTTTTTCCTTTTTCCTTTTTCCTTTTTCCTTTCCTTGTGCCTTCTGCCCTCCTGCCCTCCTGCCTTTGTCAAAGCACCTTGTTCCTGGGTATGCTGGCAATGAACTCCTTGAGATAGTGGGGTTCGAAGTAGGCGGTATCCAGGAAATCTTTCCGCAGCCAGGCTTTTTCCGCGAGCACGGTCTGACCGGCGGCAGAAGAACGTACGTCAGGGGCAAAGCGTGCGTTTGGATGGGTAATGAGGCCGGCCGCCTTGCTGCTGCCGTCGCCGAAAAACCAGACCGGTTGCTGATCAAGAATTCTGTCAAAGGAATCCTTGGTCAGGACCAGGGCTTCTGCCGGTGATATTTCTTCCAGATCCGGATTGTAAAGTGCAGCATAGACCTCCATTCTCCTGGCATCGAGCATCGGGCACAGGAGGGCATCAGGAACAGGATGTGTACCGGTGAAATGCGAAGCCAGGGCCTGGAGGGTGGCAATCCCGATAAGGGGTTTTCCCGATCCGTAACCGAGCCCCTTGGCCACTGATGTCCCGATGCGCAAACCGGTAAAGGAACCGGGCCCCATGCTGAGGGAGACAGCATCCAGTTCCGGGATGGAGGTTCCGCATGCTGCCAGGATCTCGCTGATAAAGAGGGTCAGCCGGGTGGCATGGGACTTGTCTTCCGCCGATTCCTTCAGTGCGATCAGCTTTCCGTCGCGGCTGAGGGCTACGGAACAGACCGGAGATGCCGTTTCAAGATGAAGGATCAGGGCCATAAAGAGAGTGTTTACTTCTTCTTGACGTCCTTAAACAGGTCTTCCTTGGCGACGATCTCCACCTGGTCACCATCCTGAAGCTTCTTGGAGATGGCGTTGTAAGGCGCTATGATAACCTGTTCGTTTTCCTCCGGCCCTGACAGGATCTCGATATAGTTTTTATCCTGGATGCCGGTTGCGACCTTGCGGATGGAGACGGTCTGCCCATCCACCGTAAAGAGCACTTCCATCAGTTCCTCCCTCGGGACGGATGCAGTTTCCTCGGTCTCCTCCTGGGCCGGGTTGGTTGGATCCTTGACGGTTTTGACCTTGGTGGTATCCGTTCGGGTGGTTACAGCCTGGATCGGGATTGAAAGAACATTGTACCGCGTCTCCGTGCAGATCTCAACGGTGGCGGTCATGCCCGGCCGGAACGGGTATGGGCCAGCTTTCCCGGTTTGGACAAGGGAAGCATAGGATTCAGGAAGGATAAAGATCTTGACATTAAAGCTGGTCACCTGGTCAAGCGAGGTCCCGGTTGTGTTCGCTGAATTGGCCATCTCAGTGACAATGCCCCGGAAGATGCTTCCGATATAGGAATCGATGGTGATAGTAGCCGTATCCCCCAGGTTAACCCTCACGATATCATTCTCATTGACTTCAACCTGCACTTCCATGCGGTTCAGGTCGGCTATCCGGAGCATTTCGGTACCTGCCATCTGTCCGGTTCCGACCACCCTTTCTCCCTGCTCGACCTTCAGGCCGTAAATGATTCCGTCGATCGGGGCATAAATGGTTGTTTTGCGAAGGTTTTCCTCGGCTTCCTTAAGAGAAGCCTCCGTGCTCTTGACGGTAAAAGATGCAGCCGAAACAGCCTGTTTGGCCGCTTCAACCTGGGCGGCGGCAACGTCATACTGCGTTTTGGCCGTTTCAAAATCCGCATCGCTCAAAACACCCTGGTCATGCAACTGCGTGCTCCTTTTAAAGGCGAGCTCCTGCTGTTTGAACTGGGCTTCGGTCTGAACCTGGCTGGCCTTCGCATTGGAGAGGTTGGCTTTGGCCGAGTTTAAGGAGGCATTCACCCGGTCGCGGCTCGAGATATAAAAATCCTGCTTGATCTTGACCAGGAGATCGCCTTTTTTCACGGAATCACCCTCCTGGATGTTCATTTCCACAATTTCACCGGAAACATCCGGGCTGATCTTGACTTCCGTTTCGGGTTGTATCCGGCCATTGGCCGTGATCGTTTCCAGAATGGTTCTCTTCTGGATCCTCTCCACCGCCACACGGGTCAGGGGCCCGGTT
>Ga0208047_1000143_pt1 | contig 26268 bp, 20 predicted proteins | sample Kivu_220m_FD_184162 | JGI IMG/M metagenome (GOLD analysis project Ga0208047, IMG submission 184162) | Freshwater microbial communities from Lake Kivu, Western Province, Rwanda to study Microbial Dark Matter (Phase II) - Kivu_220m (SPAdes)... | ecosystem: Environmental > Aquatic > Freshwater >...
CCTTTCAAGGACCGGATCCGGCACCTGGAATTCACCCGGCTCGAAGCCGAGGGCCCCCGGGCCGTCGTCGAGGCCCGGCTCGTCTGGGAAATGGACGCCGCCACCCCGCTTCTCGAGGAACGGCGGAGGATGACCGTCCACGCTCTCAGAGAAGGCGAGTATCTCCTCGACATCGTCTTCGGGTTGACCGCCCTCGGCGACGAAATCGAATTCCGGAGCGATGAGGTCCACTACGCCTGGCCCTACCTCCGCCTCGAAAAGCGCTGGAGCGGAGAGAGCGGGGGGAAAATCATGAACGACGCCGGCGCCGAGGGGGAGAAAGCGACCAACATGCAGGTCGCCAAGTGGATCGATTATTCGAACGCCGTCGAAGGCGAGGCGGCCGGAGTGGCCGTTTTCCAGTATCCCGATTGGGCCAACCACCGCTGGCTGACCCGCGAATACGGCTGTTTCGGGCCGCGCCGGCCGGACGGCGTGAGCGGCAAGCCCTTCCTTCTCCTCAAGGGAGGGACGGTCCGCCAGCGCGTCGGCGTCCTCGTCCACCGGGGGAATGTGAAGACGGGAAAAGTCGCCGAGCGCTACGACGACTACGTCAAGGACAAGCTCCGCTGATGAACCGGCGCCGGTTTCTCCAAACGGCCGCCGCGGGAGCCGGCCTCCTCGCCGGCCTTCGCCGGACGGCGCGCGGCGAGATCAAGATCGACCGGATCGATGTCTTTCCCGTCCTCTATCCGACGGTCGGATATTTCAAATTCCTCACGGGGGCCCGCGGCGCGGCGGGGCGGCCGGCGGTCGTCGTCAAGATTACGGCCGGCGATGGGACGGTCGGATGGGGACAATCCGTCCCCCTCCCGACGTGGAGCGACGAGACCCTGGAGACGGCGGTCGTCGCCCTCAAGGAATACTTCGCCCCGGCCCTCGTCGGCCGCTCGCCCCTCGACATCGCCGGCGCCCACGCGGCCATGGACAAGGCCGTCGCCCCCGGTTTTTCGACAGGGATGCCGATCACCCGGGCGGGAATCGACTTGGCCCTTCACGACCTGGCGGGCAAGATCCTCGGCCAATCGGTCGCCCAGATGTGGGGCCGGCCGGCCGGAGGGCCGATCACCCTCTCCTGGACGGTCAACGTCCTCAAAATCGACGAGGCCGCGGCCGCGGTCGAGGCGGGGAAAAAGCGCGGCTACCGACATTTCAACCTCAAGGTCGCCCCGGACCCCGAATTCGACGCCGCCCTGGCCCGCGAAGTCCGCCGCCTGGCCCCCCAGGCCTTTCTCTGGGCCGACGCCAACGGAGGCTATGACCTCGAAACGGCCCTCAAGGCGGCTCCCCTCCTGGCCGAATCGGGAGTGGACGTTCTCGAGGCGCCCTTCCGGCCCAACCGGATCGGCGCCTATCAGCTGCTCAAAAAGCAGGGAGCTCTGCCCATCCTCATGGACGAAGGCATCGTCTCCCGCGTCGAGCTCGAGGAGTTCCACAAGCTCGGGATGCTCGACGGCCTCGCCGTGAAGCACGCCCGCTGCGGCGGCCTTGCCCCGGCCCGAAGCCAGGTCGGATTCTGTCTCGACCACGACCTGATGTGGCTGGGCAGCGGGCTGACCGACCCTGACATCTCCCTCGCCGCCGCCTTGGCGCTCTACGGCGCCTACGGATTAAAAAAGCCGGCCGCGCTCAACGGCCCCCAGTTCCTGGCGGCCGATATTCTCAAGAAGCCTCTCCGGATCGAGAACGGCCTGGCCTATCCGCCGAAGGGGCCGGGCCTGGGCGTCGAGGTCGACGAGGCTAAACTCGCTTATCTGATGAAAAAAAGCCCGGTGAAGCCATGAAAACGACGGCGATCGTTTCGATTTCGATTTTCCTTCTCGCCGCGGCCGCGGCCGGCCAGTTGAATTTCATCGATGACCCGAAGGCGGGGGCAATGACGATCCGCGACGGCCGGGTCGACGTCCTCGTCTACCGCTACGGCGACCAGCTCAAGGAGGGCGTCGATCCGAAGTCCACCCGGTCGAGCTACATCCACCCCCTCTACGGACTCGACGGGCGCGTCCTGACCGACGATTTCCCGGCCGATCATGTCCATCACCACGGCCTCTTCTGGGCCTGGCCGGTCGTCAGAACCCGCGGCCTCGTCACGGGCAACTGGGAGGTCCGGACGCCGCCCCTCCGCCAGATCTTCTCGCGCTGGACCATCCGGGAGGTTTCCGTCGCCTCGGCCGAGCTCGGCGTCGAGAACTCGTGGATCCTGGACGGAAAGGAGAAAGTCGCCCGGGAGAACGTCCTCATCCGGGTCATGAACGTTGAGGCCGGAGAACGGCGGATCTATCTCCAGATCGCCCTCGAAGCCGTCGGCGGCCCGCTCGAGCTCCAGGGCGCGCCCGAAGGGAGCAAGGGCTACGGCGGGCTATGCTTCCGAGGTTCCCCCCTCTTCACCGGGGCGGCGATGACGGCCGACGACAGCCCCCTCGAGGCCGACGTCGTCAACACGCCCTTCCGCTGGGGGGGGCTCGCCGCCAAGGACGCCGAGGTGCGGATCGAGGTCCTGCCCGACCACCCCGGCGGCCCGAAAATCCCCTGGCTCATCCGCGCGAGCTACGGAGGCGTCCTCAATCCGTCCTGGCCGGGTCTCTCCCTCGTCGTCCTCGAGCCGGGGGAGCCCGCCCGCTTGAATTATCTTGTCCGTATCCGAGGCGAAAGGCGATGACCTGAACATGTTTTTCCGCCTCGTCCTCATCCTCTATCTCACCCTGAACGCCTATCTCATCTGGCGAATGTTCCGCGCCCTCGCCGGGACGGGATACCGGAAATGGCTCGTCCTGGCCGTCTACCTTCTCTTTTCCTACTGCGCGTTCCTCCAGCACCGGGTCGAACGTCAGGAGCCCACGTTTTTCACCGAGGCCGTCATCCGGCTGGGCTCCCTATACGTCGGCGTTCTCCTTTATCTCGTCTTCTACACTCTCCTCGCCGACGTCGTCCGCCTCATCGACCGCCTCGTCCCCATCCTGCCCAAGGCCCTCCGCGACGACCGGCGCCGGGCGGGACGGGCGGCGTTTGTCATCGTCATCGGCCTGACCCTCGTCACCGTCGCCGGCGGCTTTCTTCACGCCCGCCACGTCCGGGTCAGGACGATGGACATCACGATCGACAAATCCGGGCACGGACGGGAAGGAATCAGCGCCGTGTTTCTGGCGGATATCCACGTCGGCCCGTTCCTTTCGACGTCGCGCCTCGAGCGGATCGTGGAGAGAATCAACGCCCTCGACCCCGACGTCGTCCTGATGGCCGGCGATTCCTTCGACGAGGGCCTCCCGCCGGCGGAGCTCGAACGGCTGCCCTTCGTCCTGTCCAAAATCCGCGCCCGCGACGGCGTCTTCGCCAGCGCCGGCAATCACGAGTTCTTCGCCGGGATCCGCAACAGCATCGCCATCTACGAACGGGCGGGGATCTCGTTCCTCATGGACCGGGCCGTCCTCGTCGCCGATTCTTTCTACGTCGCCGGACGCAACACCCGGACTTACATCGGGCCGGACCGGAGGCGGGTCCCCATCGCCGCGATCTTCCAGGACGCCGATCCCGCCTATCCTTGGATCCTCCTCGAGCACGTCCCCGCCCATCTCGACGAGGCCGAGGCGGCCGGGGTCGACCTTCAGCTTTCCGGGCATACCCACGCCGGCGGCGTTTTCCCGGTGACTCTGATCAACGGCCTCCTCTATGACGTGGGGGCCGGCTACGGACGGCGGGGGAAAACCCAGATTTACGTCACCTCGGGGGTCGGCGTTTGGGCCCCTCCCATCCGGGTCGGGACGACGGGCGAAATCGTCCGGATGAACATCAAATTCCGCCCGGCCGGTCTTCCTTGATATCAAAGACGGGCTTGTGCTACGGTGTTCTCGAACCCGCCGGAAGGAGGTCTCATCCCCCATGCCTCAGATCAATCGACGGGAATTCCTGACAAGCATGGCCGCCGGGACGTCGGCGATGACCGCGGTCAAAAAAAGCCGGGCGGCGACATCGAGCCCTTCGCAGGGACCGGCCGGCCGAGCCGCCGGCCTGGCCGATCCCGCGTTCCGCCCTCTCCCCCTCGGGGCGGTCAAGCCCCGGGGCTGGCTCCTCCGCCAGCTCCGCATCCAGGCCGCGGGATTGAGCGGCCATCTCGACGAATTCTGGCCCGATGTCGGCCAAAGCAAATGGTTCGGCGGACAGGCCGAAGGCTGGGAGCGCGCCCCATACTGGCTCGACGGGTTCATTCCCTTGGCTTTCCTCCTCGACGACGCCGGCCTCAAGGCCAAGGCGGCGAAATATGTCGAATATATCGTCGCCCATCAGCGTCCCGACGGCTGGTACGGCCCCTATCCCGAGGACGCCGTCGCCAAGCGCTACGACATGTGGGCCATCCTCCTGGCCGACAAAATGCTCGTCCAGTACCACGATGCCACGGGAGATGAGCGCGTCCTGCGGGCCGTCGAGAAGAGCCTCCGGGCAATTCTCTCCGGGCTCGACAAAACGCCTCTCTACGACTGGGGCCGATACCGCTGGTTCGAAGGGCTCATCCCCGCGTTTTATGTCTACGAAAAAACCCGCGAATCCTGGCTTCTCGACCTGGCCCGCAAGCTCCGCAGCCAGGGTTTCGATTATCCCGCCTTCTACGCCGCGGAGGACGTCACGGTCCCCACGCCCCGGCGCGGCCTTTGGAAGTGGGGCAAGCACGTCGTCAACACGGGCATGGCCGCCAAGGCCGCCGCCCTAAGCTGGCGCCTCGGACGGAGCGAGGCCGACCGAGCCTTCGCCGTGAAAATGATCGAGATTCTCGACCGCCATCACGGCCAGGCGACGGGGATCTTCACCGGCGACGAGTGCCTGGCCGGGAAAAATCCCGTCCAGGGGACGGAGCTCTGCGCCGTCGTCGAGTTCCTCTATTCCCTCGAGCATCTCGTGTCCGTCTTCGGGGATCCCCTCTTCGGCGACCGCCTCGAGAAAGTCGCCTTCAACGCCCTGCCGGCGACTTTTTCGCCGGATATGTGGGCCCACCAGTACGACCAGCAGGCCAACCAGATCCAATGCACCATCAATCCGGACCACATGTGGACGACGAACGGGCCGGAGTCGAACCTCTACGGCCTCGAGCCCAATTACGGCTGCTGCACGGCCAACATGCACCAGGGTTGGCCGAAGTTCGCCGCCCATCTCTGGATGACGACCCCCGACGGCGGGATCGCCGCCGTGGCCTACGCCCCGAGCGAAGCCAAGTGGATGTCCCGAGGCACGCCGGCCGCGGTCTCCGTCGAAACGGACTATCCCTTTCGCGAAACGATCCATATCACGGTCCGGACGGAACGGCCGGTCCGATTCCCCCTCGTCCTCCGGGTTCCCGCCTGGGCCGAGGGGGCGACCCTCAAGATCGCCCGCGAGGAGGAGAAGAAGCTCAAGCCGGGGACGTTCCACCGTCTCGAGCGCGAATTCCGGGGAGTCGTCGAGGTGAACCTCCGCTTCCCGATGAAAGGCCGGGTCGCGCCGCGCTACAACGAGGCCGCGGCCGTCGAGCGGGGCCCTCTCGTCTTTGCCCTGAAAATCGGCGAGTCCTGGACCCGGGTCAACGCCGACAAGCCGCACCGCGAACTCCCCCACGGCGACTTCGAAGTCCGGGCGACGACGCCCTGGAACTACGGCCTGCTCCTCGACGAGACCGATCCCGCCGCGAGCCTTTCCTTCGAGGAAAGGCCGGTCGGCGATAAGCCGTTCTCGCCCGAAGGGGCAGGGGTCGTCGCCCGGGTGAAGGCGAAAAAGATCCCGACCTGGAGGCCGGCCCACGGCTGGGCGGGCGAAATCGCCCCGGGGCCTTACGAAACCCGGGAGCCGGAGGAGACCGTCGAGCTCATCCCCTACGGGTGCACGAACATCCGGGTGACGGAATTCCCGCGGCTCCGGCAGGCGAGCCCGGCCTCAAAGGCGGATGCCTAAGCCCCCTTTGAGCTGAAAGCCCGAGAACTGGAGCTTGAACCCGGTCGGGCGGGGACGGACGTTCCAGTCGGCGACGACGACCTTCGACGCGGCGAAAGTCCCCCAGCTCTTCACGGCCGAGACCTCCGTGATGAGCCATGAGCCGTCCACGTCGAGTTCAGCGAGCGTCTCCCCCCCCGTCGTCTCGAAGGTCCTCGTCCGGCTCGTCGCCGGTCCGGTGAACGCGCTCGCCTCCCGGAAAGCGTAGCCTGCCTCGCCGAAGAGATCGAAGAACCTCGCCGGCCGGAGGCGAAGGATCACGCCGAGCTCGCCGTGCCAGGATTTCGTCCGACCCTTCATGACCCGCCGTTCCGAGAACTCCGACCGGAAGCCGCCCCCGTCGGCGAACTCAAGACGGACGTCGGTCGCGGCTTCGGTCTCGACGACCATCGGGCCGCCGGCGACGAAGATCTCGTAGCGGAGGAGCCGGCCGAGGTCCCAGCCGAACGTCGCGCTGAGCTGCGGCAGCCAAGCCCTCACCGATAGCCCGAATCCTGGATTGTCGTACCGGTCGGTGAACGTGTTCCCGGAGGGATCCCGGACGGTGGCCAGGAGGCCGACGCTGGACGTCCTGGAGGCGTCGAGGCACTGGAGGCCGAGGGCGAGGGCGAGGGTGGGGCTGAGCTCGTATTTGAGACGGAATCCCCACGGCGTCCCCCGCCGAAGAGGACGGAACGAGCCGTCTCCGGTCCTCTCGAAGCTCACGGCATAACCCTTGGACGCCAAGGTCTCGTACCGGTCGAGGTAGAAAAACCTGAGATAGGCCTCTTCGTAATCGGCGATGAGGTCGAGCTCGGCGGGCGGGAGCGTGGTCGTGCCGCCGTAGAACTCGAACTTGAAGTTCGAGAGCCGGAAGGGATAACCCTTTTCCTGGGCCGCGGCGGCCGACGGAAGGAGGACGGCCAGAACGGCGATTCTCGACAGAAAAATCCGGTAGGGATGAGAGCGCATCGATACACCTCATAAAGGAATTATTTTACGACGGAACGCTCCGGCAGGCAAAGCCAACTTGTGACCGCCGGACGCCTGTGCTAGGATACGTTTTTCGAAGCGATCGCTCCTCCCATGGAAGATCGACCTAAAGCGAACACCCGGCTCCTGCCCAAGGCGGTGATCGCGGCAAGCCATGGACCGATCAACGCCCTCTCCAGGTTGTTCATCGGACTCGGCCTCGGCCCCAACGCCTTGAGCCTTCTCGGAATGGCCGCCGGAGTCGCGGTGGGAGTTCTCATCTGGCAAGGCTTCCCGCTCTGGGCTCTCTTGGCGGGATTCCTCTGCGGGGTTTTCGACCTCTGCGACGGCCAGGTCGCCCGGTTGACGGGCCGGACGAGTCCTTTCGGCGCTTTTCTCGACTCGACGCTCGACCGCTACAGCGAATTCTTCATGTACGCCGGCGCGGCCGCCTGGATGGACACGCGTTGGACGTACCTCCTGGCCGGCCTGGCCTTCCTCGGGTCGGTCGGGGTGAGCTACACCCGGGCGAGGGCCGAAGGCCTGGGACTCCAATGCAAATCCGGCTGGATGCAGCGGGGCGAGCGGCTCGTCCTTCTCGGGCTGGCGGTTATCATCGGGGTCGCGGCCGCAGAGCTCCGGACGGCTCTGGCCGTCGCCCTGGGGATCATTGCCCTCCTGTCGAACATCACCGCCGTCCAGCGGATATTTTTCGTCTACCGGAGGATCGGGAAGTCCCAAGGGCCGGCCCCTGGATAATCGGCCCCGGTTTTCGTTACAATATTTCCCATGAACAGCAGGAATGGGCCCCCCCTCGTTCAGCGGGTCATGATCGCCTTTGGGGCTCTTCTCGTTTTCGCCGCGGCCTGGCTCGCGGCCTCCGAGACGGGCGAAATCCGGGGCAAGGTCACGGACGACACGGGCCAGGGCTTGCCCGGCGTCGAGATCTCCGCCGCCGGTCCGGCCCTCCAAGGGGTCCGGTCCGTCTTGTCCTCGAAAGACGGAGATTTCTTCTTTCCCCTCCTCCCCGTCGGGAGCTACACCCTGACCTTCAGGCTCCCGGGCTTCGACACCCTCATCCAAGAAAAAGTCATCGTCCGGCTGGGAATGACGACCACCCTGACGGTCAAGCTGGCCGCCTCGACGCTCCACAAGGAAGTCACGGTCACGGCCGAGGTGCCGCTCATCGATAAAACCTCGACCGACACCTCTTACCGCCTCTCGGCCGCCGACCTCGAGAAAATCCCCTCCCAGAACCGGACGATCGTCGACGTGACGAAGTACACGCCCGGCGTCACGGGAGTCCGGGTGAACACCCGGCGAGGGAGCGCGACCGAGGGCCAGCCGAGCTTTCGCGGCGAGGGCGAGGAGGGCAACCATTGGGTCGTCGACGGCCTGTCCGTCAGCGGCGTCCGGTTCAAGAACTCGGGCCTGCGGCTGAACTTCGACTCCCTGGAGGAAGTCCAGATCATCTCCGACCCCTTCAGCCCCGAATACGGCGCGGCCTACGGCGGCGTCGTCAACATGGTCACGAAAAGCGGGTCGAACGAATTCCACGGCGCGGCCAGCCTCGTCTTCGACAACAAGGCTTTCCAGGCGGACCGCCGGCCGCAGCTGTCGATCGTCAGCGAGCCCAACGATTTTTCCAACGCCAACGCCTTTTTCAACCTCGGCGGGCCGGTCGTCAAGGACAAGCTCTGGTTTTTCCTCTCCGAAAATTACTACCGGTCGACCGAGGAAACGGTGGCCGGGACGTTCGATTACCTGGCCGTCCCCGCCGGGACGAAAACGACCGGCAACAACAACCTCTTTGCCAAGCTGACCTTCGGCCCGACGCCCAACCACAGCTTCTCCGTGACGGCGATCTACGACAAGTCTTTCCCCCAGAAGGGAGGGACGGGGCTTCCCGAAATGAACGAGGGACGGGATACGGAGGACCTCCTCGTCCGGGCGAACTACAAAGGGATCCTCGACGCCACGACCTTCATCGAGGCCGGGATCGGGGCGGTCCGGCGCAAGGACTTCCGCCACCCGAGCGACGGCGTCCTGGGTCCGGCGATGTACTACATCGAGGACCTGGCCCAGAACGTCCACAATTCCTACGGCGACGTCACCGACGACGAACGCCGTCTCGACGCGGGGGTCAAGCTGACGAAGTTCTTCGAAACCGAAACTTTCGGCGACCACGAAATCGCCGCCGGCTTCGAATATTACGACTTCGGGTCGGAGTTTCTCGTCGATTTCACGGGCAAGGACGAGGATCTTTTTCCCGGGAACGGATTCGACGCCGGGACGAAATACTACTTCGACACCTGGCGGGGCGGCCGCGGGACGCCGACGTTCTTCTACGAATACGGGACCTTCGACTTCATCAACTCGGCCAACGGCCTCGGCCTCTATGTCAGGGACAAGGCCTCCTTCGGCCGCTTCACGGTCATGGCCGGAGTCCGCAGCCAGACCCAAGTCTGCCGCGACGAGGAAGACAAAGTCCTCTGGCGCTGGGGCCTCGGCGATTTCCTCTCTCCCCGCTTTTCCCTGGCGTTCGACCTTGGCGGCGACGGCCGGAACATCGTCAAGGCGGCCTGGGGCCGGTTCTCCGACCTCATCACGACGATGCCCCTGGGCTTCTTCAACACCGGGGCGGGGCTGACCTTCCGGACCTACCGCTGGCAGGGAGGGGCGGCTCCGAGCGAGGCCGAGCTCCATGACCCGGCCCTTTGGCGTTTCGAAAACGAACAGAAGCTCCAGGCCTTCGAGGTCGCCAAGGGCGTCAAGCCCGATTTCCAGTCGCGGCTCCTTCTCGAATACGACCGCCGTTTGGGCCCGGACTGGGCGGTCAAGGCCCGCTTCGTCCGGGCGACGGCCAAGGATCTTCTCGAAATCCTGGCCGTCTTCGACCTGGAGAACCTCTACAAGTTCGTCTACGACAACTTCGAGCACAAGCGGCGCGACTACACCGGCCTCGAATTCGAGCTCAACGGCAGTTTCGGCCGGCGCTTGTTCCTCAACGCTTCCTACTCCCACGCCCTAGCCAGGGGGACGAATCCGGGCCAGAGCGAATCGGGATCATGGTCGCAGGAAGAGGGCAGCACGAACTACCTCGGCCTCTTCGGCAACCACATTTACGTCCCTCCGATCGCCGAGCTGGCCGAAGTCAAGGCCTGGGCCGACGCCCAGCTCGGCGGCCTCGGCGGGCGCGGCATCGGGGACGAAGGCTGGTACGGAAAGCTCCCCTATTCGGTCGACCATGACCTCAAGGTCAACCTGGCCTACAGCGCCCCCTTCGGAATCCGGGCCGCCGCGGCCTTCGAGTATCTCTCCGGATACTATTGGGAAAAGCTGGGCTACGTCCCTTTCTTCGGCGGGTATTACAGCTTTCCGGAGGGGCGGGGTTCGCGCGAAACCCCCGGCCATGCTTACCTCGACGTCTCCCTCGAGAAGGGCTTCCCCTGGGGCCTTTCCCTCCGCCTCGACGTCTTCAACGTCCTCAACAGCCAGCGCCCGATTTCCTACGTCAAGGAGAACATCCCCCTCTTCGGAACGGAATGGGCCCTCCAGCAGCCGCGCCGGGCGCGGATTTCCGCCCTATTCAAATTCTAGCTTATTCGACGGTGACGGACTTCGCCAGGTTGCGGGGCTGGTCGACGTCCGCGCCCCGCTTGGCGGCGATGTCATAAGCGAAGAGCTGGAGCGGGACGACGGTCAGGAACGGCGACAGCAGGGGGTGGACCTCCGGGACGGGGAGGACGACGTCGACGTGTCTGGCGATCTCGGCGTCGGCCTCGCCGGCGACGGCGAGGATGTATCCGGCCCGGGCCTTGATCTCGGCGATGTTGCTCAGCATCTTCTCGTAGACCCGGTCTTTCGGAACGACGACCAGGGTCGGCATTTTCTCGTCGATGAGGGCGATCGGGCCGTGCTTCATCTCCCCGCCGGCATAGGCCTCGGCGTGGATGTAGGAGATCTCCTTGAGCTTGAGGGCCCCCTCGAGGGCGGCCGGGAAGCTGACCCACCGGCCGAGGTAGAGGAAATGGGAGAAAGAAACGAATCGCGCGGCCAAATCCTCGACGTCCTTGGCCCGGGAGAGGACGCGCTCGACCTTGTGGGGCAGCCGCTGCATCTCCTCGAGAATCCCGAGGACGTCTTTCGCCTCCAGGGCTCCCCTCTTTTGGCCGAGGTCAAGGGCCAGAAGGGCGAGGGCCGTCATCTGGGCGGTGAAGGTCTTGGTCGCCGCGACGCCGATCTCGGGGCCGGCGTGGGTGTAGAGGACGCCGTGGGCTTCTCGGGCGATGGACGAGCTCACGGCGTTGGTGACGGCCACGACGGCCGCGCACCGCGGCTTGGAGGCCCGGAGGGCGGCCAGCGTGTCGGCCGTCTCGCCCGATTGGGAGATGACGACGACGAGGGTCTCCTTGTCCATGAGGAAATCCCGGTAGCGGAACTCGGAGGCGTACTCGACGGAGGCCGGGATCTTGGCCAGGGTTTCCAGGAAAATCTGGCCGGCCAGCCCCGCGTGGTAGGACGTCCCGCAGGCGATAACGACGGCCCTCCGGACCTTGGCGAGGACGCCCTCCGTCAGGCCGATTTCGTCGAGAAGGACCTCGCCGGCGTCGAGGGAGACCCGGCCCATGAGCGTATCGCGGATGACCTCGGGCTGCTCGAAGATCTCCTTGAGCATGAAATGCTTGAAGCCGCGCTTTTCGATCATGAGCGGATTCCAGCCGATCGTCTCGACCTTTTTATCGAGCGGGATTCCCCGGAAGTCGGTGAATTTCGCCCCGTTCCCGTCGATGACGGCCATCTCCCCGTCTTCGAGGAAGACGACCTTCGAAGTGTGGACCAGGATGGGATTGATGTCGGAGGAGACGATCGTCTCGCCGTCGCCGAGGCCGACGACGGCCGGGGGGCCGTTCTTGGCGACGACGATTTTCCGGGGGTCGCGGGAGGCGATCGCGGCGACGGCGAACGCCCCCTCGAGCTCGGCCGCGGCCGTCCGGACGGCGGCGCCGAGGTCGCCGCGGAAGTGCTTCTCGATGAGATGGGCGATGACCTCGGTGTCGGTCTCGGTCCGGAAGCGATGGCCCTCCTCGCGGAGCCGCTTCTTGAGGTCGAGGTAGTTCTCGATGATCCCGTTGTGGACGACGACGAGCTCGCCCGTGCAGTCGATGTGGGGATGGGCGTTCGTCTCGCTCGGCCGGCCGTGGGTGGCCCAGCGGGTGTGGCCGAGGCCGTAGGACCCCCGGAGGGGATCGGCCCGGAGCGACTCCTCGAGGACGGCGATCTTCCCCAGGACGCGCCGGATTGAGACGGCTCCCCCGTCGACGACGGCGACACCGGCCGAGTCATAGCCGCGGTACTCGAGCTTCTTCAGGCCCTCGACGAGGACCGGGACGAGGCTCTTCGGTCCGATGTAGCCGATGATCCCGCACATGATTTCCCCCTCCTAACCTTGGCCCAGCCGGGTTTCACGCGCTGGCGGGCCCGGGCTACGGCCAAGGCGTCCGGCGGGACGTCCTTGGTGATCGTCGACCCCGCCGCGACGTAAGCCCCCCGGCCGACCGTGACCGGGGCGATGAGCTCGGTTCCGGAGCCGATGAACGCCCCGGCTTCGACGACCGTCCGGTTCTTCCGCCGCCCGTCATAATTGCAGGTGATCGTCCCGGCCCCGACGTTCACTCCCTCGCCGATTTCGCTGTCGCCGAGATAGGTCAAGTGCAGGGCCTTGGCGTTCCGCCCGAAATCCGTGTTCTTCATCTCGACGAAGTTCCCCACCCGGGCGCCTTTCCGGAGGACGCTTCCCGGCCTCAGGCGGGAGAAGGGCCCGACCTGGACGCCGTCCTCGAGCGTCGCCTCCTCGATGACGGACGAGCTCAGGACCCGGACGTCGTTCCCGAGACGGGCGTTCAGGAGATGAGCGCCGGGATAAATCCGGCAGCGCTTCCCGATCTTCGTCCGGCCCTCGACGACGATCGAGGGATAGAGAACGGTCTCCGGCCCGATCTCGACGTCCAGGTCGATCCAGGTCGAAGACGGGCAGAGGATCGAGACCCCTTTCCCGGCCAAGGACCGGAACTTGCGGAGGCGAAGGGCCTCCCCCGCCCGGGCGAGGTCGAACCGGGTGTTGACCTGGACGATGTCCTCCGGACGCGAGGTCGGACAAACATCGACCGGACGTCCGGCGTCGGACAAGAGCCGGACGGCCTCGGTCAAATAGTATTCACCGGACGTTTTCGAGCGGGAAATCCGCGGCAGAACCCGGAGAAGGTCCTTCATCCGGAAAACGTAGATCGAGGCATTGACCTCCCGGACGGCTTTGAGCCCGGCGTTCGCCTCCCGCTCCTCGACGACGGACCATCGCCCCCCGCCCCGGCGGACGATGCGGCCGAAGCCCGAAGGGTCGTCGAGGACGGCGCTCATCACGGTCAAGGCGCTTCTCTTCCGCCGATGTCGGGCCACGAGGGCCCGGAGCGCATCCGGACGGACAAGCGGCATGTCGCCCGGCACGACGAGGACGTCCTCGCCGTTGCCGGCCTCGAGCTCTCGACGGGCGGACTGGACGGCATGGGCCGTGCCCTTGGGGATTTTCTGCTCCGTCAGGCGGGCTCCGAGCGGCTCGATGACTTCGGCGACCCGGTCTTTCGCCGGGCCGGCGACGACCAGGATGCCGGCGGGATCGACGCCCTGGACGGCGTCAAGGACGAGCCGGAGGATCGGTTTCCCCAGAAGGGGATGAAGGACCTTGGGGATTTCGGACTTGAACCGGGAGCCCTTCCCCGCCGCGAGAACGAGCCCAATGAGCCGGGAGGCCATCAGCTTCGGACAAGGAGCCTGAATTTCTTGTCATCCCAGAGGGACTCGAAGGCGGATTCGTTCTGGGACAGGATCCGGAACGATTTCTCGAGCTGGATGGCCGAGCGCAGGGATTCGAGGGCGGCCTCGTTCCGCCCGGAAAGGCAGTGCGCCTGGGCGACCAGGAAGTGGATTTTCGCGTTCTCGGGACCCAGCTTCAAGCCCTTCTCGAGGAGTTTGAGAGCCTCCTCGGTCTGGCCGTTGTTCATCAGGAAGACCGCGGCGTAGTAGTGATCGTCGGCGGTTTTGAGGTCGGGCGCTTCCTTCGGCGCGCGAAGACGGCTCTCGGCGATCCCGAGATAGGTCCTGGCCCGGTCGACGAACTCCCGCTCGCCAGGATACTTCTCCACGAAGGCGCGGAGGGCCTCGGCCGCCTTGTCGAATTTGCCCTTGCGGAACTCCTTCACGGCCTCGGTGTAGGCGGCCAGGGTCTTCTGGTATTCGTCTTTCTTGGTTTTTTCGTCCTTCATGAGAAGCTCCCAAATTCGAAGTGGGGCATATTTTACCCGAATCCGGCCTCCTCGGCAAGGCCCCGGGGCGGCGCGGCTCAGCCTATCAGGACGAGGATGCCGGCGGCCACGCCAAGGGCCGCGGCCTGCAGGAGCGCGAACAGGGGAAAGGCCAACGGCCCCTTCCGCCAGCGGTCCCGGAAGCCGTTGTCGGGACCGAAGAAACCTTTCGCCGCCTTGGCCTCTTCTCCCGGAGGGCCGACGGCTTTCCGCAAGGCCTCCAGGATGTCCTCGATTCCGGGTGGGGAATTCTCTTCCCGGAGAAAGACATCCGAACCGTCCTTGAGCCGCAGGATCCACATTTTTTCTTCCGACTCGCGGCTGCTGGCCGCGCTTCCCCGAAGGTCGTGGGCCGCTCGGCGATCCCCGGAGAGAGCGGCGACCACCGACCCGACCTCCGCCGCGGCGGCGATCCCTCCGGACTCCTTCAGCACCCCAGGATGGAGGGAGGCCATCTCCTGGAAGGCGTAAAACGCCTTCCGCTCGCCGTTGGCGACGTGGAGCCCGTCGTCCGCGACGCGCATCGTCGCGGTGAACGTGGGCACCATCCGTCGGGCGGCCCACATGACGGCCGCGGCCAGAAGCCAGCAAACGGCGACGACGATGAGATAGCCGTCGGTGAACGCTTTTCGCGAGCCGCCGGCGACCCAGAGCGGCACCAAGAAGAGCAAACCGAACATCGCCGCCAAGGTGAAATCGCCGAGGGCGATTTTCCAAAGAGGGAACCGGATCGCCTCCGGGTCCTTCCTGGGCCGGGGGATGAGAAGGTATAGAACCGCTCCGCCGGCGACAACCCAGGGAGCGGCGCTCCGGTAGGGATAACGGACGATCTCGGCCTCCCCGGAAGAGGCGAACCACCACAACCATGCGCCGATGACGATCCCCAGATACAGAACCCATCTCTTCCAGATCTCCATGGAACTCCTCCTTCAGTCTGGACTCATTATACCGCCTTCCAAAGCCGGAGTGAAAGGAGGCGAAATCGCTCAGCAGACGGTGACGGTCAGGCCGCGGTCGTCGATCTCGTAATCGAAGAAGCGGGCCCGGGGGTTGGGTGGGCGGATCGACAGGGAGCGGCGGACCGCCGCGGCGTCGCGCGGGGATTTGCAGACGATGAGGAGGAAACCGCCGCCGCCCGCGCCGAGGAGCTTGGCCCCCCAGATGTGCTTTCGAATCCGGCCGAGGAGGGCGTCGATCTCGGGCGTCGTCGAATCCGGGTCGATCCTCTTGTTGAGGCTCCAGGCGACGTCGATGAGCTCGCCGAAACGGCGCTGGTCCTTGCGCGACATGGCGTCGACCATCTGGGGAGGGTAGGCATGGAGCCGGCGGAGGGTGTCCATCGTCGCTTTGTCCCGGTCGAGGTAATGGCCGACGACGGAGCGGAGGATGTTCTTGGCCAGCCGCCGGAGTCCGGTGTAGTAGAGAAGCGTCGTCCCCCCGTTGCGGCCGGGGTCGAGGACGTCGGCCGGGACGTAATGGACGAGGGGGTCGGGGACAAGACCGGCCTCGGAGGTGATCATCTTGACTCCCGGCAGGACTCCGCCGACCTGGTCCTGCCAGCCTCCCCCCGTCGTAAGCTCCTGCTCGAGTTGGAGGACCTTGTAGAAGAGCCCGTCGGCCGTGAGGGCGCGCCCCATCATCCGGGAGATGACCGCGACCAGGACGGCGCCCATGATGCTCGATGTCCCGAGGCCGCTTCCGCTGGGAATGGCGGCCAGGGTCGTCAGTTCGATGCCGCCGCCGAAGCGGCGGAGCATGTCGGCGAGCGTCCGAACGCCGGCGGGCCAGCGGGCGTGGGCCGGCGAGAATCCCGACAAGGCCAAGGCCGCCTTGGCCAGCCCGAAGCGGCTCGCCGGATCCTTGTAGTCCATAAGCTCGTCGAGCCTCGCGACCCGGAGGCCGGCGCCGTGATCGATGGAGCTGATCCGGATGTCGAGATGGGGAGTCACGCGGAGGTAGGCATGGATCGGCGGCTGCCCGTTGAGGGTCACGGCGGCGTTGATGACGCACCCCCCGCGCTCGAGGGAGTAAGGCGGCGTGTCGGTCCATCCGCCGCCGAGGTCGAGGCGGGCCGAGGCCCGGCCCCAGACGATCTCGTCCGAGCGAAGACAGCTTCGAGGGGGAGAGAACCGGCGCCGCTCGCCGAAGACGATCGTCCGCCCGATCATCTCGAAGGCGGCATCCTGGAGGGCCCGCGCCCAGGAGGAAGGGTCGGAGGGGGGAAGAAGGGCGAAAGCTTCGAGGATGTCGCGCTCGGGGGGAGTCAAGGTCTTGAGGAAACGGCGGCGGAACGCCGGCCAGGCGGTCCGGCCGAACGGCCGGCCGGCCAGGAGGGCCGTCCCGAGAGCGTGGAGAACGCGGGCGAGCTCGAGACGCCCGGTCCATTTCGCCGTCCGGGCCGAACCCGCCGCGGCCTTCAGGATCGAGCCGATGTCATCGACCGCCGCGAGCCGGCCTGTTTTTTTCCAGAGGGCGACAAGCTCGGCGGCCGAGAAATCGGGCTCGCTCCGGAAAAGCCGGAGGAAAGATGGGGGCCGCATCTAGGTCCGCCGGCTCGCCTCGACTTGAGCCGCGATCCAGGGATAGGTGTGGGCGATGCCGTCGCGGAGGGAGAATTTCGACGTCCAGCCGATCGAGGTGATGCGGTCGTTCGTGAAATTGCGGGCCTTGACCCCGACCGGGCCGGAGACGTGCTTGAACCCGATCGTCTTGCCGGAGACGCCGACGATCGTCCGGGCCAGCTCATCGACCGAGACGTATTCCCGGCGGCCGATGTTGACGCCGTTTTCGAGGTCCGAGGCCATGAGGCGGACGATGCCGTCGACCAGGTCGTCGATGAAGGTGTAGGCCCGCATGGCCGAGCCGTCGCCCCAAACCTCGATCGTCCCGCCGTCCTCGGCCTCGGCGACCTTGCGGCAGAGGGCGGCCGGCGCCTTTTCCCGCCCGCCCCGCCAAGTCCCCTCGGGACCGTAGCAGTTCTGGAAACGAGCGAGCCGGATGATCATCCCGAAGCGCCGGCCGTAGGCCATGGCCATCCGCTCGGCGTAGAGCTTTTCCCAGCCGTACTCGTTGTCAGGCAAGGCCGGGTAGGCGTCGGTTTCGGCGAGCTCGGGCTCATCGGCCGTCATGTCCCGGTAAACGCAGGCGGAGGAGGAGAAGAAGTAGCGCTTGACCCCGCTCGCCGCGGCGCTGTGGCTCATGTGGATGTTGATGAGGGCGCTGTTGCGCATGATCTCGCACTCGGCGGAATGGATGAAACCCATGCCCCCCATGTCGGCGGCCAGCTGGAAGACCTCGTCGAAGGCCGCGCCTCCGGGGAGCTCCAAGGCCGCCCGGCAATTCATCTCCTCGCGGAGGTCGAGAAGGCGGAAATCGTCGGCCGCGGTCGGCGAAAACTCGGGATATTTGAGGTCCGCGCCGCGAACCCAGGCGCCCTCGGCCTTGAGCCGCGTGACGAGATGGCTGCCGATGAATCCGCCGGCTCCGCAGACAAGGACTTTCTTCATGGCCTCGCTCCTTCGGACGGATATCATATCAAAAAAAGAAGGGGGACACATTAAAGTGTCCCCCATCTTAATCAAGGGGACAAGAGGCGGTGGACGGCCTGAAGATGGAGACGATGGCCCGCCTTGTGGGCCGTAATCCGGCCGATGAGCGGGCTGCCGAGTAGGGCCAAGTCGCCTATTAGGTCGAGAAGCTTGTGGCGGACGTATTCGTCGGGAAAGCGGAGCGGCGGATTGACGACGTCTTTCTCTCCCAGGACGATTGTATTCTCGTAGGAAGAGCCCAGGGCCAAGCCTTGCCGACGGAGTCCATCGACATCTTTGAGAAAGCCGAAGGTGCGGGCCGGGGCGATATCCCGAACGAATTCCGGCCAGGTCAAGGCCATCTCGCGGCTTTGAAGGCCGATCATCGGATGGTCATAAGAGATTGCGTAGGTCAGAGTGAGTTTCTCCCCTTCCTCGACGGCAGCCGGTTCAAGCGTGATCCAGGCCCCCTTCTCCTCGACGGTCATTTTCTCGACGATTCGCAGGGGAGGGCGGGCAGCCGGAAGCTCCTCGAATCCGGCTTTTTCGACGGCTTGGACAAAAGGAAGGGCGCTTCCGTCCAGGATCGGGATCTCTTCGGCGTCGAGCTCGACAAGACAGCTCCCGATTCCGGCCGCCCAAAGAGTCGCGAGGAGATGTTCGACCGTGCCGATCCGGAAATTTTCGCCCTGGAGCACGGTGCTGTTGAGCGTGAGGGCCCTGTCCGGGCTCAAGGTCAATTCGGCCCCCCCCAGGTCGGTCCGCCGAAAAACGACTTTCCCGCCCCCTGAAGGAACGAGCCGAAGGCGAACGGGTTTTCCGGAATGGACTCCAATCCCCTCGATCTCGACCGCCTGCTTTATTGTTCGATTCATGCTGAGCCTGTCAGGCCAAAATATTCTAACATACCCGGCTTAATTCGAGCCGGCCATTAATGTTCTTATCGTCTTTACGGTCACAGCTATCCCCCCTATCCCTTACGTAATTGGGTAAATATAGTAGTTATCACCGTATTTTCCATCTTATGTTAATATTGGGGCATGATATCCCAGCTTGAAGACATCCTGGGGAAGGTCCACCGGGGAGAAATGACCCCCGCCCAAGCCCTCGACCTCCTCCGGGACTACCCCTACGAGGACCTCGCCTTCGCCAAAGTGGATCACCACCGGGAAGTCCGGAAAGGCTTTCCCGAGATCATCTACGGCCTGGGCAAAACGGACGGCCAAATCCTCAAGATCGCCGGGGCGATCATCCGCCGGGGCGGCAACCTCCTCGTCACCCGGGTCGAGGCGGCGACATTCGCGAAAGTCCGGAAGGCCATCCCCAAGGCCGCCTACAATCCCCTCGGCCGGATCATCTCCCTGCGACAAAAACCCTCCATCCCCGGCAAGGGGAAGATCTTCATCCTCACCGCCGGCACGTCGGACATCCCGGTGGCCGAGGAGGCCTTCGTCACCTGCGAAATCCTCGGGAACGAGGTCGAGCGCGTCTACGACGTCGGCGTCGCCGGCCTTCACCGGCTCCTCGGCGAATACGGCCGGATCAAGGACGGCCGGGTGATCATCACCGTGGCCGGGATGGAAGGGGCCTTGCCCAGCGTCGTGGCCGGGCTTTTCGCGGTCCCGATCGTCGCCGTCCCGACGAGCGTCGGCTACGGGGCGAGCTTCAAGGGCGTGGCCGCCCTCCTGGCCATGCTGAACTCCTGCCCCGGCGGGGTGGCCGTGGTCAACATCGACAACGGGTTCGGCGCCGCCTACCTCGCCTCCCTCATCAACCACCTCTAGCCGGGGCTTGACAAAGCGTTCGGCGGAACCTATATTCCTAGAAACTTTTAGAAAACCCTAAACGAAGCGGGCCACCCGTTCAATGGAGATTATCGACCAAATCCGGGGGGCGGCGAATATCGTCGAAATCGCCGGCCAATACACGACCCTCCGCCAGCGCGGGCGGAAGTTCGTCGGCCTCTGCCCCTTCCACGCCGAAAAAACGCCGTCCTTCACCGTTGACGCCGAAAAACAGCTCTATCACTGCTTCGGCTGCGGCGTCGGCGGCGACGTCTTCTCCCTGGTCATGGAAAAGGAAAACCTGAGCTTCCCCGAAGCCCTCCAGCACCTCGCCGAAAGGTACAACATCCCCCTCCCCCGCCGCGGCTTCTCTCCCCAGGCCTTGAAGCTCGAGGACCAGGTCCAGAAGGCCAACGAGTCGGCCCTGGCCTTCTTCCGGAAAAGCCTCCTCTCGACCCCCGAGGGAAAACAGGCCCTGGAATACCTGAGGAAACGCGGCCTCTCCGATGCCGTCATCCAGGAATTCAAGCTGGGCTACGCCCCGAACGCCTGGAACGCCCTCGGGGAATACTTCAAGGCCAAGGGCGTCGCCGAAAGCCTGCTCGAAAAGGCGGGGCTCATCCTTCCCGGCCGGAAGCCGGGCGAGTATTACGACCGATTCCGGGGGCGGGTCATCTTCCCGATCTTCAGCCTGACCGGGAAAACGGTCGGCTTCGGCGGCCGGTCCCTTTTCGACCAGGAGCCCAAATACCTGAACTCCCCGGATACGCCCGTCTACACGAAAGGCCGTCTCCTCTACGGCCTCAACGCGACCAAGGAGGAGATCCGCAAGGCCGGGGAGTTCATTCTCGTCGAGGGCTACACGGATTTTCTGTCGCTCTACCAGGCGGGATTCAAGAACGCGGCCGCCTCCCTCGGCACGGCCCTGACGCCCCATCAGGTCGGCCTGGCCCTCCGTTTCGCCCCGAAGGTCGTCATCAACTATGACGGCGACGCGGCCGGACGGGCGGCCGCCTTCAGGGCGGTTCCCCTCTGTTTCGAGAAGGGGATGGAAGCCCACGTCCTCCTCCTGCCGGGCGGCCTGGACCCCGACGGTTTCCTCCGGAAGAACGGCCCCGAGGCCTACGCCGGCCTCCACGCCGCCGCCGTCCCCGCCCTGAAATACCTCATCGACGCCTCCGTCGAGGGGAAGCGGATGTCCGTCCCCGAGGTCAAGACCAAGGTCCTCCGCTCGATCCTGGCCGTTCTCGACGGGATTCCCGACGCCGTCGTCCGCTCCGAATACCTCCGCCAGGCGGCCGACGAGCTGAAGGTCGAGGAGTCCGTCCTCCGCGGCCTCTCCCAGACAAAGGCCTCGGCCCCCGCGGCGGCGGCGGCGAGCGGCTTTCTTCCGGCCGAGAAGCGCCTGCTCCAGATCCTTTTCGAAAGCCCCGGCCTCAAGCCGGACCTCCTCCCCGAGATCGAGGGGCACGATTTCAGGGGCTTGAAAAGCGAGCCGATATGGAGGATAATAGTCGATTCTTTTAAAAAAAATAAGGATATCCAATTATCCGAGCTGCAGAAGGAGATCGGGCCTTCGCTCTCCCGGGAGCTCTCCGAGACCCTGATCGAGAAGGCCGGACCGCCGGCGGCGGAGGAGGCGTGGGACTGCCTCTGCGCCCTCGAGGTCTCCTGCAAGGAAAGCGAATTGCGCCAAGTCCAGGCCGAGATCGCCCGCGAGGAGAAGGGGGGAGACCGGAAAAAAGTCGAATCCCTCCTCTCCCGGAAGCAGGACCTCATCCGAAGGATCATGGCCCTGAACGGCCGGGCCGAGGCGGGAGAATGAGAGCCGTGAAACGGATTGCCCTTCGGGACTGTACTCAATAGAGAGGACCTTCGACGAGCCAAGGAGCGCAGCGTGTCGGCGGAACATAAGCTTCACAAAGACGAGATCTCCGAGCTGATCTCGAAAGGACGAAAGCAGGGCTATCTTCTCTTCGAGGACATCGACAAGACCTTCCAGGACGAGGTCGACTCGGGCGAAAACTTCGACGATTTCCTGACCTCGATCGACGATTACGGGATCAAAATCCTCGACGCCAAGGGGAACGACCTCGCTCCCCGGCGGCGCAAGAACGAGGTCGTCACGACCCAGGGGCTGGAGCGGACGACCGACCCGGTCAAGCTCTATCTCCGGGAAATGGGCAACATCTCCCTCCTGACCCGGGAGGGGGAAATCGCCATCGCCCGGGAGATCGAGCGGGGGGAGAAGTCCATCGTCAAGGCCCTCTCCAAGACCAGGATCGTCCTCAACGCCGTCCTCAACCTCGAGGAGAAGATCAAGGCCGACGCCATGGTCCTGACCGAGGTTTTCGAAATCACCGAGGACGACGTCGCCGAGGGCAAGCTCGAGGAAAAGAAGAGACAGGTCCTCGCCAAAATCAAGAAGATCAAGGACCTGAGCCGCAAGCTGGACAAAATCCCGGCCACGAAGCGGGCGACGATGACCCGGAGCCGGATCATCGTCCGGATGAGCGCGCAGATCCGGGACCTCAACCTCCGCTCGAGCCAGAAAGAACGGGTCATCGAGCTCCTTCGCCACCGGCTCCACGTCATCAACGAGCTCGAGGAGCGCCGGGATGACTTCGAGACGAGCCTGGGCAAGGCCCGGAAGAAGATGGACGCCGAAGACCTCAAGCTCAAGCTCAAGGACGTCCAGAAACTCCTCCGGGGCTACCAGAAAGAGATCGGCCTCGACCCGGCCAACCTCCGCAAGATCATCCGGGCGATCACGACCGGCAAGAAGATCAGCGACCAGGCCAAGAAGGAGCTCGTCGCCGCCAACCTCCGCCTCGTCGTCTCGATCGCCAAGAAATACTCGAACCGCGGCCTCCAGTTCCTGGACCTCATCCAGGAAGGGAACATGGGCTTGATGAAGGCCGTGGACAAGTTCGAGTACCGGCGGGGGTACAAATTCTCGACCTACGCGACCTGGTGGATCCGCCAGGCCATCACCCGGGCCATCGCCGACCAGGCCCGGACGATCCGCATCCCGGTCCACATGATCGAGACGATCAACAAGCTCATCCGGGTCAGCCGCCAGCTCGTCCAGGAAATCGGCCGCGAGCCGTCGTGCGAGGAGATCGCCAAGAAAATGGACATGCCGGTCTCCAAGGTCCGGAAGATCATCAAGATCGCCCAGGAGCCCATCTCCCTCGAGACGCCGATCGGCGAGGAGGAGGACAGCCACCTCGGGGACTTCATCGAGGACAAGGTCATGCCCTCGCCCCCGGACACGGTCATCCACATCAACCTCCGGGAGCAGATCGAGGAAGCCTTGAAAAGCCTGACGGACCGGGAGGCCAAGGTCCTCAAGATGCGCTTCGGCCTCGGCGACGGGAACGAGCACACCCTGGAGGAGGTCGGCCAGCAGTTCAAGGTCACCCGGGAGCGCATCCGCCAGATCGAGGCCAAGGCCCTCCGGAAGCTCAAGCATCCGAGCCGGTCGAAGAAGCTCCGCTCCTTCACCAACGGATTCTGACGCAAGCCCTTCTCCCGCAAAAAGTTAGGCGCCGGTTGTGCCCCCGCCCGTTCTGTGGTATAAAGGGGCGTCCTGGGCCTATAGCTCAGCGGTAGAGCTCCCGGCTCATAACCGGTCGGTCCCAGGTTCGAATCCTGGTAGGCCCATTTGCGATGAAGGATCCAATTGTGGAAATCGCGTTCGACCGATTGATCAAGCTCCAGCATGTGGACCGTGAGATCTATACGACAAATTCCCTTCTCGAGGCCATCCCGGCAAAGGTCGAAGCCATCGACCAGGGCATCCGGCTGACGGCCGAGATCGTCGCCCTGGCCAAGGACAATCTGGCGGCCAACCAGAAAAAACGGCGCGAGTTCGAGGGCGAAGTCAAGGTCCTCAAAGAGCAGGTCGCCAAGTTCCGGCGCCAGCTCAACGACGTCAAGACGAACAAGGAATACAGCGCCCTCCTCAAGGAAATCGAGGAGACCGCACACAAAGTCGAAGGGATCGAGGAGGTCATCCTCCAGGAAATGATCTCGGCCGACGACATCGAGAAGGAAATCAAGACCGCCCAGGACAAGCAGGCCGTCGAGGAAAGCCGGCTCCAGGAGGAGCGGAAGACGATCCAGGCGGAGCAGAAAGAACTCGAAGCCCGGCGGGACGTCCTCCTCAAGGAGCGGGAGGCCATTCTTCCGACGATCCCCCCCGACCAGGCCCGGCTCTATCTCCGGATTTCCAGGAAGATGTCCGGCGTGGCCATGTCCCCGGTGACGGACGACTTCTGCTCGATCTGCCAGATGCGCGTCCGGCCCCAGATGCTCGACGACCTCATGGCGATGAAGGAGATCATGACCTGCGAGGCCTGCGGCCGGATCCTCTACTGGGTCAAGCCTCCCGAGGAAGAAGAGGACGAAGCCGACACGACGGCCGGGCCGGAATGACCCGGCTATCCTCAGCGCTTCTTTTCGGCCTCGGGGCGGATGTCGGACGGGCCGACGGTTAAAAAATAAACGGGCTTGACAAAGACTCCCAGGAAGCTGCCGCTCACCTCGCCGGTTTGAAGATGCCGGAGCAGGCGGACGAGGCTCTCCCCGAGGAGAAACGCGGCAAAGACGAAGCGCAAGACGGTCCATCCGCCGAAGGCGCCGAGCCCGAGCCTCGTCAGGTCGGGGACGACGATCGAAGCCGACAAGAGCAGGTTGAAGGCGATCGAGAGGCGGACATACGGCCGGGGGCGGTAACGGCCATAGAATTCGAGGGCAGCCTGATCCTCCCGCCGCAGAAAGCCCCACAGGGGAGCGAGGGCGTAGGACCTCGTCGAGGCGATGTTCCGGGCGCGCTCCACGGCCGGCTCCGCCTCGGGGAACCCCGATCCGCCTTTTTGAAAACGGTACAGGCGGCGGGTTCCCTCCCGCTCGGAATCGACGAGGGTGAAGGGTTCGCCCCGAAACACGATCCCGCCGGCCCGCTCCCACCACGCTTTGGCGACGGGGGACCGGACGACGAGGGAATCGCCGCAGACGGCGTACTCATCGCTCATGACGTCGGCCCGTGCCTCCTTCCTCAGGCGAAGCCCGAAGACAGCCAGAAAAAGGCTTCCGACGGGCTCCCTGAGGGAAACGTTGAAGATCAGCCGGACCAGGCCGTCGAAAAGGGCCACGGCGGCCAGGATTCCCGCCCAGGCGGGAATGAAGCCGCTGAACTTTCCCCCGGCCCCAAGGAATTGCAGGACGAAAGAGACCGCCGGCAATAGCGAGGCAAGGATTTCCAGGACAGCGGAGAAAAAAGTCGCCCGGACGGGGTCGAATTCGAACGACGACGAAAGCCGCTCCTGATGCTTGGCCGGCAGAAAACCGAGCAGCGGCTGAGCCGCCCCGGCGAGGGCTTTTTTCCGGCCCTGGACCCGTTCGGCCTGGATTTCCTCGAGGAATTTGCGCTTGGCCTCTTCTCCCCACTCGACGTAAACCCGGATGGTGTGATCCCCCGTCCACGGCTCCAGACGGTAGATCCACTCGCCGCCGGCGTTGAGCGAGGAAACGACCTCGAACAACTCTTCGCTGATCCGGACCGCGGTTCCGGGGTGCGTCACCGCCCGGCCGGATCCTTCGATGCGGGCCCGGAACCGGGGATGGGGAACCGGAAGGCGGATTTCGCGGGCGGTCGGCATGGAACGATATCCCGCCGCCACTATATCCCCGCCTTTCCCGGAGTGTCAATTCACCCGGAGCGATATCGCTCGACGCCGATCGACGAAAGACCGATGAGAAAATGCCGCTCGGCCAAGCGTCCATCCAGGTGGACGGAAAGACGAGAAAAGGATTTGCATCATACACAATATATGTGTATAATTAGTGCATCCCTGGCCGGAGGACAAGGCGATGCAGACCCGCTACAACATCACGCTTGACGAGGACATTTCCAAGGAACTGGAAGCCGTGGCCGAGGAGCTCGGCGAGAAGAAGAGTCTTATCATCGAGAAGGCGTTAGCGGTCTATTTCGACCTTCTCGACCTGAAAGTTGCCCGTAAACGTCTGAAGGACCTCGAAAAGGGCCGCGATAGGCTCCTTGACGCCGACCGCGTCTGGAAAGAGCTGGACCTCTGAGCGTGTACAAGCTCGAATTCTTGGAGAAGGCCAAAGACGACCTGAAAAGGATCGACCGTGCTCACCAAAGAATCATCAAGGAGAAGCTTCTCATCCTCGCCGAAAATCCGGAAGCGCTGAAGAACAACATCAAGAAATTGTCGGCCGAGGAAGCTATTTATCGTCTGAGAGTCGGGAGCTATCGGGTCATTTTCCGCAAGGAGGAGCGGCGGCTGGTCATCCTGATCATCCGGATCGGGCACCGGAAGGAAATTTATTTGGCGCTCGGGTGAACGTCAGAACGAGGCCTGAATTCCGATGAAGGGGACGATGGGGAGGTAATGGACGGTGTGCTCCCGGCCGTCGTCCCAGTATTTGTAGTACACGTTCCGCCGGTCGTAGACGTTTTGGATGTCGAGATAACCGCTCAGGCTCCATTTCTTGAAGGCGAAGCTCTTTTCGACCCGGATGTCGAGCCGATGATAGGCCGGATAGCGGAGGGTGTTGACCTTCGTCATGTCGAAGTAGCTGTTGTCCCGGAGGACGGACATCTGCATGTCGAAAGGGGTGTAAGGC
>Ga0208047_1000144_pt1 | contig 26252 bp, 28 predicted proteins | sample Kivu_220m_FD_184162 | JGI IMG/M metagenome (GOLD analysis project Ga0208047, IMG submission 184162) | Freshwater microbial communities from Lake Kivu, Western Province, Rwanda to study Microbial Dark Matter (Phase II) - Kivu_220m (SPAdes)... | ecosystem: Environmental > Aquatic > Freshwater >...
GAGTATCTACTGTATGGTAGAGATACACTTGGCTGGGCAATATATGTTTTTAAAAGGTAATAGATAGATTTAGAGTGGCTGGGGAGGGAGGATTCGAACCCCCGCTCTACGGTCCAGAGCCGCATGTCCTACCCCTAGACGACTCCCCACAAAGAAAAGCATGAATAAGAGTATTATTATATGTAAAAAGCATAATAATGCTATCAGAAATTTTTATGTGTGGCAAAATAAAATAACAAATTACCAGGAAATAATATTGGGTTTAAATCATATAAAATGATGAAAATGAAAGAGTCGAAAGAAGGGCGTAAACCTTTATCACTACTCGGTTTTTCTTATATAGAAAGTAAAGACATTATCATTTTTTTCAATCTTTAGAAGTTCATTTCCTGTCATTTTTGCCCAACTTTTTATATCAGGTTCGGAACCGGGATCATCAGCGATCATTTTTAGTATCTGACCTTTTTCCATGCTGGTTATTTTTTTCCTGGTTTCAAATACAGGAACAGGGCAGTATAAACCAACGCAGTCCAGATACTCGTCAAAATTTACTTCATTTTCTTTTTTGTTGTTATCGTTCATAAGAGTCTGTCACTATATAGTTTTTTACATATTAAATTACTTTGATTTAATAACTTTATATTCTTACAATCATTCCTATAATTTCGCTCCGCAGTTAGGACATTTATCCATTTTATCCGTAACGGGGTAACTGCACAGCGAGCAGTGGCTGACTTTGAAATTACAGAAAGTACAGTACTCCACTTCGACACTCTCAAGTTCCATGTCACAATATGGACATCTGCAAGCTGCTTTTCTGCCTTTGCTTTTTGATTCTTTTTCAGTCATATCGACTCCAATTAACTATTTTTTGTTTTTTGTTTTTCCTGATAATTCTCAATAGCTCTGTGCAGTGCATCTGCACCCAGATTAGAACAGTGAAGTTTATTCTTAGGCAGACCTCCAAGTTCTTCGGCAACGCTTTTATTGGAAATCTTCAATGCCTCGTCCAGGGTTTTTCCTTTGGCCATTTCACTTACCATGCTGGATACGGCAATTGCCGCACCGCACCCGAAAGTCTTGAATTTTACATCTTCCAGTTTATTTTCCTTTACTTTTATGTAAAAAGTCATCATATCGCCGCAAACAGGATTTCCGACTTCACCTATACCATCTGCATCCTTTATTTCACCAACATTTCTTGGATTCATAAAGTGTTCCATTACTTTTTTTCCATACATAACCATTGGTACCTCTTTTCAAAAATGTAGATTAACCGGTATTTTTTATAGTTTTTAAATTTTAAAGGTTCGAAAGCCTAAACAAATATATTATTTTTAATCGATACTTTCAAGTATTTTAATTATTCCTTATAAAGTGGCGACATTTTCCTCAATCTGTCTATAATAGGGGGAAGAACCTCGATAACTCTTTCCACTTCTTCCTGCGTATTGTATTTTCCAAGAGAAAAAAGAACTGAACCCTGTGCCATGGTGGGGGATAGGCCCATTGCCAGAAGGACATGCGAGCTTTTCAGCGCCTGCGATGCGCAGGAAGATCCGCTGGCTGTCGCAATTCCTTCAAGATTTAAAAAAAGCAGTATTGATTCCCCCTCGATGAATTCAAAGCTTATATGGACATTTCCGGGAGTTCTTTTCGTGAGATGTCCGTTTAATTTGACATTTTTGATTTTGTCCTTTATCCCTTTGATCAGGTTATCCCTTAAGTTTGATATATTTTTTATGTTCTTATCCATTTCAGCCGCGGCTATTTCGCATGCCTTGCCGAAACCTGCAATAGCCGGGACATTTTCGGTTCCGGCTCTTCTTCCGCTTTCCTGGATGCCTCCCAGAAGCAGTGGTTTTATACGCACTCCTTTTCTGACGTATAGAGCGGCAGCTCCTTTTGGACCATACATCTGCTGGGAGGTAAAAGTATATGAGTCCACTCCAAGCTTATTGACATCAACCGGTATTATTCCTGCTGCTGCTGCGCCATCACTGTGAAATAAGATTTTTTTCTCTTTTGCAATATCCGATATTTCTTTTATCCTCTGAATGGTTCCCACCTCGTTATTTGCGTGGATTATGGAAATAAGTATCGTATCCTTATTAATTTCCTTTTTGATATCTTCAGGATTTACAAAACCATCTTTATCTACAGGTACCAGGGTCACCTTCCATCCTTCTTTTTCGAATTCTTTTAAAGGATTGATTATTGAAAAATGTTCGATCTTAGAGGATATTATATGATTTCTATTGTTTTTATTGGCTCTTGCCAGTCCCCACAGGGCAAAATTATTTGATTCTGTTCCACAGGAAGTGAAATATATTTCTTCTGCTTTGGCGCCTATAAGACCGGCTGCCTGCTCTCTTGCTTTATCCAGTGCTTCTTTTGGTGGTCCTCCGAAATCATGAAGGCTGGAGGGGTTACCGTAATTTATTTTGAAATATGGTTCCATATATTCGAAGACTCTGTCATCGACTCTTGTTGTAGAGGCATTATCGAAAAAAATTTTTTCTTCGTTCATAGTAGCTATTTATTCTTGATTATAGTTTTTATCTTTATAACATTATCAATGATTAATCGATTATTTCAAAAATTGATTTAAAAATCAAACGGCTGTCTTTTTAAAATATCTTTTTTTCTAAATAATAAATGTTGACAAATTAGTCACTATTTTTTAGTATTAAATCATTATGAATAAAAAGATGTACAGTTTCAGATTAAGCAAAGATTTAGTGGATAGCGCAAAGGAAATCGCAAGGGAAATGGGGATATCGCTATCTCTCTTTATTAGTTGTTTATTGAAAGAAAAACTGAGTCATTTAAATTTTGGGGAAAAAGCCGGTAAAATGGATAGCAATTTTATTATATCAAATGAACCTACACCTCAAATCCTGCGAGAGATTGTTTCGGAAATAAAAAAATTAAGATCGGATTTAAAAAAAATTCTTAAAAATAAAGGTTAATCTTAAGTCTTGATTTTTAAGATTATGATATGATTTTTATATAATTCTTTATCCTTTTCAGGGTCAATTCTTTTCCAAGTATTTCCATAGTCTCAAATAGGGGAGGACTTATAGGGCTGTTCCATATGGCAATTCTTGTCACTTCGGCAATTTTTCTAAGATTAAGGTCAAGATCCTTTGAAACCAGTCTCAATTTCTCTTCGGTTTCTTTTGCCGGGAATCTATCATCTGCGCCGTCGAGTGTGTCATAAACGGTATTCAGTATTTTTAGAGCATCGATATCTTTGTTTTTGAAGTAATTTTTTGACTGATCGCTGTACACGATTTTAATAAAAAAAGGAACGATTAAATCAATGCTTTCTTTAAGAGTCTTGATACGCTCTTTTATCAGCGGTATTATTCTCGCGATTTTTTGTTCTGGATTTTTAGGGCTGCCTTCCAGGTCACTTATTTCCCTGGAAGCAATATATCTTTTTACCCGGGCTTCCAGCAGCTTCTCCAGAATGGAATTTTCAATATTTCTTATATAGTATCCGTTTATCCATAGGAGTTTCTCGTAATCGAATTTAGCCGGCTTTTTATTTATGGAATCAAGTTCAAATCTTTCTATCAATTCGGTAATTGAAAAAATAGTGGTCTTTTCATCATATGCCCAGCCCAAGAGGGCAAGATAGTTCAGTATAGCTTCTTTTAGAAATCCTTCTTCAATATATTTCTCAACGGAGATGGAGCCATGTCTTTTACTTAATTTCTGACTGTCCTGTCCCAGTATCATCGGCAGATGAGTGAAATTCGGAATATCAAAACCAAGAGCTCTATAAATAAGGATCTGCTTTGGTGTATTCGACAGGTGGTCCTCTCCTCTTATGACATGAGTTATTTTCATAAGTGCATCATCTATTGCTGCGGAATAATTATAAGTGGGAAGACCATTGGATCTGATTATGATGAAGTCTTCGATATTTGAAGTATTGATCGTTATATTTCCATAAACGGTATCATTAAAATTAATTACTTCGTTTTCGGGTACCAGAAATCTTATCGCATAAGGCTTACCGCTTCTTAAATTATCTTCGATATCTTTTTGGGAGAGTCTCAGGCATTTTCTATCGTATTTGAAAGCTTTCCCTCTTTCGCTTTTTAGTAATTCGGGACTGCAAAAACATTTATAAGCTTTACTGTTTTCAATAAGTTTATCTGCGTATTTTTTATATATTTCAAGCCTGAGGGATTGTCTGTATGGACCATACTTGCCCTCGCTTTCAGGACCTTCATCCCAGTTAAGTCCCAGCCATTTCAGTGAACTCAATATAATATCTATTGTTTCCTCCTGATGTCTTGCTATATCGGTGTCTTCTATTCTCAGGATGAATTTGCCTCCGGTTTTTCTGGCATATAACCAGTTAAAAAAGGCGGTCCTGGCACTTCCTATGTGAAGAAACCCGGTCGGGCTGGGAGCAAATCTTACTCTTACTTCTTTGTCTCTTTTGTTCATAATCGATTTATTAAGGATTTACCCAGATGGTGATTTTCCTGAATGTCTCGACGGGCTGGTCCCACATAGGATCCTGACGGTGAGTGAATCCGGATGGTACTTCCGGAAATACTTCATTTTTATATTCTATATGTGTATAACCGGCTTGAATCAAAATATTATTTGCTTCGGTTATAGGCATTAATGACACCATAGGCATAATGGGTATTGCTTCAGGGGGGATGGGCATCTGTACAGTCGGCTCCTGGCCGTAACGGAACTCTTTTATTTGTATCTGGTCAAGCGGTGTATACCTGTTCGGGATCATCATCTCTCCTGTTTCTGGATTGACCACTACCTGGACATTGATCCTGTCATCCTGAGGCCTTACGAAATTTTCTATTGGCAGATCTTTTGTTGCCTCGGTCATGAATAAGTTCCAGATCATTGCCGGATGTGCACCTCCCTGAACCCTTATATCATGGAGAGTTCCCATTTCAATATTTTCTTCCGGATATCCCATCCATACACAGGCAGCAAGATTCGTGGTAAATCCCGTAAACCATGCATTTTCCGTGTTGTCAGTGGTTCCGGTTTTACCGGCACTCGGTCTGTCTTCAAGCCTGGCCCGGGTACCCGTTCCTCTTATCATGACCTGCTGCATGATTTCTATGGCTCTGAAAGCATTGATGGGGGTAATTACCTGTCTGCTTTCTTCTTCGTATTCTTCGATAATTTTTCCATCTTTATCCAATACCTTAAGTATTGCTACCGGATCATGTCTTACGCCATAATTTGCTATGGTCGAAAATGCCGTACATACTTCCAGAGCAGATACTCCCGTTGTCAGTCCGCCCAGACCCATAGCAGGATATGGTTCCATGGGAGTCTCAATTCCCATATCATTTGCCAGCTGTGCCATAGCATAAGCTCCTATTCTCATTATAAGCTGGGAATATACTACATTTACGGATTTTACCGTTGCTTCGAATACCGGCATCTCATTTATCTCATAACTGCTGTTATCGTAATTACTGACTTCCCACGGTTCACTGCTTTCTATATCGAATATTACTTTCCCATTAGGATTGAACGTCATATAGGGACTGACCCCCTGCTCAAGAGCGGTAATGAGGGCAAAGACTTTAAAGGTCGAACCGGGTTGTCTTTTGGCCTGAGTAGCCAGATTGAATTTCAATTCTGTAAAATCTTTTCCTCCAACCATAGCTTTTACATATCCGTTTCGTGGATCCATGGCAACTAGAGCTGCCTGGGGATCTTCGGGATCAAAAAGAATTTCATTTATTGCATTTTCTGCAGCTTCCTGCATTTTCAGGTCCAGAGTGGTATAGATCTCGAATCCGCCTTTGAATACTCTTTCTACACCATAATCTTTTATTAATTCCTGTTTGACATATTCTACAAAATAGGGAGCAAAAGTTTCCTGGTTTTCTTCTCTTGGCCTCTGAGTTATTATTGGCGCAATTATTGTATTATCATATTCTACCTGACCTATATAATTAAGTTCCAGCATTTTAGCCAGCACCAGATTTCTTCTTTCCAGGGAGGCCTTTTTATCTATATATGGCGAAAATAAATATGATTTAAGGAGTCCTGCAAGGACTGCGCATTCGGATAGGTTAAGATATTCAACATCTTTATTGAAATATACTTTTGCAGCTGCCTGGACCCCGTATGCGCCCTCGCCAAAATAAACCGTGTTAAGGTACATCTCAAGTATTTCTTCTTTAGAATAGAGTTGCTCGATTTGATAGGCAAGAGCAGCTTCTTTTATCTTTCTCTCATAAGATATATCGTATTTTTCCTCTGGCATATACACATTTTTTACATATCCCTGGGTAATGGTGGTCGCCCCCTGTTCTGTTCCTCCGGATGCAAGGTTTATGAGAAATGCGCGGATTATACCTTCTATATCGAATCCTTCATGCTGATAGAACCTTTCATCTTCTATTGCAATTACAGCATTTATAAGGTACCTGGGTATTTGTTCATACGATACGAGTTCCCTGTTTTCTTCACCGTGAAAGGTCGCTATAAGGGTTCCGTCGGCAGCATATATTCTTGATGTAAGGGCTTCTTCTATCGGTGTAAAATCTTCCAGTTTTGGAAGATCGCCAAATAATGAGGCAACGGTCTGGATAGCAATTAACAGAAGACCCGAGAGTGCAAATACAAATAGCAGCTGGACCGAAAGAATAACAGCAACTACCGCTATTGTTACTTTCGAAATTTTTTTATTTTTATGTTTTTTTCTTAATCTCGACAATTGTAAAAAATATTTAATGAATTACAAGAAAAAGATATTATCATATTTCTTTTTTATTATACAGAGCAACCCGACAACCAGGTTGGGATTAAATGCCTGTATTTTTTAGCAAAATATAAATCGATGATACTTGTAAAAAACAACCTAAATTTAATTTTTCCTTTATTTATATTATTATTACAGGATAATGTTTAATCCTGGTTTTGTGACATAGTTATAGGAACCAGGTTAAATATAAGTGTTTAGACGTTTTTAATTTAAATGACTGTAAGGAGTTAAGTGACCAAAAAGAATTCTATGTCTACGCTTCCTGACAAAGTAATGATAGATATGCTTAAAATATTAATAGAGATCAGGAAATTTGAGGAGAAAGCTATCGAGCTTTACAGGATTGGGAAGATCCGAGGATACCTCCACCCCTGTATTGGTCAGGAGGCTATTCCAGTAGGAGCATGCCAGGCAATCGGAAAAAAAGATTATATTATTTCCAACCACAGGGGGCATGGTCACTGCATAGCCAGAGGTGCCGATATAAAGAAAATGATGGCCGGACTTTTTGGAAAATCCAGCGGTTACTGCGGGGGAAGAGGCGGTTCAATGCATATTGCCGATATGGATCTTGGCATACTGGGAGAAAACGGAATCGTGGGTGGTGGTATCCCGATATCGGTTGGAGCAGGGTTGTCTTGTAAAATGGATGATAAGGGAAATGTAGTATTGTGTTTCTTCGGGGACGGAGCAGCGAACAATGGAGTATTTCATGAAACTCTGAATATGTCGGCTATATTAAAACTGCCGGTAGTGTATATCTGTGAAAATAATATGTACGCAATTTCTATGTGTTCAGCAGATTCGGTAGCATGCAGGGACATTGGGAAGAGAAGCTGCGCCTATGATATCCCGGGGTACATCATTGACGGCAGCGATCCGGTGGAAGTTTTCAAGACGGTCAGCCAGGCTGTGAAACATGCCAGAGAAGGAGAGGGTCCATCGCTAATCGAGGCAAAGACTTACAGGTTTTACGGTCATCATCCAAATGACCCCGCGCAGTATAGGGAGAAAAAAGAGGTTGAATATTACACCAGCCATAAGGACCCGGTAGCAAATTTTAAAAATAGATTGCTTACAGGAAAAACAATAACCGCTGAAGAAATAAATAAAATTGAAAAAAGCGCAGACGATAAAATAAATGACGCAGTTATTTTTGCTTCGGAGAGTCCGGAACCGGATCTCAAAAAATTCCTGAAAGAAAATAAGCCGGATTAATACCAGAGAGGATTTTAAGGATGATTTCAACTTTAAATAGAGGGACGAATCGATGAGAGAAATTGAATACAGGGAAGCCATAAGAGAAGCAATAACAGAAGAGATGGACAGGGATAAGAAGGTATTCTTAATCGGTGAGGACATCGGTGTCTATGGGGGTGCCTTCAAAGTGTATAAGGGCCTTCTGGATAAGTATGGTCCGGAGAGAGTGATCAATACTCCTATTTCTGAAGCTGCCATAATCGGTGCAGCAATAGGCGCAGCTCTTACCGGATACAGGCCCATAGCGGAAATAATGTTTATTGATTTTGCCGCACTGGCTATGGATCAGATTGCAAACCAGGCTGCAAAAATCCATTTTATGAGTGGGGGCAGTATCGATGTCCCGCTTGTGATACGGACCCAGGGAGGTGTCGGGAAAGGGCTGTCGGCTCAGCATTCCCAGAGTCTGGAAAGCTGGTTCTATCACATTCCGGGACTCAAAGTGGTAATGCCTTCTACGGCCAAGGATGCGAAAGGGCTTTTAAAAACTGCAGTGAAGGATAACAGCCCGGTAATTTTTATTGAACATAAAATGATTTATCCTATTAAAGGTCCTGTGCCGGAAAAAGAATATACCATACCATTCGGAAAAGCCGATATTAAAAGAAAGGGTAAGGGCGTTACAATATTTGCTTATGCGGATATGGTCCTGAGGTCACTTGAAGCTGCAGAAGAACTGGAAAGGGATGGTGTGGATTGTGAAGTCATCGATCCAAGAACACTTGTTCCTCTGGATATAAAAGCTTTAATAAATTCAGTTAAAAAGACTGGCAGGCTGGTAATAGTAAGCGAAGCGTGCCGAAGAGGTTCGATTGCTTCCGATATCAGTGCCATAGTGACGGATAAAGCATTCAAATACCTTAAGGCGCCTGTAAAAATTGTGGCAGGACTAAACACCCCCATCCCATACAACCTCTCTCTTGAACAGGCCTCTATACCGCAAAAAGCAGATATTCTAAAAGCGGTAAAAACTATTATAAAAAAATAAAAAATACCCTGTTTTGGTATATAATTATCAGTAAATTTAAGTAACTTTTTTCATAATAATTTATTAGAAAGGATAATAGTGTTTAATCTTATTATATCTCTTGGAATAGCTACATATGTATTACTCATAACCACTATTATATTTATAACCGTGGGCAGAATGAAAAGAGTAAAAAGAAAAAAAATTTTCTTCAAACTTCATCAAATTTTTGCTATAACTACTGCTGTGCTGGCAACTGTACACGGGACCCTTGCAGCACTTTATTTTTATGGTGTCATCTAAGTTCTATAGAATATTGTAAAATTTCATAATTATTACTTAAGTAAATTAAAAGTATGGATAAAAAAATAATTCTACTCACCAATGACGATGGAATAGACTCCGAAGGGATTTCTACTCTTTATAAAGTACTGGCAGAGGATGAAAATTATGACATAAAAATCGTGGCGCCGGATAAGGAAAGAAGTGCCGTTGGGCATGCCATTACAGTATTTCATCCAATTTCAGTAAGAAAAGAATACAGGAAAGGCAAATTTTTTGGATATGCGGTTGACGGGACCCCGGCTGACTGCGTAAAAATAGCAATCAAGTCGATTTTGGACAGTCTTCCCGATTTACTTATATCCGGTATTAACAGAGGAGGAAATCTGGGGGAAAACATAATCTACTCCGGGACAGTTTCGGCTGCGACTGAAGGAACGACTTACAATATTTCATCAATAGCTGTTTCGATAGACAATCTGGTCGATCCCGATTACAGTTATGCGGCTATTTTTACGAAAAAAATTGCGGCCAGGGTAATAAAGAATGGTGGGCTTCCCGAAGGAACCCTTCTAAATATCAATATACCGGATATCGGTAAAAAGGAAATAAAGGGTGTGAAAATAACCAGGCAGAGCGACGCTAAATTTAAGGATAATTTCATAAAAAGAATCGATCCCAGGGGGAGGGACTACTACTGGATGGATGGCGAATTCATAGGAAATGCAAAGGATATAAGTTACGATTATGGTGCGGTAAAAAGTAATTACATATCAATCACTCCCATTCATTACGATATGACCGACCATAAGATTCTGGATTATCTTGAAAAATGGAATATCAAAAAATAATGAACGGCTTAACTGGCAAATAACCGGAGGGTTTATAATAAACCTGGAAACATAAATTCTATGGAAATAACCAAGAAGCAATTCATATCGGATCTTGAAGTCGGCGGAAAAGCCGACGCCATGTTTATTGTTGCAAATAAACAGATACGGAAGAAGAAAGACGGCAAAGCCTACTGTTCGGTCACTCTTCAGGACAGAGCAGGAAGTATCGAGGGTGTATTATGGACGGAAGTCTATTGCAACACTGAAGATTTTACCCAGGGTGATCTCGTCCTTGTCCAGGGGGACATAAAAGAATATAAAGGATGCAAACAACTTGTTATAGGTTGTATAAAAAAGATCGAAAATAAAGAAAATATAGATTATTCGGATTACATTAAGACTACACGGAAAAATATCGATGAAATGTTTGAACGTATTAAAAAATATGCTGATGTTATTAAAAATCCCTATTTAAAGAAACTGCTTGGTTTATTTTTTGAAGACGAAAAATTCGAAGATGATTTTAAAAACGCAGTCGCTGCAGTCCGTTATCATCATGCCTTTAAAGGGGGGCTGCTGGAGCATACTCTGTCGGTTACGGAAATTTGCGATGCTGTTTACAGGGTTTACCCCAATCTGAATTATGACCTGCTCATCAGCGGGGCGATACTTCATGATATCGGTAAAATAAGGGAATACAGGACACAGGTAACCACTGAAGTAACAGATGAAGGAAGGCTCCTGGGTCATATAACAATCGGATATGGCTGGGTCCTTGAAAAGATAAAAAAGATAGATGGTTTTCCGAAAGATTTGAGCGACAGACTTCTTCATATCATACTGAGCCATCATGGTCAAAAAGAATTTGGTTCGCCAAAAAGACCCAAAATACCTGAAGCATTTATAGTCTATCATGTGGATTATATGGATGCAGATATTGGTGGATATAATATCATACTGGAAGAAAACAAGAGTGGCAGCAGCTGGTCGGATTATCTTAAAAACTTCGATAGGTCGGTTTTTTTAAAAAAACTTGATAAATCAGGTGACAGGAAGGGTAATGGAATCAATTCGATTAGAGATAATTGTTCCGATAAAGACGATTCGAAGACTTCCGGGGAAAAAGAACAGGAAGAATTGTTTTAACATGGATTTAAAAAAGTACAGAAAAGATGCCGAAGCATTCCTTTACAAAATAGAAAAAGAATATTATCTGCATTTTTCAGGGCAGCAGGATGATTTCAATGTAAGTGATATTTATGATCAGTATAAATACCTGTTTACCAGAGAGAACATAGATTATATTAAAAATCTAAAGGACATAAGTTACGGCGAAGAAAAGAAGAAAGCGGCGTACCTGCTGAGATTTTGTACCGAAGGTTATACAGAGAGGCAGGTCCAGGGTTTAGTAGACAGGATTGCAGAAGATGAAGCGCGCGCAAATGTTGTGATTGAAGGCAAAAAGGTACCTTTTAGATATTCTGAGATCTTGCTTGCAAATGAGTCCGATAAGATCAAAAGAGATGAGATCGAAGATAAGAGAAACAGGGTAGTAGCAGAATCTTTAAATGATGATCTTTATAAATACTGGATAAGTCTTCATAAAGAGGCTCACGACCTGGGATTTTCAAGCTATACTGAACTTTTTTCATATTTAAAGGAAGAAAATTTTTTTGATTTACAGGCCGGAATGGAAAGGCTCTTAAAAGAAACCCGGGATCTGTATGAAAAGCATTTCACGAGTTTATTTAAAAAGGAACTAAATATAGTGCTTACCGGTTCCAGAAAAAGCGATTTTGCATTCATAAAAAGAGCAAAAAAATACGACAGGTTCTTTGGTAAGGATAACCTCGTTCCTATTTTCAAGGATACATTATTCGAAATGGGAATAGATATCTCCGGATATCCTAATATTCACCTGGATGTCGAAGAAAGAAAAAACAAGTCCCCGAGAGCATTTTGCAGTGTTCCGGGTATACCATCAGAGATATACCTTGTTGTCATGCCGGGCGGCGGACAGGATGACTATGAAGCGCTGCTTCATGAAGGGGGGCACTCACTGCATTTTGGAAATACCGATCCGAAACTCGATTTTGAATATAAATATATGGGCGATAATACAGTGACCGAAGGATTTGCATTCACCATGGAACAATTGATGCAGAACCGGGATTGGCTGGTTGATTTTTTAAAAATGCCGGATGAAGCGGCGGAAGAATTCGTATATTTCTCGAATCTCGTAAAACTCTGGTTTTGCAGAAGATATGCAGGTAAATTGAGATATGAGTTGATTCTTCATGACGGTAGACCATTGAATGGCTTAGAATTGATTTATAAAGAAATCCTGTCCGGAGTAAATTTGATGGAATATCCGGCAGAGAATTATCTAAGAGATGTTGATAATGGTTTTTATTGCACCAATTATATAAGGGCCTGGATATTTCAGTCTCAGCTCAAAGAATATATTCATAAAAAATTTGGCCCCGGTTGGTATAAAAATAAAAAAGCAGGTCTTTTTCTCAGGGAACTGTGGAGTTACGGGCAGAAATATCCAGCGGATGAAATTATGTCGCAGTTAGGTTTTAAAAGAATGGATATCGATTATCTGATAAACTCGCTGATAGATGGAATCAAAGTTTTTAAGAATATATAATATTTTATTATGTATTTTAATGTTATAGAATATTTTGTGATGGATAAATATTTCCAGAAAGGATAATAATTGGACCTAAAAAAGAAAATAAGAAGCATTCCTGATTTTCCAAAAAAAGGTATAGTATTCAGAGATATTACCACACTTTTGAGTGATGGGAAGGCATTCGGATATTCTGTGGACAGAATGGTCGAACACTGGCAGGGGAAAAAGATAGATGCAGTACTGGGTGCAGAGGCAAGAGGCTTTATATTTGGTGCCGCAGTTGCTTACAAGCTTGGTGTTGGTTTTATTCCGGTCAGAAAGCCAGGGAAGCTTCCATATAAAACACGCGAGGCTTCATACGACCTGGAGTATGGTAAAAATATCCTTCAAATACATGTGGATGCTTTTAAAAAGGGTGATAGGATTCTGATAGTAGATGATCTGGTTGCAACGGGCGGTACAGCGAAAGCCAAAGCCGAGCTTGTTGAAGATATGGGAGGAAAAGTTGTAGGTTTCTGTTTTTTGATAGAATTGGAATTTCTAAATCCAAGGAAGATTTTAAAAGATTATGATGTATTTTCACTGATTAAATATGATTCTGAATAAAACCGGAATGAAGAAAGGTGATCAAATATGGTAAAAGAAGATAAAAAGAAAAAGAAGAAAGTTACAAAGGGGGATGGAGAAGACAAAGAATTAAAAGATAAATTTGTGAAAGAAAGCCTGGGTGGAAAGGAAGAGGCGACCAGAGAGAGTGAAGAAGAAATGATAAAAAAGCTCCAGGAAGAAATCGATAAACTGACCACCGGGGATATAATAACACAGATGATGATGTCGCTTTCAAGTCTTGCCTATAAAAAAATGGGAATTCCCGTCGGAGTAAATGATAAATATAAAGATAAACAGCAGGCAAAACTGGCAATAGATGCTTTCGATGCTCTGCTTAAAGTCCTGATGGATGAAATAAGTGCCGGGGAGAGGGAAAATCTGAAATCGTCTCTGTCAAACCTGCAGATAAATTTTGTCAAAGCTTTTTCTTGATTAATATATCAGTGCGGGTTCTGTACGGGAGCATCCGCTTTTATAACCTTTTAACTATAAATCATCGTGTTTTTTAACGTAATCTCTTGCTTCTTTTATGGCTAGTTTTACGGCTTCTTTTGCAGTTTTTGCTCTTATTATATATGGCATGTTTTCACCGTAGTATGATCTGACCTCCCAGGTCTTAAGACCAATAATAGGTTTATCATATGTCAGTGCATAACCAATCTCTGAAAGCGTGCCGCAACTGCCGTCGATTGCAATCACCGCATGTGATGAAATTATTATCGGTACATTTCTGGCATAACCCATTCCAGTCGGGATTATTATATCGACATATTTATTTGCATCATTTTCGTTTGCAGTAGGGAGTATTCCCACCGTAAGACCGCCTTCCTCTCTGGCTCCCTTACAGGATGCTTCCATTATTCCCGATAAACCTCCGCAAATGAGTACAGCACCGTTTCTTGCTATTTCCTTTCCGACTTCATAAGCAAGATCATACATCTCATTGTCTACCTGGCTGCCCCCGATTACCGATATTTTTATGACCTCTTCTTTTTTTCTTATTTTTTTCATCTATTATCATTTTAAGGTGTAACTTATAAAAAATCACTAACTTTATAAAAGAGCTGAGGGAATTTTAGTATTTTTATTTAATAAAGGGATGTGGCTCTGACACAGGTAGTTATTTGACAATTTGGATTTTCATCGATATACTCATATACGTAAAAATACAATACAATTATGGCAGGGAGTAAACATGGTAGAAAGAAAGCAGGATTATTTTAGGGTTCCTATAACCATGCCATCCGGTATGGTTTCATACCTGGAAAATCTTGGTATCGAATGCAAAAAATCCGGAGGCCATAAGATAGCGAACACTATGATTGTAAGAAGCGCAATAAGACTTTTAATGGATCTGGATCTGGATATCAAAGGTGTAAAATCAGAGGAAGTGCTCGAAAAAAGAATTAAAGAAGCTGCGAAAAAATACTAGGATCAAGTATAAATCAAAATAACGCATTTCGCCAAAAAGAATCCTATTGATAAGATGGCTTTATCTAAAGGTAGGTCATCTTTAGAAAATTCTCCGGGCATTTTACTCACCCGGTCTCAAACAATGATAATATTTTTAATGTACGACCAATTACTCATTTATTTTAAATTCTAATTATCTATAATATTAGATATATTTATATTTTTGTACCTATATAAAAAGTCTAAAAAATTCAGGAGTTTGGCCGATATGCAGGAGATAAAAACTGATCTAGTCATTATAGGTGCTGGTCCGGGCGGGCTCAGTGCCGCATTGTATGCCAGAAGAAGCGGGCTTGATTTTGAGATAGTAGAAGAAAAAATGGCAGGTGGCCAGATAATAAACACTGATTCTATCGAAAATTACCCGGGCCTCAAGGAAAATATAACCGGTTATGAGCTTGCCCAGAATCTCGTGGAACATTGCAAGAGGTTCGATATCAGGGTGTGGGATTATTTTCCCATAAACTCTATCGAGAAGACCAATGAGACGGAAAAAGGAAAATCATATGGTTTTAGGTGTCAGGGAGACGAGAAACTAATTAGGGCAAATGCAGTAATAATTGCCACGGGAGCGAGCCCGGATAGGTTGAATGTCGAAGGGGAAGACGAGTTTATTGGCAGGGGTATTTCTTTTTGCGGTACCTGTGATGGAGTTTTATACAGGGATAAAGAAGTTGCTGTGGTAGGAGGTGGAGATACGGCGATCGAGGAAGCAATTTTTCTGGCAAAGTTTGCGAAAAAGGTATTTATAATCCACAGAAGAAATGAGCTCAGGGCAGCAGAGATTTTAAAGCAAAGGGCCTTCGGGAATAAAAAAATAGAATTTTTATGGTGCTGTGTGATAGAAAAATTCCTTGGCAGGGATAAACTGGAAAAGATCTTATTAAGAAATAAAAATGAAGATAAGACACATGAAATGAAAATCGATGGTGTTTTCGAATATGTCGGATGGAAACCAAATTCGGGACCGGTAAAGGATCTTGTGGATCTGGATGAAAGAGGTTTTATAATAACAAACTTTAAGATGGAAACTTCCATGCCTGGAATATTTGCAATCGGAGATGTCAGAAATACGCCTCTCAGACAGGTAGTGACTGCAGTCGCGGACGGAGCCGTAGCCGCAATATATGCCGATAGGTTTTTATATAGTCTGGAACATCAGCAGAGTAATGTATGATTTTAATTTCAGGCCGCTTTTTTGGAGACGGATAGATTGGAAATAGTAAAGAAAAATTCATCCGGTGAAAAAGTCACGGATATTCAGAGAAGATTGAAACTGCTTGGCTATAATCTTGGAGTAACCGACATTGACGGCATCTTTGGTACCGAAACTGAAAATGCGACCAGAAAATTTCAGCAGGACAGGGGACTTCTCGTAACAGGAGTGATCGATCATGAGACCTGGCAGGAATTAGTGGATGCCGGATATAAAATCGGTGAAAGGATGTTATATCTAAAGCACCCTCCCTTTAGAGGGGATGATGTAAGGACCCTGCAGGTATGGCTTAAGACGCTTGGTTTTTATCCTTATGACGAAAATGGAATATTTGGCGAAAAAACCCGGCAGGCACTTGTAGGTTTTCAAAAAGATATGAATATCGCCGATGACGGGATTGCAGGAGAGCAAACAATTCAAAGTCTTAAAGGCTTAAAGAGGATCATAATATCAAAGGAAACCTCCCAGTTTCCATTGATCAAAAGTCAGGAGAGGAAAAAAGAACTCAGGGAAAACAAAATAATTCTGGATTACAGTGAAAATATAGAGGACATGAATAGCAGTGATAAATATTTACATGAAAAAATATATATCTGCAGAAGCGTAGTGAATTTTTGCAGGGATATGTTAGCAAGATACGATATAGAAACTTTACTTTCTATCAGCGTTGGCGAAAAGCATAACCTATTTTTATCTGACAGAATCGATTATGCGAACAGAAGTAATGCCGATCTGCTGGTAAGTATAAATTTGAATTACTCTGTTGATAAAGATGCCAATGGCTGCAGCTGTTTTTATTTTAAAGGCTTTAAATCACATTCGATTCCCGGATATAGAATCGCAAATCTTATTCAGGATAGAATTACAGACAATCTTAGAGTCCTGGATTGCAGGGTTCATGGAGCAAACTATGCCATCCTCAAGGAGACCAATATGACATCGGTTTTAGTGGAGCCTGCTTTTATTTCAAATATTAAAGAAAGAGAAAGATTGAAGGAATCAAATTATCAGATAAAGATAAGCGAGAATATAGTAGAAGCCATTCTGGAATATCTAAGTGATCAGTAGAAGTTAAAAGATTTGTGAATTGTAACCAGAGTCGAAAACTATGTATGTAATATATGATGATTTTTACCTGAAACACTCCAATGGACCCGGTCATCCTGAAAATCCAAACAGACTTGTCGCAATCAAAGAAGCAATTGGCAGATGGGATTTAAAAGACCGGATTGCTTTCCGTAAGCCACGCCCTGCTACCGGTAAAGAAGTCGGGATGGTCCATGATAAGGATTATATTCAAGAAATCAACGATTTATCGAAAATGGGAGGCATTTCTTACCTGGACCCTGATACTGCAGTAACAGAATACACTTATGATTGCTCGCTTCTGGCAGCCGGGGGCTGCTTCGAGGGTCTGGATCTGATCTTTGATGACAGTAATAAGGCTCATAGATTTTTTGCGGTTATCAGGCCTCCGGGGCACCATGCTTTCAGGAATCATGGAAGCGGATTTTGTATTTTCAATAATGCTGCTCTCAGTGCCAGGTATGCGCAAACAAAGTATGGCATCAAAAAAATTGCCATAATCGATTTTGATGCACATCATGGAAATGGAACACAGGATTTCTTTTATGACGATAGTAGTGTGTTTTATATATCTTTCCATCAGTATCCCCACTATCCGGGAACAGGGAATTTTAGTGAGATCGGAAGGGGCAGGGGAATGGGTTTCAATATGAACTTTCCTTTTATAGGTGAAACAGGAGATCCCGATTATATAGCAGCACTACTGGATATAATAATTCCTGTTATGGAAAGATTTGATCCTGAATTGTTTTTGGTAAGCGCCGGATATGATTCACATTATCTTGATACCCTGTCTTCTCTCAATCTGAAAGAAGAATCATATTATAAGATAATGTATATCATCTCTTATTTGAGCCATAAACATTGCCGCGATAGGATAGGAATACTGCTCGAGGGCGGTTATGAATATAATGTCACTGCGAGAAGTGTCCTTGAAACCATACGTGGATGTTTTGAGAATAAAGATTTTCCGGATATGGAAGGCAAAAGCGATCCTGAAAATAGATTGGGAATAGACAGGGATTTTTTGACCGGTCATATTAAAAATACGACGGTCCTGAAAAGAGTCAAAGAGATTTTCAAAGTTTAAAAAAGTGTTTAAAAAGAAATTTTACATTTCACTGATCCTGCTGCTGACTGTTATTCTTATCCTGCCAGCCTGTAGAAACTATGACGGTAAATTTGATGTGACTTATTTTTTCAAGACCGGACCAGAAAAAGCAGTTTTAGACTTTTTTCGGTCTCTTGAAAATAAAGATGCGGATTTTATTTATACAAATTTACTCCCTGATAAAGATAGAAATAATATCAGCAGGGAAAAATATATAAGTGAGTTTGAAAACATACTTTCGGACATAGTGAGTATAGATGTCAATAGGACCGTTTATCTTGGGTTTGAAAATGATATGAGTAAAGTAGTAGTGGAGTTTGAGGTCAGCTATAAAAATGGGGAAATCAAACAATACAAGAAATATATTTATATGGTAGAGGAAAATGGTAAGTGGAAAATAATTTTCGAAAAAACTTTTATATAAAAAATGTTTTTGAAGAATAATTCATGATATTTGATATAATATTTAGCTAAGATTATGATTCAAAAGATAAAAATAATTTTAATCTTACTTTTTTGCCTGTCACTTGTCTTAGCGCATGTTACCGGCTGTTTTTTTGATGGTACTGATTTGACACAGGAGACCAGCGAAAAGGCCGGCAGTGACACCGATGAGTCAGATAATGATATCAACAGCAGACTTACCGGGTTAAAGGATCAGATAGTTAGTTCTCCTGTAGTTTTATCTCACGAATCCGGAGAAGTTATTTATGGCAGTGGGGAAAGAGAACTAATCTTTATAAAGGGTTATGCTGATAGCGGTAACACCATTGAAGTTTATATAAACGGTATTTTGGAACCGGGCATTGTAGTTGTTGACGGTAGTGGTAATTTTGAGACTTTAAACGGAGTGGCAATAAATGAAGGAAAGAATACCATAGGGCTTGTCTCGATAAGTCCTTCCGGAAAAGAAAGCAATCCTACGGAATTTGATTTATATTTAAGCGTACCTCAGAAAGTCGAATATAAAATTTTCGAAAATTCCGAAAGTTTAAAAGAAATAAAGGATACGTATTATTCTACGGAAAGTAGTCCTCTGGTTTATATTAAGGGCAGCCACCTTCCTTCTTCCCGTGTTTCTATCCAGGTCAATGATAAGATTGTAGGAGAAGTTGTAGGTGATGATCAGGGTGTGTTTGAATTAGATGAGATCTCATTAGAACCAGGTAATAATGAAATAGCTGTGTGGGCAATGACAAGTGATGGATTTACAAGTGCACCGGTATTTTCGAATGTGATAGTAACCACGGATCTGGGTGTGCCATATCCTTCAAATCTGACAGGATATAAACAGGGGAATGCCAATTATTTAAGCTGGACCTCAAGTATCGATACAGATTTTAATTCATATAAACTTGTCAGGGTAGAGGACCCCTGCATCAATCCGGAGTATCCCGAAAACGATGTTATCGCTACTTTTAACAACATAAGTGCCAGCTCTTATATCGACAGCGATATAATAAGCGGAAATTCGTATTATTATACTATATGGACCCTGGATAAGGCGGGTCGTGTAGTATCCAGTAATGTGGTGGCGATTCCCAAACCTGTTTATTCTATTACTTTAGAAAAGCTTCCCACTTCCAGCAGTAATACTATTGCCAGAAGAGAGTGGTTTTATCAACCCTATGAATTAACCAACACCGGTAATGTGACTATTGATGTTCAGCCGATAATGCTATGGCTCAAACTTGAGCCCAACCCTGATGAAGAGATGGAAATTTCTCCATTATGGGAGGTACATATATGGGATCCTACCGGTGAATATTACTATTCGAATGAGGCTATTTATTCTACTTATGTTTCAGATTGGAGGAATTTTGATGGTACCACTGAGACCGAGGAGACGACTACATTCAGTGCAAATGGTTTGATTAAAACTGTTACTGAAACCGAAACCACTAAAAGAACCGCAGAAGGTCCTGTTAATCAAAAAAGAATAATGACAACAACTACAAATACCACAATAACCGTAACTGATACATCTACAGGAATTACCACTGTAACTACGGCTACAGACACAGATACGGAAATAGTAGAACCCGAAATAATAGGGTCACTTATAACCGGGCTCAAGCCTGGTGAAAAAATAATAATAGAAGTTAAAATACAGAACATTGCGGCCGAGAATGGTGAAAAGTTTATTGCTCATTTTCATTTTGCTCCTGTAGATTGCGACGGGAACTACTATATTGATGAGATTAAATCCAGTCTTGATGTTGAAGTGATAGGAAGCAGCAGAAATTAGAGGTTTTAAAACACCTCGTTCCTATTATATAATTTAATTTATTTTTCTAAATTGAAATTTTCTATGAAACCAGTGTGATAAAAATATGAGTAAAAAAGATAAAAATAATCATAAAGATTCCGGTAATGGTGAGGATACGGAGCAGATAACGGAATTCAAAAAACCAGAAAAGGAAACAGCCGAAGATCTTCCCGGTGAAGAAATAAAAAGAGAACTCGAAGTGGAAGAGCTTGAAGAAGAAATAGAGCTTTTAAGAAAAGAACTGGAGAGTTATAAAAAGAATGAGGAAGGATATCTCGATAGAATTAAAAGATTACAGGCAGATTATGATAATTATAGGAAGAGAACGCTAAAAGAACATCTGGAGCATATAAAGAGAGCAAATAAAGATTTGATAGAAAAGCTGCTTCCTGTAATAGATAACTTTGAAATAGCGCTTGAAGCCGGAAAAAAGTTAAAAAAAGAAGAAGATGATTTTTATGGGGGCATAAAAATGATTTACGAGAATTTAGCCGAACTCCTGAGGAAAGAGAATGTTAAAGTTATTGATCCTAAGGGGGAACAATTCAATCCGGAGGTCTGTGAAGCGGCTGTAACCGAATCTGTCGAAGGGGCTCAGGAAGGTGATATACTGGAAGTAATAAGAAAAGGTTATATGATAGATAACTTTCTGATAAGACCAGCAGTAGTGAAAGTTTGTAAAAAAAAGTAAAAGGAGTTTTGATCTTATGCGTAAAAAAATCACTCTGGGATGTATTATAGGTTTTGTAGCAGTAATAATCATTATCGCAATAGTCCTGGTAGCTTATTTTGTGGATGCCAGAAATAAGATGGCGGCAAAAGAGATAGAAACTGAAAGTGCCTGGGCTCAAGTACAAAATGTGTATCAGAGAAGGCTCGATCTTGTACCGAATCTGGCAGAGAGTACCAGAGCGTATATGCAGCTGGAAAAAGATATTTTCGAGACCATAGCGGAAGCAAGAGCGGGTATACAGAATGCCGGGACACCTGCTGAGCTCGAAAGCGCTAATCAAGAAGTAAGTTCTATTATTGGCGATATCAGGGTAGTTGTAGAGGATACACCAGAACTCAGGGCAAGCGATACGGTCCGTGATTTAATGGTCCAGCTCGAAGGAACGGAGAACAGGATTGCAACAGAGAGAGGGAGATTTAATGAAGCGATCCGAGATTATAATACTTATATTAAACTCTTTCCCAGAAATATAATTGCAGGCTGGTTTGGATTTGAAGCCAAGGAATTTTTCGAGGCCCAGGAGGGCGCAGAAACAGTTCCCGGGGTGGATCTGGAACTGGAGTAAGAGGTGGAACTTATTTTAATTAAACTTAAAAAAAGGTCAGTTTTCTTTTTCATACTTTTTTTAATCTGTTTCTTTTTCTATCCGGGTTTTATTTTTTCCCAGGATGTGAATTATCCGGAACCTTCAGGTTATATAAATGATTATGTCGGACTTCTGGACTCCGGGTCCATATCCCAATTGCAAGAACTGGTCTATAAAATAGAAAGGGAGACAGGCAGTGAGATAGCCGTAGCAATAGTGGACAGTCTACAGGGAGTTACGGTGGAAGAATATGCAGTAGAACTTTTTGAAAAATGGGGAATAGGAAAAGAGAAAGAAGACAATGGACTCCTTATATTGATCTGTACCGAAGGTGAGCCCGGAAACAGACCATTAAGGATAGAAGTAGGGTATGGCCTGGAGGGGGTAATAACAGATCTTGAAGCCGGTGAAATCGTCAATGATATAATAGTCCCAAATTTTCAGGCAGGCAATTTCTATACGGGTCTTTACGATGCGATAATGACTATTGCCGGACAGATCTACGAAGAAAAAGGCCTGGAACCGCCAACTGCAACCGAAACTTCACCCGAAGTGTCATCAGGTAATATTTTTTCGGAATTTCCTTTTGGCTGGGCGTGCTGTTTCCCGATCCCATTTATAATAGTTATCATTGCCGTACTCATTAATTTCTTTAAAAAAAGATGCCCCAGATGCAGAAAATTTAGATTGAAGATAACGACAACTATACTAAAGGCAGCTACCTATACGGAGGCTGGCAAAAGTCTTGTAGAGAGATTATGCTCCAATTGCGGATATAACGATAAAAAAGAAGTGATCATTCCGAAAAAGACCAGGTCATCTTCCTGGACCGGTGGAGGCGGTGGATTTAGAAGTGGTGGTGGGTCTTCTGGTGGAGGCGGCGGTTTTGGAGGAGGATCCTCCGGAGGCGGCGGTGCAGGCGGAAGGTGGTAATGCAGGTTCTGTAATTTTGATATCAAAGAGATAATGTAGAAATAAAGCAGGAGTTTTTTTTAAAGTGAAGATTGCTATATCTGGAAAGGGTGGAGTTGGGAAGACCACCCTGGCGGCATGCCTTTCAAAGTATTATGCTAATAAAAATTACAAAGTGATTGCAGTTGATGCGGATCCTGATGCAAACCTGGCTTCAGCTCTGGGGTTAGATTATAAAGATGCTTTGAAGATCGTACCCCTGATAGAGATGAAAGATTTAATCGAAGAAAGAACCGGAGCAAAACCGGGAGGGTATGGAGCATTCTTCAAATTAAATCCTAAAGTGGATGATATTCCTCAAAAATTCGGAATAGATATCGATGGAGTAAGACTGCTTGTTGCAGGCACGATAAAAGCCGGTGGAAGTGGATGTTATTGCCCGGAAAATGTCCTGCTAAAAAATCTTTTCAGACATCTTGTGATCAATCAGGAAGAGATTGTGATACTGGATATGGAAGCGGGGATAGAACATCTGGGTAGAGGAACATGTGAAAATATGGATGCTTTGATTATTGTAGTGGAACCCGGACTTAGAAGTATTCAGACTGCCTGGAGTGTAAGAAAGATGTCCCAGGATCTTGGAATTAAAAACCTCTTTGTTGTAGTTAATAAGGTAAGAGCTGAAGAGGAAGAAAGAATGATAAGCGATAACCTGGGCGATTTTGCAATCCTTGGTAAGCTTCCCTACAGCGACAGCGTAAGGGAATCGGACCTAAAATATTTTTCTCCATGTGAAGCAGATCCGGAATTTAAAAACTCGATAGAGAAAATAGCGAAAGGGTTATCTAAATATCTAAATAGATAATGATTTTTAGTGGACAAATTTTAACGTTGTTGTACAATATTTTTTTAAAGAAGGGCTTATGCCCATTTTTTTTGGTTAAAAATAAAAACATTTTAATAAATAGAAAATGGTGGGTATTTGTATAAAATTATCAAAAAAGAAAAACTGACGGAAGACAAAGACAGGTTTTATATTAAAGCCCCGCTAATAGCAGAAAAAGCGAGAGCCGGTCAGTTCGTAGTCATAAGGGTAAACGAAGAAGGCGAGAGGATTCCTCTTACTATTGCAGATTATGACCGAAAAAAAGGATTGATCAGCCTGGTTTCTATGAGAGTGGGTAAAACTACTACACTGCTTTCTACTTTAAAGAAGGGTGACAGCATACAGGATGTAGTAGGTCCTCTTGGGAACGCTTCCGAAATCGAGAACTTTGGCAGAGTCATCTGCGTTGGCGGAGGGGTGGGTATCGCTCCAATTCTTCCAATTGCCAGGGAACTAAAAAAAGCTGGTGATTATATAATTTCCATTATCGGATCCAGACGTAGAAATCTTCTTATTTTAAAAGAAGAGATGAAGGATACATCTGATGAATTCTACATCTGCAGTGATGATGGTTCCATAGGATACCACGGTTTTGTATCCTCTTTCTTAAAAGAATATCTGGATAAAGATTTATCCGGTAAAAAATATAAAAAGACAAGCATTGCAAGAGTGGTAGCAATTGGCCCGGCTAAGATGATGGCAGCTGTAGCGGAAGTCACAAGGCCTTTTGGCATAAAGACCATAGTATCGCTTAATTCTATAATGGTAGATGGAACAGGTATGTGTGGAGCATGCAGAGTGGAAGTGGGAGGTAAAACTAAATTCGTATGTGTTGACGGGCCTGAATTTGACGCACACCAGGTAAATTTTGGCCAACTGCTGTCCAGGCAAAAAATTTACTGTGATGATGAAGGTGTTTGTTTTGATCTTTATAAACATGAATGCAAGCTGCCTCTAAAATAATTAAAGAGAGTCAGCAATTGTAAAGAAGATGGTTTATTAAATAAGGTTGATTCCAAGATTTGAGAGATGGCTGAAAGAATAAATAAAAAAGAATTAACAAAAGAAAAAATCCCCAGGGTGCCAATGCCTGAACAGGATCCGGAGAAACGTTCCGGTAATTTTAATGAAGTCACACTGGGTTATACCGAAGAAGATGCGATTAGTGAAGCGTCCAGATGCATCCAATGTAAAAATCCAAAATGCATAAAAGGCTGCCCTGTGGAAATCGATATCAAGAGATTTATTAAACTCATCAGGGAGAAAAAATTTGATGAGGCTCTTGAAAAAATCAGGGAGAAAAACGGCCTTCCTGCAATGTGCGGTAGAGTCTGTCCCCAGGAGGACCAGTGTGAAAAAGAATGTATACTTGGCATCAAGGACGACCCGGTGGCAATAGGAAGACTTGAACGGTATGTAGCGGATAGAGAAATGAAACATATAGCGGAAGGGATCAAAAAATGCGCATGGTCAGAGGTCACCAGGAAATGCACAAAGGAAAAAGTTGCAGTAATAGGATCCGGTCCGGCTGGTCTTGTCTGCGCAGCCGAGCTTGCTAAAATGGGTTATCAAGCCACTATATTCGAAGCGCTGCATAAACCCGGAGGAGTTCTGGTTTATGGTATTCCTGAATTCAGGTTACCAAAAGAAATAGTACAAAAAGAGATTGATTATGTGAAAAGTCTTGGAGTGAAGATCGAAGTAAATATGGTAATAGGTAAGATCCTTACAATAGATGATTTGTTTAAAAAAGGATTTAAGGCAATTTTCGTATCCACCGGAGCCGGTCTCCCTTATTTTATGGGAATCCCCGGTGAAAACCTTAATGGAGTTTATTCGGCAAACGAGTACCTCACCAGGTCGAATCTTATGAAAGCTTACAAATTTCCTGAGTGCGATACTCCCATCGTCAAAGGTCTCAAGGTAGCAGTGATAGGCGGAGGCAACGTGGCTCTGGATTCTGCCAGAACCGCTAAAAGGCTGGGAGCAAAAAAGGTTTATCTTATATACAGAAGAAGTGAAGAAGAGATGCCAGCAAGGGATGAAGAAATCAAGCATACAAAAGAAGAGGGGATTGAAATCATCCTACTGGCCTGTCCGGTTGAAATAATGGGAAAGAATGGCTGGGTAAGTAAGATTAGATGCATCAGAATGAAGTTAGGAGAACCAGATGATTCAGGCAGAAGAAGACCAATACCGATAGAGGGATCTGAATTCGTTTTGGATATCGATGTAGTAGTGATGGCTATTGGACAGGGACCAAATCCGCTGTTTACTTCTTCAGCTCCAAAGCTAAATCTTACCAGATGGGGAAATATAATAGCCGAACCGGTAACCGGTAAAACGAATGTTAAAGGTGTTTTTGCCGGAGGAGATATAGTGACCGGCGCAGCTACAGTCATACTGGCCATGGGTGCCGGCAAGAGCGCAGCTACAGCTATAGATGAATATATAAGAAGCGGTGTATGGTAATAAACATATAGAGAAATAATATAAATTTAATTTTTTACTGCAATTACCTCAAATAATACTGCAGCCATACGAATATATATGATGAATTTAATCTATTCATAAAAGACTTATCTAAATTGTTCGGAAATGTTAAGAACA
>Ga0208047_1000145_pt1 | contig 25975 bp, 27 predicted proteins | sample Kivu_220m_FD_184162 | JGI IMG/M metagenome (GOLD analysis project Ga0208047, IMG submission 184162) | Freshwater microbial communities from Lake Kivu, Western Province, Rwanda to study Microbial Dark Matter (Phase II) - Kivu_220m (SPAdes)... | ecosystem: Environmental > Aquatic > Freshwater >...
TCCCGTCGGTTCCCCCCGACCACCCGCGGAGCCGTTGTCCTTTTTCGGGGCCGCCCCTTTTTGGAGGGGCGGAAGGTGGGGTGAATACCAATGGTAAAAAAGTCTTGAAAAACGGCTCCGAAATGGGCCCCCCCTCCGACTCTCGAAGACGCTGACGAGTCTCGGGGCTCCCCCCACGAAGGGGGGAGTAGAGGGGGGCAGTATCACTAATCCCATTTCTTGGGAGCGTCTTCGTCGGACGGCCATGCCGCCGCATGACACGCCGGGTTCTTCAGAAAGTGGCTACAAGAAAGCAAAGCGTCATCACGTTCCGGCCGTGCCCGTCTGCGGCCAGGAAAGGAAGATCGAGGGAGAACAATTGTTCGACGCTCAGTCGGAAAAGTGTTCCGGCGAACGGTCTTCGTTTATAATCGCCGTGTGATCAAAGCCCGGCCCGAGGATTTCGTCGTCGAAGAGAAGGCCGATCTGCCCCTCCGTCCGGCCGGGCCTTTCCGGGTGTATCGACTCCGGAAGCGCGGCTGGACGACGGACGACCTGCTCCGGCATCTTGCCCGGACTTTGGGGATTTCGCCGGAGGCGATCTCCTACGGAGGCCGCAAGGACAAGCACGGGCTGACCGTCCAGCACATCGCCGTCAGGGACGGGCGGGATTTCAGCCGGGCGGAAGGCGATTTCTCGCTGGAGAGCCTCGGCGTCATGGACCGGCCGATGGGTCCGGACCTCATCCGGGCCAACGCCTTCCGGATCACGATCCGGGATTTGGCCGAGACCGGAACCCTCCTCCGCAACCTCGAGGAGGCGAAAGCCTCCGGCGTCCCCAATTACTTCGACGACCAGCGCTTCCGGAGCTACGACCCCGAACGGGGCTTTTTCGCCGAGAAAGTCCTCCGCCGGCATTGGAACGGAGCCCTTCAGGTCTATCTGACGTCCGGGCCGGCGGGGATGAGCCGGTTGGAGCGGGAGCGGCGGAGGGCCCTCTTCGAGCGATGGAAAGATTGGCCCGCCTGCCTAGAGTTGGCCCGGAATGCCGTCGAGAAGAAAATCTTCGGGTATCTCGTCGGCCATCCCCGTGAATTCTGCCGGGCGCTCCATCTCGTTCCCTTGGACGAAGTCTCGATGCAATATGCCGCTTTTCAATCGCATCTTTGGAACGAAGTCCTCCGGGGTCTTGTGAATGCGGAGGTCTCGGCGACCGCCTCGGTTTCCGGGGCCGAGGGCGGGTATCTCTTCTGGAAATGCCTGGAGGAGGGGGCAAGGGCGTTTTTCGCCGAGTTGATCATCCCCACTCCGGCGGCGAGGATGGACATCCGGTCCGAGGCCGTCCGGGCGGGCTACGGCTGCGTTTTCCGCGACGCTCGAATCGGCCTCGCGGAGTTCCGGACGAAAGCCCTGAGCCGCGTCTATTTCAAATCCTCCCCCCGCCGGGCGATGGTCATTCCCGACCGCCTCGAGGTCACGGGAGAGGCTCCCGACGACCTCCATCCCGGGCGGAAGTCGTTCACCCTGTCCTTCGAGCTCCCCCGCGGATCCTACGCGACGATGGTCGTCAAGAGGTTGACTCTTCCGGCATCGCCGCCGCCGCCCTGACGAGGGCCCTCCTTCGCTCCGGGGGACGCGGCCGGACCATAAATTTTTTGCGCCGACCGCCGAACATGTATAATGGTCGCTCGCGGGCGGCGAATCTCTTTTTCTGGAGGCGAGCATGCGGAGAATGTGGATCGGATGGATCCTCATGGCGGGCGCGGCGGCGGGCTGGGCCCAATGGGGACCGGTCTACGGCCAGTACTTCACGGACAAGGCCTTTCGGATCGACCTCTACCAGGTCGGCGACGCGAAGGAGGAAAAGGGGCTTTACCGGGCCCAGATGTATTGCCTGATGATTTCGAGCCCGAAGGACGAATTCTGCGCCGTCTGCCAGAAGGCCATCCGGGACATGATCGATTTCACCGCCGGCGGGAAATCCCCGAGGCCCCAATGAGCGACGCATCCGATAAAGCGCCTCGCGAGAGGATCCGACGGGTGGAAGGCTCGGGAGCCCCCCCGTCGCCCGCGGCTTCGGCGAGGACGAATGGGGGTGAGCCGAGCCGGGACCCGTCGGCGAGCCTTCGGGACGGCCCCTCGTGGGTCGAGGAGTTTCCCGGAGCGGTGACGGTCGCCGACAGGGAGGGGACGATCGTCGCCATGAACCGGAAGGCGCTGGCCGTTTTCGCCGGCGACGGAGGCGCGGCCCTTCTCGGGACGAACGTCTTCGACTGCCATCCCGAGCCGTCCCGGACAAAGCTCCGGGGGCTCATGGAAGAGAGGCGGACGAACGTCTACACAATCGAGAAAAACGGGGTCAAGAAGCTGATCTACCAGGCCCCCTGGATGATCGGCGGGGAGTACCGGGGATTCGTCGAGCTGTCGCTCGAGATCCCCTTCGAGCTGCCGCATTTCGTCCGAAAATAGAGCGGAGGCCGTTCCATGAGGGAGAGAAAAATCCTTTATCTATCGCGGCGCGACGTCGAGAAAGCCGGCGTTCCAATGACCGACATCATCGCCGCCGTGGAGGAGATGTTCAGGGAAAAGGCCGCGGGCCGGACGGAAATGCCCCCCAAGATCGGAATCCACACCAAGCCCGACGCCTTCATCCACGCCATGCCGGCCTACCTCCCGAAGTCCGGATCGGCGGGGTTGAAGTGGGTCAGCGGCTATCCGGAAAACGCGAAACGCGGACTCCCCTACATCTCGGGCCTCATCGTCTGGAACGACGCCGAGACCGGACTGCCCCTGGCCGTCATGGACGCGACCTGGATCACGGCCAAGCGGACGGGCGCGGCGACGGCCGTGGCGGCGAAATATCTTGCCCGGCTGGACAGCGAGGTCGCGGGGGTTCTCGGTTGCGGAGTGCAGGGATTCAGCAACGTCGAGGCCCTCCGTTGCCTCTTTCCGCTGAGGCGGATCAAGGCCTTCGACATCGACCCGGAGGTCGTCCGGGCTTATACCGAGAAGGTCCGGCGCGATTTCGACCTGGCCGTCGAGGTCGTGTCGACTCCCGAGGCGGCCGTCCGCGGAAGCGACATCGTCGTCACGGCCGGGCCCCTTCTTAAAAACCCTTTGCCCGTCATCGAGGACAGCTGGTTCGGCCTCGGGGCGTTCGCTTCGCCCGTCGATTACGATTCCTACTGGAGGGCGGACGTCCTCCGGAGCGTCGACAAATTCTGCACCGACGACGTCGGACAGATGATGTTCACCAAGTCGCTCGGCTTTTTCCGGGGGATCCCGGACAAGATCCTCGAGCTGGGGGATATCGTCGCCGGGAAAATCCCGGGCCGGGAACGGGAGGACGAGAGGACGATGTCCATGAACCTCGGCCTGGCCCTGGACGACATGGCCGTCGCTCCGCTCGTCTATCGGCGAGCCCTGGAGTTGGGTTTGGGGACATCGCTTCCTCTCTGAAGGCCCAGCATTTTATTTCGTCGAAAAAAGATTGCCCTCCCTTCGATCGGAGGCTATAATCGCTTTTGGACTGGAGGAGGTCAGAAATGCCGCTCAAGAGAACAACCCATCGCAGCTCGAAGGGCACGAAGCTCTATGCCGTCCGCGACAGCAAGGGCCGCTTCGTCGACATCCAGACCTACAAGCGAGCCCACGCCGCGGACCTTCGGCGCAAGAGCACGACCGAAAAAGCCCAAAAAGCGAAATAGCGCCAGTTCTCTCGGGGGGCCGTTCACTTCAGGGTGAACTTGACCAAGGTCGTGAAGATGACCTCCCGAGGCTTTCCGTCGAGGAGGTAGGGTTCGTACGTCCACCCCTTGACGGCGTCGACGGCCGCCTGGTTGAGATCGGGCAGGGACCGGATGACGCGGACGTCTTTCACCTTTCCCCGGACGTCGAGGACGACGTCGAGAATCACGATCCCTTCCGGCCTCTTCTTTAAGGCTTCTTCCGGGTAGACGGGCTTCTCGCCCCGGATGAAGGTGACGTCGTCCTCCCTGACCCGGAGGGGGGGAGGCCCGGTGGAATCGCTTTCCGGGTCTTCCGCCGGCAATTTCAAATCCAGCTCCAAGGAGGTCAACTCTCCGGCCACGGCTTCGGCACACTGGCGGATCTGCGTTGACGCAGACGCCTCCGGGTCCCACGTTTCGCCCAGGATATCTTCGACGAAGCGGCCGATCTCTTTCTCGGCCGTCGCTTTTTCGGCGTCGGTCGAGGGGGTGGTCATCAGGAGGCGGACGATCTTGAGGAGGCGGCCGTAGCGGTCGAAGAAGAACTTCGGAATCTTGCTCTCCTTGAAGGCCTTCGCCGCCTCGGCCTCCAGCCCGTCGAGGGTTTTAAAGGCGACGGCCTGCTGGAGGGTGCCTGCGCCGTAGCTTTCGAACATGGCGGACAGCTTGTCGAGGAGGATCTTTCCCGGCGTTCTTTCCTCTTGTCCGGGAAGACCGACGGCGAGGACCGAGAGACAAAGCCATATCACGAAGGCGGGTCGCTTCATGGTCAACCTCTCCTTTTCGATCGGCCGGCGTCCTTGATTCCTCATCTCGCGCCTTCCGCGCCGATATTATAAACTCAACCGAGGGCGTCGGGGCAGACTTATTTCTTAGGTTCCTCAACGTTCCAATTCGGGGGATTCTGTCCGAGGAGGTTCCGGACGAAGAAGTCGAACCTCTTTTTGTCTCCGTAGGCGCCGCCCGAGCCGTGGCCCGCGCCGGGGATGACGAGGAGGTCGAACATCTTCCCGGCCTTGATCAGGGCGTTGACGACCTGCATCGTGCTCGACGGGTCGACGTTCGTGTCCATCTCGCCCAGGACGAGGAGGAGCTTCCCCTGGAGACGGTGGGCGTTATCGACGTTCGAGGAGGCGGCGTACTCGGGCCCGAGCGGCCAGCCCATCCACTGCTCGTTCCACCAGATCTTGTCCATCCGGTTGTCGTGGCAGCCGCAGGCCGAGACGGCGGCGTCGTAGAACTCGGGATGGAAGAGGAGGGCGCCGAGGGCGTTTTGTCCCCCGGCCGAGGTTCCGTAGATCCCGACCCGGGTGATGTCGTACCAGGGGTATTTGGCGGCAATGGCCTTGTGCCAGAGAATCCGGTCGGGGAATCCGGCGTCGCCGATGTTCTTCCAGCAGACATCGTGGAAGGCCTTGGAGCGGTTCGAGGTCCCCATCCCGTCGACCTGAACGACGACGAAGCCGAGCTCGGCCTGAGACTGCATTCCGCTCGCCGCGCTGAACGCCTTTGGGACGAAGGAGTCGTGGGGGCCGGCATAGATGTTCTCGATGACGGGATACTTCTTTTTCGGGTCGAATTTCATCGGCCGGATGATGACGCCCCAAATGTCCGTCCGGCCGTCGCGCCCCTTGGCGACGAAGACTTCCGGAGCCTTCCAGCCGGCCTTGACGAGCTCGGTGATGTCCCCTTTCTCGACCTGGGCGAGGACTTTCAGGTCCGAGGTCCGGCGGAGCTCCATGACCGGCGGCAGGTCGACGCGGGAGTAGGTGTCGAGAAAATACGATGAGTCGGAGGAGAAAACGACGCTGTGCGTCGCGTTCCCTTCGGTGATGGAGGTGAGGCCCGTTCCGTCGAAGTTGACCTTGTAGTAATGGACGAAGTAGGGATCCATCCCGGGATTCATCCCTCCGGCCCGGAACCAGATTTCCCGCTTCTTGTCGTCGACCTTCTCGACCCCGCGGACGACCCACTCGCCCTTGGTGATCTGGTTCTTGATCTGGCCGGTCAGGCCGTCGTAGAGGTAGAGATGGTTCCAGCCATCCCGCTCCGACATCCAGATGATTTCCTTCCCGTCGTCGATGTCAGAGCGGTACTTCTTGCCCGAATAATGGAAGAACGTCTTTGGCTCCTCGCTGATCAAGGCCTGGACTTGGCCCGTCGTCCCGTCGACCTCGATGACCCGATAAACCTGGTGGCCCCTCTGGTTGAATTCGAAAGTGAAGCCCCGGCCGTCTTTCCGCCAGACGAGGGGCGACATGTCGTAGGGATTGGCGAACAGCCGGTTGTCGAGGTCGATTTTCGTTTTCGTCTCGACGTGGAAAAGGACGGGGACGCCGATGTCCAGGGCGTCGCCGGGCTTGGCGTATTCCATTTGGCGGAATCTGGGCTGGAGCTGGTCGGCGGGGGAGGATTCGACGTAGTTGACGATCCGGTGGTAGCCCCGGCGCAGCCTATAGGCGGCTATTTTTTTCGAGTCCGGCGACCAGGCGAGCGAAGCGAAGGTGTAGTAATCGCCCTCGCTCCCGTCCCAGCTCAAGGGAGCCTCGTCTTTTTTGTCCTTCGTCCGGACCCAAACGTTGTAGTTGCGGATGAAGGCCTCCCATTGGCCGTCCGGTGAGGATTTGACGTTCGCCGAGGCGGCTTCCGGCGCCGGCCCCCGGACCCACATCGACCAGGGGTCGCGCGGACGCCTTTCGACGGGCCCGAGCTTCGTCAGGTCATAGGTCGAGAGGTCGCATTTCCAACGGCTTTCCCTAGCGACGAATTCGACGCCCTTCTCGCCGTCGACGAAGGTGATGGCCATGAAGGGGAGCTTCGTCGGCTCAACGGCCTCGCCGGTCGCCTTGGCCAAAGCGGCGGCGAGCCTGGCGTGGTCGAAAGCCGGCTTCTTCTCGAGGGTTGCCGCGTCCATGAGGACGAAGGCGCTGCCGCCGGGGACGGTTTTCCGGTACCAAAAGCGGGACGTCGTTCCGATGAAGGACGGCCGGTCCGGGACGTCGACGGCCAGGCCCTGGAATTTTTCCCGGAGCCCGAGGGCGCGGTCGTAGTCGGCCTTCGTGACCTGGGCGGAGAGGAAAACCGGGAGGGCGAAAAGCGAGAGGGACAGGACGAGGACGGCGGTGACGATACGGGAACGGCGTTTCATGGGGCCTCCTGAATCCGGAATGGGAGTTCAACAGAGAGAAGGCGGCCGTCGAGGGAGCGTGCGGCGGCGTGACGGCTCATCGATGAGACGGGATTATAAGACGGGGCTCCCGCTTTAGCAACCATCGGCCGTTCGGACGTTTCCATCTTTGCCCCCAGGCCGCAAATGGGAACGGCCGGATCGCCATGAGGATTTATCGCTTCGCAAGCGCTTTTCGAAGGGGTTAGCGTGTCATGCGGCGGCATGGCCGTCCTCGTGACCCCGTAGCGGAAGGGGGGCCCCCTGGCTTTGCCGAGGGGGGGGAACCGACGGGACTGGTTCCCCGGGGCCGGGGTTAGAGGATGGTCATGTCGCCGCGGCAGGTCCCGAGAAAGGGGAGCCCCGATAATCGTCGGCGTCTTGGATAGTCGGAGGGCAGGCCGTTTTCAGTTGTGACGGTGCCGGTCGATCAAGATGGGGCCTCGTTGAACCTCGGCTAAAGGAAGGCTAAAATGGAAACGTGGTCCGCCCTGTCGTCGTCGCTTGGCTCATCCTGCTTCTGCCCGTGGCTCCGGGAGCGGGAGCCGTCCCGGACTTGAGCAGCCGGGCCCATCTTCTGCGCATCTTCGACGAGGTCCGGGCCATGGGGGCCAGGCCCGGGGAGAATTTCATCCAGCAGGAATTCTTCGCCGGCGGCCCCGACGACGACGACACGAACAAGGACCTCCATGTCGTCGTCCTGATCCAGCCCGAGACGGGGATGTCCAAAATCACCCTCCAGGTCACCCGGTTCGAAAGGGACCGCCGCGACCGGAACGTCAAAACGGCCCGGGAAACAAACACGACCCGCGCCGAAATCGTCAAGGGAGCCGTGAAAGGCTTGACCTCGGATTACGGGGACCGCGACCTTCACGAGATTCTGGAACAGGTCCAGCGGGCGGTCATCCAGAAGAAGAAACTCCTGCTGGAAAAACGCTGATGGAGAATTTCGCCGAGGCGGGGACGGATGGATAAGGCCGGTCCGGTCGTCTGCCTGGGGATCATGGTCGCGGATTTGGTCGCGCGCCCCGTGACCTCCTTTCCCCGTCCCCTGACCCTTGTCGAGGAGATGAGCCTCCACACGGGGGGATGCGCGGTCAACGCCGCCGTCGCTCTGGCCAAGCTGGGAATCCCGGCCGAGGTCATCGGCAAGGTCGGCCTCGACGCCCTCGGCGATTTCCTGGTCGGAGAGCTCGCCCGCAACGGCGTTGGAACGGAGGGCGTCGTCCGCGACGCGCGGCGGGGCACTTCCGCGACGATGGTTCTCGTCAACCCCGAAGGGGAGCGGGGATTCCTCCATTTCCTCGGGGCCAACGCTTCCTTTTCCCCGGCCGAGGTCGACCTCGCCCGCATCCGCCGGGCGGCGATCCTCCATGTCGCCGGGGCTCTGGTCCTCCCCGAGCTCGACGGTCCGCCTCTGGCCCGAATCCTGGCCGACGCCAAGTCCGCCGGCGTCGTGACGTTTCTGGACACGGTCTGGGACGCTTCGGACCGCTGGATGGAGCTCATCGGGCCGCTGCTCCCCTCGACGGATTATTTCGTTCCGAGCATCGCGGAAGCTCGCCGCCTTACGGGCGGGGAAAGCCCATCGGAGATCGCCCGGGCCCTTCTCGATAGGGGAGCGGGGACGGTCGCCCTGAAGATGGCCGAAGAGGGCTGTTTTGTCGCCGACGCCCGGCGGGGAGAATTCCACGTCCCGGCCTTGAAGGTCGAGGTCGTCGACTCGACGGGGGCTGGAGACGCCTTTGCCGCCGGCTTTATCGCCGGCGTCTGGGACGGCTGGCCGCTCGTCACGGCGGCCCGCTTCGCGAACGCCATGGGCGCCCTCTGCGTTACGGCGATGGGCGCCTCGACCGGCCTGAGGACGCTCGCCGAGACGGTCGCCTTCATGGAAGGCCGGACGGCTGGGATTTGATTTTTCTTCGTGGTTAAGATAAACAATTGGCGGATCAACGATTAAGGAGGTTTACGGTGAAGAAGAAAGGGATCGTTTTCGGCTGGATGCTCATCTTTGTTTTGGCGACCCTGTCGGCCGCCCAGGGGCCGCAGCCCGCGGCGTCGCCGCACCGGAAAGCCAACTACGACCTGGCCACCCGGTGGACTTCGGCCAAGGTCGGCAAGCTCGTTTTCGACACATCGGTCAATCCCCGCTGGATGGAGACGCCCGACAAGTTCTGGTACAGCTATGAAACGAGCAAAGGCCGGTCGTTTTATATCGTCGACCCGGCCCTCAAGACGAAAAGACCGATTTTCGAGAACGCCGCCATGGCCGCCCTCCTGACGAAGACCGTCCTTACGCCCTACGACGCCCAGCACCTCCCCATCCAGATGCTGAAGTTCGTCGACAAGGACACGGCCGTCATCTTCGAGCTCGAAGTCCAGAAGGACTCGGAAATCCGGGTCGGCGACAAATTCGTGAAGGCCGGCGAATTCACGAAGGCCCGGGACGAGAAGAAGGAGGCGGCGAAGAAGGCGGCCGCGAAGAAGGACGAGGAAAAGAAGAAAGAGGAGAAGAAGAAGAAGGAAGGCGAGAAAACCGAGGCCGCCCCGAAGGAGCCCGAATCCAAGACGACCAAGCTCTATTTCAGGTACGAAATCGCGAGCCAGAGGCTCGCCCTTCTCCCCGACTATCTCCCCCCCGACCCGCGGCCCCGCTGGGCCTCGGTCTCTCCCGACGAGCAGAAGGTCATCTTCGCCCGGGGGCACAACCTGTTCATGATGGACGCCGAGGGGCTGAAGCTGGCCATGATCAAGGCCGACGACAAGTCCATCAAGGAAGTCCAGCTGACGACCGACGGTGAAGAGCACTACAGCTACGCCCGCGACCTCAACGACGAGGACAAGAAGAATTTCCAGAAGGACGAAAAGGACCGGAAGGACTACCGCGTTCCGGCCATCGGGATCATCTGGTCCCGGGACTCGACGAAGTTCTCCTGCGTCCGCCAAGAAGAACGGAAGGTCGGGGACCTCTGGGTCATCAACGCCCTCTCCAATCCCCGGCCGACGCTCGAAACCTACCGCTACGCCATGCCGGGCGAGGAGAACCAGCCCCAGCCCGAGCTCCTCATCTTCGACATCGGGGCGAAATCCAAGGTCAAGGTCAAGGCGGAAGCGTTCAAGGACCAGACGGTTTCGGTCTACATGGCGCCCCGGAAAGTCGCCGATTCCCTCCGCGATTATCCGCCGCCGCCCCAGTGGATCAGCGAGACGTCGGACAAGTTCTATTTCGGCCGGCAGAGCCGCGACCTCCATCGTTTCGACGTCTGCCGGGCCGACACGGCCACGGGCGAGGTCAAGGTCCTCATCGAGGAGCGGCTCAACACCTATGTCGACGTCCAACCGATCCGACTCCTCGGCGGCGGCAAGGAGATCATCTGGTGGTCCGAGCGCGACGGCTGGGGCCATTATTACCTCTATGACGGGGAGGGGAAGTTCGTCCGCCAGCTGACTTCGGGAGAATTCACCTGCCAGGGCGTCGAGGGCGTGGACGAGAAGCTCCGGGTTCTCTATTTCACCGCCTGCGGCCGGGAGCCCAACGAGGACCCCTACTTCATGCATCTCTACCGGATCAACCTCGACGGGACGGGCTTCAAGCTCCTCAACGCGGGCGATTTCAACCACGGCGCGTCGATGAGCGAGTCCCAGAAGTACTTCATCGACAACTATTCGCGGGTCAACACGGCCCCCAAGTCCGAGCTTCGGGACGCGGCCGGCAACCTCCTCCTGAACCTCGAGGTGACCGACGTCACGGCCCTCGTCGAGGCCGGCTACAAGTTCCCCGAGCCGTTCAAGGTCAAGGCCGACGACGGGATCACCGACCTCTACGGGGTGATGTATAAACCCTTCGACTTCAATCTAGAGGGGAAGTACCCGATCATCGCCTACGTCTATCCCGGCCCCCAGACCGAAAGCGTTTCCAAGGCCTTCGTCCCGCGGAGCTTCAGCCAGTGGCTGGCCCAGTTCGGGTTCATCGTCATCGAGATCGGCAACCGGGGGGGGCACCCCTCGCGCTCGAAGTGGTACCACAACTACGGCTACGGGAACCTGCGCGACTACGGCTTGGCGGATAAAAAGCGGGGCATCGAGCAGCTGGCCCTCAAACATCCCTTCATTGACATCGACAGGGTCGGGATCTTCGGCCATTCCGGCGGCGGATTCATGACCGCGGCGGCCCTCCTCGTCTATCCCGATTTCTTCAAGGTCGGGATTTCGTCGTCCGGAAACCACGAGAACAACATCTACAACCGCTGGTGGAGCGAGAAACACCACGGCGTCAGGGAGATCGAGGACGAGAAGGGCAACGTCAAGTTCGAATACTCGATCGCCAAGAACTCCGAGGTCGCCAAGAACCTCAAGGGCCATCTCCTCCTGGCCACGGGCGACATCGACAACAACGTCCACCCGGCCAACACCTACCGATTGGCCAACGCCCTCATCCGGGCGAACAAACGGTTCGACTTCATCCTCTTCCCCGGCCAGCGCCACGGCTACGGCGACATGGGGGACTACTGGAACTGGATCCGGGCGGACTACTTCTGCCGCTGGCTCCTGGGCGATTTTTCCCAGACGATCGACATGGTCGAGCTCAACCGGGAGCAGGAGCAGTCCGGGCGGCCGGCCGCGGCCGGGACGGGCTTGGGAGGGGGACAGCGGGGCGTTATCCGCCGGTAATTTTATCGGGATTTCCGACGGACCCGGCCTTTCCGTGATGTCCGGACGAAGGCGGGAAGGCGTTTCTATATCGAACGGAGGGCCTGGTCGAGGTCGTCCATGAGGTCCGCGGGGTTCTCGGCGCCCACGCAGAGCCGGATCATCTGCGGCGGAATGTCGGCTTTATTCCGAAACTCCTCTCCGGGCTGGAGGTGCGTCGAGAGCGCGGGGAGGGTGGCCATGCTCTTGATCCGGCCCAAATCGCCCGCCCTGAAGATCAGCTTGAGATTGTCGAAGACTTTCCGCGCGTTTTCGGGAGGGCCGTTGACGCGGAAACAGAGGAGGTGCCCGGAGCGGTTGACCTCGCCTCCGCGGCCGTCGTCCGAATCCACGAGTTTCATGTACTTGCGGGCCAGATCCCAATAGGGAGAGCTCGGCAGCCCCAGGTAGTCCACCCGATAGACGCGGGGGTGTTTCTCCAGAAATTCGGCGATGGTCTGGGTGCTTTGACTCAGATGGTCCATCCGCTGCCGAAGGGTGCGGAGGTCGTTGAGGATCATGAAGGCATTCATCGGAGAGGCCGCCGGCCCCATGTCGCGGAAGGGGAGCCATTTCACGTATTCGGCGAAGCTCGTCTTGAAAAAGGGGTTGTCGTTTCGGAGGTTGGTGACGATCGGCTTGCGGCTGATGAGCGCGCCCCCGACGGCCAGCCCCGAGGCGCCCATCGACTTCGTCAGGGAATGGATGACGATGTCCGCTCCGTGGCCGATCGGGCGCATCAACGCCGGGGTCGCGCATGTCGCGTCGATGACGAGGGGGATGTTCCGCGCATGGGCGAGGTCGGCGACCGCCCGGATGTCGCAGAAGGCGAGCTGGGGATTGCTCGGGGCTTCGGTGTAGAGGAAACGGGTCCGGTCATCGATCTTCCGGCTCCATTCCTCCAGGTCGGTCTGGTCGACGACGAAGCGGACGTCGATCCCCCGGTCCCGCTTCTGCCGGACCGTGAATTGCTGGAACGTTCCGCCGTAGAGCTGAAGGGAGGAGACGAAATTGATCTCTTCGGGGCCCTCGGTCTGTTTGGCGAGGAGGGCGTCGGCGGCCAGGGCGATGGCCGACATTCCCGAGGCCGTCACCAGGCACGAGGCGTCGCAGCCGGTCCCGTAAGCTTCCAGCAGGCCCAGGACCTGCTCCAAGTACCAGACGGTCGGATTGGCGTATCGGGCGTAGCACCAGGAAGGGACCTTGTACCGGAACGCTCCCTCCCACTCGTCCGTGTCCTGATAAGCCTGGGCGTTTCCCATGTAGAGGGGTTCGATGAGCGCCCCCTGGTTGTGCCGGATGGCCTCCTCGGGAGAGTAAAGGCCGTTCACGGCGATCGTATCGAACTTGTATTTCCTCGTCCGGGACAGCGCCTCGTTCTTGCGTTCCCGGGCCTCATCGGCCGCCCGGATGTACTCTTCGAGCGACGAATGCTTGCCCCGGATCGTCGGGAAGATCCCGACGGGCATGTCGTCCGGCCGGCCGGAGGGCCGGGGATCATCCTGTCCGTTTTTTTGTCCTGGAGTCATTGTGATCCTCCCGTCTCGGATATCGAATCGCCCGTGCTCCTTATGTATCAGGGGCCTCTCTCCCTTGTCAAGGCGCGGCCCCGCGCGGAGATGACGGCAAGCCGGCCGAAGCTCTGTCGGGCGATCGACAGGGCTCTGTCGCTCGCGAGATCCAAGGATTTAATCGAGCGCTGCGCCGGCATCAGGAGGCAGATCCGAGACGCTCAAAAAATAGATTCCCGCCTTCCTTGATCTCGTCCGACCAGCCCTCGAGGCAGACGAGATCATCGCCCAGGTATTTTTCATTGAGGTCGATGATGTCCATGGATGCCTCCCCGGCGAGAGAGAGTATAGGATTTCCGCCTCAAGATCACAATCGGATCAGGGATCCGTTTTCGGCTCCGGAAATTTTTTCTTGACAGGCCGATCGCTTTTTTCTATAGTCCCGAAATCATGATCCACGGCGCGCGGACCGCGAAGCTTACGACGGCCGGCGCCCTGTCCTTCCGGTGGTGGGCGGTCTAACCCGCCCAAGATTCATTCCCCCTCATTTTTCTCTTTTCCGCCGGACCTATCCGTCCGGCCGGACATTCCACCAAGGAGGACAACATGACCATCAAGCCCGTTCGGCGTTTTTCGTCGCGGGACGCGGATATCCTGCCGCGAGCGTTCTACAACCTCAAGGCCGACTTGCCCGTCCCGCCAAAGCCGCCTCTCCATCCCGGCACCAAGGAGCCGCTCGATCCCAAGGACCTCGAGCCCGTTTTTCCCAAGGGGTTCATCGCCCAGGAAATCGCTTCGGACCGGTTCATTCCCGTCCCCGAAGCGGTCCTCGATAAATTCTTCGTTTATCGCCCCACGCCGCTCGTCTACGCCGCGGGGCTCCGGAAAGCCCTCGACACGCCGGCCCGCATTTTTTACAAATACGAAGGCGCCGGCCCGACGGGCAGCCATAAGAGCAATACGGCTCTCATGCAGGCCTATTTAGCCGCCCAGGAGGGCATCGGGACGCTCGTGACCGAAACCGGCGCCGGCCAGTGGGGCTCGGCCCTGGCCATGGCGGGGCACGCCTTCGGGATGAACGTCCGGGTTTTCATGGTCCGAATCAGCTACCGGCAGAAGCCCGGCCGCCGCGTCCTCATGGAGATGTTCGGGGCCAAAGTCGAGGAAAGCCCCAGCCCGTCGACGGCCTTCGGACGCAAATTGTACGAGACGGATCCGGATCATCCCGGCTCGTTGGGCATTGCCATTTCGGAGGCTTTGGAGGTCGCCGTGGGAGGCACGAATTCCCGATATTCCCTCGGATCGGTTCTCGACGCCGTCCTCATGCACCAGACCGTCATCGGACTGGAGGCCGACCGGCAGCTGGCCGCCGTCGGGGCGGAGCCCGATGTCGTCATCGGCTGCGTCGGCGGCGGGTCGAATTTCGCCGGAATCTCATTCCCCTTCGTCCGGAAGAGAATCGTCGAGGGAAAAACGATCCGGTTCATCGCCGTCGAGCCCGAAGCCTGCCCCTCGATCACCAAGGGCGACCTCCGTTACGATCACGGGGACACCGCGGGGATGACGCCTCTCCTCTACATGCACACTCTGGGAATGAATTTCGTGCCGGCGCCCATCCATGCCGGCGGTCTCCGCTACCACGGGATGGCTCCACTCGTCAGCCACCTTGTCACGCAGGGGATCGTCGAACCGCGTGCCTACGGACAAGACAAGGCCTTCGGGGCGGGGGAGATCTTTTATAAAACGGAAGGCGTCCTGCCTGCCCCCGAGTCCGCCCACGCCGTCGCCGCGGCCGTCGACGAGGCCCTCGAAGCCAAACGGCTCGGGCAGGAGAAGGTCATTCTCTTCAACCTCAGCGGCCACGGTTTCCTGGACATCAACGCCTATGCCCAGAACGGGAGCGGGCGGGCGAAAAGCGCTGGCTCGACTCCGCGCTGACATCGCATCCGGTTTCTCCATGCCTATCGGGGGGCCGCCTCCGGCCCCCCCTTTTCATCCGTCGGCCGGTCTTGCGAAAGCGATGATGTTGGGCTAAGATGAACCTCCGGATTCAGGAGGCGGCTTGAGAAGAATCAGCGCGGGCGTGGTTATCCTCATCCTTCTCTCGGTTTTTTCGGGGGCCGGTTCCCAAAGCCGGGAATATCGCCTCGGCGGCCGGATCGTTCCCGGTCCGCTGCCGCCGGATCCCTATCTCGATAATCCCTCCCTGGATACCCAGACGGACGTCGTCTATGGCGGTGCCGACGCCCAGAGACAGCGCCTCGATTTCGCCAAGCCGGCGCTCTGCCGCGACCAGAAAGTCCCCCTGGTCATCTATATCCACGGCGGAGGCTGGAATTCGGGCGATAAGGGAGGCATTTTCAACCGCGGCGACACGAAGATGCTCTTCCAACTCGGGTTTGCCGTGGCTTCGATCAACTACCGTCTCGCGCCCCAGGCGCGCTGGCCCGCCCAAATCCACGACGGCAAGCTCGCCGTGAGATTTTTCCGGAAAAACGCCGGCCTCTACGGCATCGACCCCGACCGGATCGGCGTCTTCGGCGACTCCGCTGGAGGACATCTGGCCGCCCTTCTGGCCCTGGCGGACGAAGACGACGGCCTCGAAGGGACGGGCCTTGAGGGATATTCGAGCCGCGTGGCCGTGGCCGTCGAGCGTTTCGGCCCGACGGACCTCAACGACATCGAATCGCAGACAACCTCCGAGGGCCTGAGGATGATCGTCGATTTTCTCGGCTGCAACCCGCTCGATTGCCCGGGGACGGCCCGCCAGGCTTCGCCAATAACGTATGTCACCGCGGACGACCCGCCTCTGATGATCCAACACGGCGACAAGGATACCCTTGTCCCTTACCGCCAGGGCGAGCGCTTGGCCGAACGGCTCCAGGCCGCCGGAAACGCCGGGGCCTTGATCAAGGTCCGGAACGCCGAGCATGCCTTCATTCCCGTTCCCATCACCGCCGAGCTTCGGCCGTCGGTCGAGACGATCGCCTTCATGACGATCGCCCATCTCGCCCGCGTCCTCGAGCCGGGCGCCTTGGGAGACGTCAACCTGAACGGCCGGCGCAATGGTCTTGACGTCATCGAGGTCGGCCGGCGGCTGGGAGACGCCGGGATCGGCCCCGGAACCCTTCCGGCGCCCGAGAGTTGGAATCCCCTGGCCGACGTCGTTCTGGACGGTGTGATCGACGCCAGGGACCTGACCCGCTTTTTTCTGATCGGCCAATGACGAGGACGAAGATGGCCAAAAGACAATCGACGAAGCGAGCGACACCCGAGGCGATCGCCCGGGATGTCAAGGCCTGGCTTCGGAAGAACCAGGATCCGAAGCGGGCGGCCTTCATGAGGAAATATTTCAAGGAGGCGGACACGGTTGACTTCTTCGGGATCTCGACCCCCCTGGCGCGAGATTACGAGAAGAACCTCTGGGAACGGATCCGGGGGACGTGGACCGTGGCGGACGCCGTTCGCCTCTGCGACCTCATGTTGCCGGACAAATATCACGAGATGAAGGGCATCGCCGTCCTCATCCTGCTCCATTTCCAGAAAGAATTCGGGCCCGACCTTTTCGGGACGATCAAGGGCTGGCTGGAGAAGGACTACTGCAATTCCTGGGCGGCCGTCGACATCCTTTGCCCCGACGCCCTGGGCGTGCTCTATGGCCGCTATCCGGAACTCGTCGGGCACGTCATGAGATGGACGGCCCACCCCAACCGTTGGGTCAAGAGGGCCTCGGCCGTCGGCTTCATCAAATTGGCCAGGCGCGGCCTTTGCCTGGACGCCGCCTACGATGTCGCCGAGCGCCTTTTCGGCGTCCCGGACGACCTCATCCACAAGGCGACCGGCTGGCTCCTCCGCGAGGCGGGCAAGACCGATGCCGCCCGGTTGGAGGCGTTTCTCATGAGGCATGGACCCCGAATCCCCAGGACGACGCTTCGATATGCCGTCGAACGATTCCCCGAGGCGAAGCGCCGCCGCCTTCTCCAAGCGACGAAAGGTTGACCATGGACGAGAAAGTCAAGGTGAGCTGCCCCCATTGCGGGACGACCAACAATTACCCGGCGGCGGCGGCGGGCAAGTCCGTTGTTTGCGGGCGTTGCAAATCCGTCCTGCCCTATCCCGGGACCGTCCTCGAAGTTCCCGAAAACCAGGTTGCGACCCTGATCCAGCGGGGCGGCCTGCCCGTCCTCATCGATTTCTATTCCCACACCTGCCCGCCGTGCCGGATGATGGATCCCGTCGTCGAAAGCCTGGCCAAGCGTCGGGCGGGGGAGATCACCGTCCTCAGGGTCAACACGGACGAGAATCCCGACCTCGCCTCGGCCTTTCGCATCCAGGCCGTCCCGACGTTCGTCGTCATGAAGAGGGGCGTCGAGATGGGGCGGACGGCGGGGGCGATGGGGGAGATGGATTTTTCCCTCTGGGTCGCCTCGAAGTCCTAGAAAAAGAGGGAAATGCCGAAGAGGGGACTTGAACCCCTACGAGCGTTTAATTGCTCACTAGCCCCTCAAGCTAGCGTGTCTGCCAATTCCACCACTTCGGCATCATAAGCCCGGAGGGCGTCTATTTCTTAACCGGGGCGCTCGGAGGCTTTTCCTCGGTTTTAACCGGCGGCTTCTGGGTTTCGCTCTTTACGGGAGGCGTCACGGCCGAGGCCTTGTCGTCGGGTTTGGCCGAGGGTTGGACCGTGGCCGGCGCGGTCGTGGCCTTATCGTCGGGTTTGGCCGAGGGTTGGGTCTGGGTCGCGGCGTCCTTCGCCGGGGCCTCGACTCCGCTCACGGCCGACTTGCCCTGCGTGCCCGAAAGGATCCACAGGCTGAGCGAGGTGACCATGAACAGAATGGCGCAGACTTGCGTGACCTTGGACATGATCGTTTGCGTGCTCCGGGGCCCGAAGGCCGTCTGGCTACCCCCGCCGCCGAAGGCTCCGGCGAGGTCCGCCGCCTTGCCCGACTGGAGAAGGACGGCGACGATCAGGATGAGGCAGATCACAACGTGAACAATCGTGATGAGCGCGGTCACCTTATTTCACTTCCTTAAAGGCCTTGATCGCTTGCGCGGCAATCTCGATGAAGGAGGCCGCTTCCAACGAGGCGCCTCCGACGAGAAAGCCGTCGATGTTCCGTTCCCGGAACAAAGCGTAGGCGTTGGCAGGCTTTACCGACCCGCCGTAGAGAATTATAGCACAAGCGGAGGCCTCTTTTCCATACTTGTCCTCGAGCTGGCGGCGGATGAAAGCCTGCGCTTCCTCGGCCTGGGCGGGGGTCGCCGTCCGCCCCGTGCCGATGGCCCAGACGGGCTCATAGGCCAGGACGAAGCGTCGGAAGGAGGCCTCGTCGAAGCCTTCCAGGCCCCCCCCGATTTGCGTGCCGAGGACATCCCACGTCCGGCCCGATTCCCGCTCGGCCAGGGTTTCGCCGATGCAGACGATCGGCCGGAGCCCCGCCCGGAGGGCGGCGGCGATCCTCTTTCTGACGGTCTCGTCCGTCTCGCCGAAAAATTGCCGCCGCTCGGAATGGCCGATGACGACAAAGGCGCAGCCGGCGTCGGCGAGCATCGGCCCCGAGATTTCGCCCGTGTAGGCCCCTTTGTCCTCCCAGAAGAGGTTCTGGCCACCCAGGACGACGGGCGAGCCGGCGATCGCTTCGGCCGCCGCGGCCAGGGCTGTGAAGGGGGGAATGACGACGAGCTCGGCCTCGGCCAGCGCCCGGGCGGCCCGGGCGATATCCCCGACGAGGGTCCCGGCTTCGGCCCGGGTCGTGTGCATTTTCCAATTGCCGGCGATGAACGGTTTTTTCCGGGGAGCCATGGGCGTTTCTTCTAAGGCCTCTCGAGGGCTTCGATCCCGGGGAGGGTCTCGTTGGCGATGAATTCGAGGCTCGCTCCTCCGCCGGTCGAGATGTGGGTGATTTTGTCGGTTACGCCGGCCTTGGCCACGGCGGCGATGGAATCCCCGCCGCCGATGATCGTCACGGCTTTGGAGGCGGCGACGGCCTTGGCGACGGCCATCGTCCCTTCGGCGAAGGCGGGTGTTTCAAAAACTCCAAGAGGGCCGTTCCAGAAGACCGTCTTGGCCCGGGAGATGATCTCTCGATATGCGGCCACGGTTTTCGGGCCGATGTCGACGCCCATGAGGTCGGCGGGGAAGGGGAAGCCTTCGACGATCCGTTCGATTCGCCCGGATTCGATCGACGCCGTCAGGACGTGGTCGAGGGGGAGGACGAAGTTCACGCCCTTCTCTTTGGCCTTGGCCAGAATCCCGCGGGAGATTTCGACCTTGTCGGGCTCGACGAGGGATTTCCCGGGGTTATGGCCTTGGGCTAAAAAGAAGGTATAGGCCATGGCCCCGCCGATGAGGATGTCGTCGGCCTTGAGGAGAAGGTTCTCGATCACCGGGATCTTGTCCTCGGTCTTGGCCCCGCCGAGGATGGCGACGTAGGGTTTTTCGGGGTGGATGGCCTTGCGGAGGTAGTCGACCTCCTTTTTCATGAGATAGCCGGCGGCGACGACCGGAACGCAGCCGGCGATCCCGACGACCGAGGCGTGGGCGCGGTGGCTCGAGCCGAAGGCGTCGTTGACGAAGACATCGATTCCTTCGGCCAAGGCCGCGGCCAGGACGGGGTCGTTTTTTGTCTCGCCGGGATGGAAGCGGACGTTTTCGAGGAGGAGGACGCCGCCGGGGGGGAGGCCGGCCTTGAGCTTGGCGACTGCCGGACCGACGACGTCGGGGGCCATGACGACGTCTCGCCCGAGGAGCTCGGCCAGGCGCTTGGCCACAGGATGAAGGCTCATCGTCGGGTCGGGTTTCCCCTTGGGCCGGCCGAGATGGGACGCCAAGATGAGCTTGGCCGCGCGGGCGAGGATGTATTCGATTGTCGGCAGCGAAGCGCGGATCCGGGTGTCGTTCCGGATTTCCCTCCTGTCGTTCAGGGGGACGTTGAAGTCCACCCGGACGAAGACCGCCTTCCCCCGGACGTCCAGGTCTTCGACGAATTTCATGGCCGTCACCGGGCGATGTATTTGATGAGATCGACGCAGCGGCAGGAGTAGCCCCACTCGTTGTCGTACCAAGCCAAGACCTTGATGAGGTTGCCCTCGATGACCTTGGTCGAGAGGCCGTCGACGATGGCCGAATGGGAATTGGACAGGAAGTCGACCGAAACGAGAGGCTCCTCGGTGTAGGCGAGGATGCCCTTCAGCTCGCCGGCGGCGGCCTTCTGGAAAGCGGCGTTGACGTCCTTGTCGGTGACCGGCTTCTTCATGACCGCGACGAGGTCGACGAGGGAGACATTGACGGTCGGAACCCGGATGGAGATCCCGTCGATTTTCCCCTTGAGTTCGGGGAGGACCAGGCCGACGGCCTTGGCCGCCCCGGTCGTCGTCGGGATCTGGGAAACGGCCGCGGCCCGGGCGCGGCGGAGGTCCTTGTGCGGCTGGTCGAGGATCTTCTGGTCGTTCGTGTAGGCGTGGATCGTGGTCATGAATCCCTTTTCGATCCCGAACGCCTCGTGGAGGACCTTGGCCACCGGGGCCAGGCAGTTCGTCGTGCAGGAGGCGTTGGAAAGGATATGGTGCCGGACGGGGTCATAGACCTTTTCGTTGACTCCCATGACGATCGTCGCGTCGGGATCTGTGGCCGGCGCCGAGATGATGACTTTCCTGGCGCCGCCCTTCTCGATGTGCTTGATGACGTCGGGGCGCTTGGTCCATTTGCCCGTCGATTCGACGGCGATGTCGACGCCGAGGTCTTTCCAGGGCAGGTCGCCGGGGTCCTTGACCGCCAGGACCTCGACCGCCTTCCCGTCGGCGATGATCGTCTCGCCCTCCGCCCGGACTTCGCCCTTGAAAGGGCCGAGGACGGAGTCGTACTTCAGGAGATGGGCCAGGGTTTTGGCGTCGGTGATGTCGTTCACGGCGATGAATTCGAGGGCGGGATCGCCGGCCGCCGCCCGGAAGATGTTCCGGCCGATGCGGCCGAAGCCGTTGATGCCGATCTTGATCGCCATATCATTAACCTCCTCTGATTGTTTGATTTTCTGGAAAGAAGAACCTAAAATTATCATATCTGTCGGGGGAAATCAATTTCCTTTGACCCAATATCATCCAAATGATAAAATGTCGTCATCTTAATGATAGGAGAAGGCCATGCCAGTCATCCGGTCCATTTCCGACCTCAGGAACAAGTCCAACGAAATTTCCGAGCTTTGTCACAAGAACGGGGAGCCGGTTTTCATCACCCGTAACGGACAGGGGGATCTCGTCGTCATGAGCCAGGCGGCCTACGAGCGGCTCGAGGCGCGCCTCGAGCTTTATCGGCTTCTCGGCGAAGCCGAGCGTTTGGACGCCGAGGGCGAAAAGGGGATCACCCACCGCGAGATGATCGGAAAACTCCGGTCCGCGGTTCAGACATGACCAGACTGGACATCCGCTATCTCAGCTCGGCCGAAAAAGACCTGCTGGGTATCTATGAATATATCCGTCACGACAATCCGCGGGCGGCGGGGGCGTTCGTCGGCAAAATCGACAGAGCCGTCGGCCGGTTGGCGGAACATCCTTTTCTCGGCGTCGTGCCGAAGGACGAGAGGCTGGCCGAGCTGGGCTACAGGGTCCTTGTCGTCGAGAAAATCCTGGTGTTCTATGTCGTCAAACCGCCGGTCGTTCAGATTCGGCGCGTCCTTCACGGCGCGCGCCGATTCGCGTTCCTCGTTGAATAGCCGTGCGCAGGGAGAAATGAGATGAAAATCTTGACGTCCGGAGAAATGCGGGAGATCGACCGGATCGCCATCGAAGAGGTCGGAATTCCCGGGCCGGTCCTCATGGAGAACGCCGGACGCCGGATCGTCGACGTCCTCCTGATCCGTTTTCCGAGGGTCGAGAGGGAGCGCGTCGTCGTCGTCGCCGGCCGGGGGAACAACGGCGGCGACGGGCTCGTCGTCGCCCGGCATCTCCGGAACGGGGGAGCCAACCCCGTCGTCCTCCTCCTCGCCGCCAAGGAGGAGGTTCGGGGCGACGCGGCCCTCAACCTGGCGGTCGCGGAAAAGTCCGGTGTCGACGTCCGGGATGCTTCGACGGACCTTTGTTGGAAGAAAGTCAGGCCCGTCCTTGCGGAGGCGACCGTCATCGTCGACGCCGTTTTCGGGACGGGCCTGACGAAGCCGGCCGAGGGATTGTTTGCCGCGGCGATCGAGGACATCAACAAGGCCTCCGGATTCAAGATCGCCGTCGATATTCCCTCGGGGCTTTCGGCCGATACGTTCAAAATCATAGGGCCGGCGGTCAGGGCCGACCTGACCGTGACCATGGCGGCCCCGAAAATCGCCCATATCTTCCCGCCGGCCGAGGAATTCGTCGGCGACCTCGTCTGCGCCGATATCGGCATGCCGCCCTCGCTCTTCGAGAACGAGAGCCTCCGGCTTGAGATGGTCGAAAGGAAGGCCGTCTCTCCCTTCTTCCGGAAAAGAAAGCGCGACGCGCACAAGGGGACCTACGGCCACGTCTTCCTCCTCTCCGGCTCGCTGGGCAAGACGGGGGCGGCCGTCATGGCGGCCAAGGCGGCTTACAGGACGGGGGCGGGACTCGTGACGGTCGGCACGCCGGCCGGATGCGTCCCCGTCATCGCCAAATCCATGGTCGAGTTGATGACCGAGCCCTTGGCCGAGACTGAGGCCAAAACGCTCTCGGCCGAGGCCCTTCCCCGGATTATGAGCCTCCTCGAAGGAAAAAATGCGGCCGTTGTCGGACCCGGGATATCCACCCATCCCTCGACGGCCGAGCTTGTCCGGGGCCTGATTCCGAGGCTCACGATTCCGGCGGTCATCGACGCCGACGGGTTGAATAATCTGACGGAAAATCCTTCCCTCCTCAAGAAAGCGTCGGTTCCCCTCGTCCTGACTCCCCACCCGGGCGAGTTCGCCCGCCTGACCGGGCGGACAACCCAGGAGGTTTTGGAGGGCCGCCTCGAGATCGTTCCCCGCTTCGCCAGGGAACACGGCCTTTATCTTGTCCTGAAAGGCTATCGGACGCTCATCGCCGCGCCCGACGGCCGCGTTTTCGTCAACCCCACGGGCAATCCGGGAATGGCGACGGGGGGTTCGGGCGACGTCCTGAGCGGGATGATCGCCTCGTTCATCGGCCAGGAAGGGGACATCCTGTCCGCGATCCTGGCCGCCGTCTACCTCCACGGCTTGAGCGGAGACCTCGCCGCGGCGAGGTTGTCCGAGAGGGCCCTCATCGCCGGCGACCTCATCCGCTTTCTCCCCCCGGCCATCAAGTCGCTCGAGTCCGGACAGTATTGAAGAAGGCGGGCTAAGGTGTTCGGAGGAGAATTCCGGACAAAATCCGAGGCCGGAACGCTCCGGTTGGCAAAGAGGTTCGGCCGGGGGCTCAAGGGCGACGAGGTCATCTTCCTCATCGGCGAGCTCGGGGCGGGGAAGACGGTCTTTGCCAAGGGAATCGCCGCCGGATTAGGGTTGAGGAAAGTCCGTGATGTCTGCAGCCCGACCTTCACGTTGCTCAATGTCTACAAGGCCCGCGTTCCGATTTATCACCTCGACCTCTACCGGCTTGGAGGCCGGGAGGAGATCCGGGATCTCGGCTTCGAGGACTACATCGGCGAGGGGGTCGTCCTCGTCGAGTGGGGCGAGAAGATCGATTTCCCTCTGCCGGCCCTCCGGGTGACGATCCGGGTCGAGTCCGGCGGCCGGCGCCGGATCACGATCGAAACGGGAATTCCGAAAGGCGATTCTGGCCGGAGGAGAAAGAATTCCCTATAATGATCGCAATTCGCTGGAAGGAGCGTGAAGCCCATGACGATCGATGAGCTGAAAACCAGGATTTACGAGGTCAAGGATTTTCCCAAGCCCGGCGTGGGCTTCAAGGACATCACCCCCCTCGTCGCCGACCCGAGGAGCTTTCATGACGTCATCGACCGGATGACAGACTGGGCGCGGGATAAGAACCCCGAACTCATCGTCGGGATCGAATCCCGGGGCTATCTTTTCGCCGCCCCGATCGCCCGGGAACTCCGGCTCGGGATGGTCGTCATCCGGAAGAAAGGGAAGCTGCCGCGGAAGACGGTCTCGGTCCGGGCGCCGAACGAATACGCCGTCGAGCATTTCGAGATGAACGAGGACGCCATCCGGCCGGGCCAGAGGGTTCTCGTCATCGACGACCTGATCGCCACCGGCTCGTCTTCGATCGCCGCTCTCGACCTCGTCAAGCTTCTCCGGGGCGTCCCCGTCGGCTTCGGGGCCGTCGTCGACCTCGCTTTTCTCCAGGGGGCTCCGGCCATCCGGAAAGCCCATCCCGAGGTCGACATCTTCACCCTCGTCCGCTACGACTGATCCGCCGGAGAAAGGGGGAGACCATGTCGGGCATCCTGGATCGATTCTTCAAGCTCCGGGAGTTGGGGACCAGCGTCCGGACCGAGTTCGTGGGCGGGGCGACGACGTTCATGACGATGTCCTACATCATCTTCGTCCAGCCGGCCATCCTCTCCCAGGCCGGGATGGACCGGGGAGCGGTCATGGCCGCGACGTGCATCGCCAGCGCCGTGGCCACGCTCCTCATGGGCCTTCTGGCCAACTACCCGATCGCCCAGGCCCCGGCCATGGGGCACAACGTCTTCTTCGCCGTCATCGTCTGCGGGGTGATGGGCTACTCCTGGCAGGCGGCCCTGGGGGCGATCTTCGTCATCGGGATCGTCCAGATCGTCCTGACCGCCGTCGGCTTCTACGATAAGCTCGTCGCCGCCGTCCCGGACGGGCTGAAGCACGCCATCGCCGTCGGGATCGGGCTCCTGATCGCCCTCATCGGGCTCGAATACGGAGGAATCGTCGTCCCTTCGCCGGGAACCTATATCGGCCTGGGCGACCTGACCTCCAAGCCCGTCCTCCTCGTTCTCTTCGGCGTTGCCCTGACGTCGGTCCTCATGGTCATCCGCGCTCCGGGGGCCATCCTTCTCGGGATCCTGGCTACGGCCCTGTTGGGGATCCCGCTGGGGATCGTGAAGTACTCGGGTATTATGGCCGCCCCGCCCAGCCTGGCCCCGACGTTTTTCAAGCTCGACATCGGCGGGGCGTTCCAAACGGGATTCTTCACCGTCCTCTTCGTCTTTTTCTTCCTCGACATGTTCGACTGCGTCGGGACGCTCATCGGGGTGAGCTCGCCGGCGGGATTCATCAAGGACGGCAAGCTGCCGCGGGCCAACCGGGCCATCCTGGCCGACGCGATCGGGACCGTCGAGGGGACTCTTCTCGGGACTTCGACCGTTTCGAGCTATATCGAGAGCGCGACGGGGATTGCCGCCGGAGCCCGGACGGGCCTGGCCAACGTCTTTACGAGCCTGTTCTTCATCGCCGCCCTGTTTTTCAGCCCCTTGGCGTCGATGATCTCCGGCGAGGTCAAGTCGGGGGATCTCGTCCTTCGGCCGGTCATCGCCCCGGCTCTCCTCCTTGTCGGCTACCTCATGATGAGGTCGGTCCGGCTCATCGACTGGGACGACTTGAGCGAGGCCATTCCGGCTTTTCTGGCGATCATCCTCATGCCCCTGACCCAGAGCATCACCGAGGGGATCGCCTTCGGCTTCATCAGTTACGCCGTCCTGAAGCTCGTCTCCGGCCGCGGCCGCCGGGTCCACTGGCTCGTGTATCTCTTCTCGGCCCTGTTCATCGTCCGCTATTTCCTGAAATAGGGACGAGTCTGGAGAAAGGAACGTTCGTCATGACCAAGCGGTCGCTCCCCATCCGTTTCGCCGTCCTGGTCCTCCTCGGTCTCACCGCCGCCGGCTGCGCCTCCCTCGCCGTCAAGCCCGGCCTGTCCCTCGAAGGGGACGGGGCGCGGTGGGTGGCGAAGATGATGCGTTCCCTGACCCTCGAGGAAAAAATCGCCCAAATGGTCGCCTGCCG
>Ga0208047_1000147_pt1 | contig 25899 bp, 25 predicted proteins | sample Kivu_220m_FD_184162 | JGI IMG/M metagenome (GOLD analysis project Ga0208047, IMG submission 184162) | Freshwater microbial communities from Lake Kivu, Western Province, Rwanda to study Microbial Dark Matter (Phase II) - Kivu_220m (SPAdes)... | ecosystem: Environmental > Aquatic > Freshwater >...
CCGGACGACCGTTCGATGATGGGGAATGGAGTAGAACTGCTGGGAACTCCGCTCGCCCGCCCACATGACCTCATAATCCCAGAGGACGATCCGCCCCTCGCTCGACAGGCCGGACTTGATCCGGACCAGCGCCGCGGGGCGGAACGTGTCGTAGAAAAATTCCTCGGCCCGGCTCCAGGCGACCTGGACGGGACGCCCCGTGATTTTGGCCAGGCGGGCGGCCTCGATAGCCTGGATGTTGCGCGTCTTCCCGCCGAAGCCCCCGCCGACGAAGGGGGTGATCACCCGGACGTCGGCCGGCGGCAGCTCGAGGACCATGGCGATCTCTTCCCTGGCCCGAAAAGGCGCCTGGGTGGAGACCCAGGCCGTGGCCTTTTTTTTATCGCGGTCGAAATCGACGACGGCCGTGTGGGTCTCCATCGTCGCATGGGCGACATAAGCGTTCAGATAGATCTGCTCGACCGTCCAGGCCGCGGCCTTCTCTCCCTCCTCAAGCGCGCCGCCCTGGGCGACCGGCCTCCCCGGGGGGGCCGTCTTCCGCAGGTGTTCATAAATGTTGGCGTCGTCGAGATCGGCCGGCGGCAAGTCGTAGGTCGCCTGGATCTTCGCCAGGGCGGCTTCGGCCACGTCCGGAAACTCGTGGAGGACGGCGACCAGGTCGCCCTCCTGGACAAGCCGGACGCCGAGGACGGCCTCGGCGGCCGAGGTGTCGAGACTCGTCCGCTTGGCCCCATGGGCCGGCGGGCGGAGGATTTTAGCATAAAGCAGTCCCGTCCGCCGGATGTCGCCGGCGAACTCGGCCCGGCCGGTGACTTTTTCGCGCGAGTCGCGCCGGTCGAGAGGCTTGCCGATGACGGTGAATTCGGCTGGCCGCTTGGGGGCGGGCCGGGGCTCGGCCTTACGGACGATCTTTTCCCCTTTGGCCAAATCGGCATAGGTGATCCGCGTCTCGGGCTTTTCCCGGTCGAAGACCGCCCCGTCCTTCGTCTCCAGGCGCTCCTTGGGAAGCCCGAGCTTCTCGCCGGCCAATTCCATCAGGACGACCCGCGCCTCGGCGGCGGCGGCCCGCAGGGCCGGCCCGAAGCTCCGGATCGTCTGCGAGCCGAAAGTCCCCATATCATAGGGACAAAGGTCGGTGTCGCCCAGGATGATGTCCACCGACGAAACGGGGACATCGAGGTCCTCGGCCAGCATCATCGGCAGGGCCGTATTCGCCCCTTGGCCCATCTCGATTTTTCCCGTGAAGCACGCCACCCGGCCGTCGGTCCCGATCCGGAGGTAGACGTTGAAATCCGTCGGATATCCCCCCCGGCCGGATTGAGTCCGGGCGGCTTGCGAAGCCCGGATCTCGGCCGGAGCGGCGACGACGATGATCCCGCCGCCGAGGAGCTTGATGACATCGCGGCGGCGGACGGCGCCCCGGGGATTGATTTCATCGAAGGCGTCGGGAGCCCGGACGTCGCGGCTCATCGCCCCCCGCCTTTCATCCTGGCGGCCGCGGCTTCGACGGCCCGGACGACGCGGGTGTGGGAGCCGCAGCGGCAGAGATTGTCGTCCAGTCCGCGGAGAATGTCCTCACGGGTCGCCCCCGGATTCTTCCGCAGCAGGCCGTAGGCCGTCAGGATCATCCCGGGCGTGCAGAAGCCGCACTGCGTCGCGTCGTGCTCGACGAAGGCCTGCTGGAGAGGATGAAGGGCGCTCCCCCGGGCCAGGCCTTCGATCGTGACGACGTTCTTGCCCCGGACGGCCTTGAGGGGAGTCTGGCAGGAACGGACGGGCTCGTCGTCGATGAGGACCGTGCACGAACCGCACAAGCCCTCGCCGCAGCCGTACTTGGTCCCGGTGAGGCCGAGGTCGGTCCGGAGAATCCAGAGGAGAGGCCGGTTCCCGTCCGTCGTCAGGCGGACGGCCCGGCCGTTGACCGTGAAGGTGATGTTCTCGGGCATTTCTTCCTCCGCGAGGGACATCGGGCAGGTTCTTCCAAGTTATCATGCCGACTCAGGGGATGTCAAAAACGGACTCAAAAGAGAGCGCTTGAGGGGTGGGAGGATCGGGGGCCCCCCCAGAGTCCGACGCGTTTGATGCCGTCGGCTATGGGAAAAATGAAATCCTCGCCTTACCGCAAGGACGATGGGGGTGATCCGAACCAGGACCCCGAAAGCGCGGCCAATAGCCGGCGGTTAGACCTGCATGATGTCTTTTTCTTTGGCCGCGGCGACCTCTTCGATCTTCTTGGTGAAATCGTCGGTCGTCTTCTGAAGGCTCTCGAGGCCCTTGAATTTGTCGTCCTCGCTGATTTCCTTTTCCTTCTCCAGCTCCTCGATGAACTCCTTGGCCTCGCGGCGGAAATTCCGCAGGGCGGTCTTCTCGTCCTCGAGCATCTTGCGGACCTTCTTGACGATCTCCCGGCGCCGCTCCTCGTCGAGGGGCGGGATGGGGATCTTGAGGAGCTTCCCGTCGTTGATCGGATTGAAGCCGAGGTCGGCCGTTCGGACGGCCTTGTCGATCGCCTCGATGAGGGTCTGGTCGTAGGGCTGGACGGTGACAAGCGACGGGTCGGGGATGCCGATCTTGGCCATCTGGTTGACGGGGGTCGGGACGCCGTAATAGTCGACCTTGATGTCCTCGAAAATGCTGAGGTTGGCCCGGCCCGTCCGGAGCTTGCCGAGCTCCTTCCGGAAGTGCTCGAGAGAGGTCTTCATCTTTTTCTCGAGATCGTGGAGGACGTCTTTGACCATGGGCTCCTCCCCTCCTCAGTAGACTTTCGTTCCGATGGCCTCGCCCATGACCGCCCGGGTGATGTTCCCCCGGCGGTGGAGGTTGAAGACGACGACCGGCAGGGCGTTGTCCCGGCAGAGCGAGATCGCCGTCGCGTCCATGACCTTGAGGCCGCGCTTGAGGACGTCGATGGTCGGGATCTTCGTGAAACGTTTGGCCGTCTTGTCCAAGAGGGGGTCGGCCGAATAGACGCCGTCGACATTCGTCGCCTTGAGGATGACCTGGGCCTTGATCTCCAGGGCCCGGAGGGCGGCGGCCGTATCGGTCGTGAAGTAGGGACTTCCGATCCCGGCGCTGAAGATGACGACCCGGCCCTTGTCGAGATGGCGGAGGGCCCTCCGCCGGATGAACGGCTCGGCCACGGACCGCATCTCGATGGCCGAGACGTGGCGGGTGTCGACCCCGATCTTTTCCAGGGCGTCCTGGAGGGCGATCCCGTTGATGACCGTGGCCAAAAGGCCCATCTGGTCGGCGGCGACCCGTTCGACGCCCTCGGCCGTGCCCCGGACGCCGCGGAAGATGTTCCCCCCGCCGATCATGACCGCGACCTGGACGCCGCGGTCGTGGACGTCCTTGATTTCCCGGGCGATCGAGGCCGTCGTGGCGAAGTCGATCCCGAAATCGCGCTTCCCGAGGAGGGATTCGCCCGACAGCTTGAGGAGGACGCGTTCGTAAGCGGGCTTGGGAGCGACCATCGGCCTCGGCCTCACTTCGAAATCTGGAAGCGGGCGAACCGCCCGATTTTCGTGTTCTCCTTGAACTTGGCGATGAACTGGGTCAGAAGGTCCTTGACCTTCATTTTGTCGTCGCGGATGTAGGGCTGCTCGAGAAGGCAGACCTCCTCGTAGAATTTCGAGAGCTTGCCCTCGACGATTTTCTCGATGATCTCCGGCGGCTTCTTGGAGTCCTTGAACTGCTCCCGGACGATCTCCCGCTCCTTGGCCAGGACGTCGGCCGGGATGTCGGCCGGGGCGACGTATTTCGGGTTCGCCGCGGCGATATGCATGGCCACGGCCTTGACGAGCTCCTTGAACTCCTCGTTCCGGGCGACGAAATCCGTCTCGCAGTTGACTTCGACGAGGACGCCCAGCTTGCCGGTCGTGTGGATGTAGGCCCCGACGAGGCCGTCGCCCGCGGCCCGCTCGGCCTTCTCCTGGGCCCGGGCGTAACCCTTCTTGCGGAGGATGTCGATGGCCTTCTCCAAGTCGCCGCCGGCCTCTTCGAGGGCCCGTTTGCACTCCATCATCCCGATGCCGGTCCGCTCCCGGAGTTCCTTCACCCGGTCGGCCGTGATCTCCATGATTGACTCCTTTGCTCGTCCTCGGGGCGCTCGCCGGCGGGTCAGGCCGTCGGCTTGTCTTCGCCGTCCTCGGCCGGCCCCTCTTTCGTCTTGTCCTCGAGTATGGACTTCTCGATCCGGGCCTTCTTGCCCTCGACGATGGCCTCGGCCATCTTCGAGGCGAAGAGCTCGATGGCCCGGACGGCGTCGTCGTTTCCGGGGATGGGATAGGTGATGTTCTCCGGGTCGCCGTTCGTGTCGACGATGGCCACGATCGGGACGTTCATCTTCTGGGCCTCATAGAGGGCGATGTCCTCCTTGGAGGAGTCGATGACGAACAGGGCGCCGGGGACCCCGGTCATGGGCTTGATGCCGCCCAGATTCTTGCTGAGCTTGCGATAGACCTTTTCCAGCTTGGACTTCTCCTTCTTCGTCAGGAGCTCCCACCGGCCGTCATCGCGCATCTCCTCCATCTCGACGAGCTTGTCGATGGAGCTGCGGATGACCTTGAAGTTCGTCAGGAGGCCGCCCAGCCAGCGCTGGTTGACGTAGGCGCTTTCGCACTTCGCGGCCGCGTCGCGGATGATGTCCTGGGCCTGTTTCTTCGTCCCGACGAACAGGACGTCCTGGCCGTTTTCGGCCAGGCCGCGGACGAAGGCCAGGGCTTCCTTGAAGACCTTGATCGTCTTCTGGAGGTCGATGATGTAGATCCCGTTCCGCTGGCCGTAGATGAATTCCTTCATCTTCGGATTCCAGCGCTTGGTCTGATGCCCGAAATGGACCCCGGCTTCCAACAATTCCTTCATCGTCACGGATACCACGGCTTTCCTCCGTTACCGCTTGTGATACTGAGGGGCCTTGCGGGCGCCGAGCAGGCCGTACTTCTTCCGTTCCTTGATCCGCGCGTCGCGGGTGACGAGCCCGGCCGTCTTGAGGGCCGGCTTGAGCTCGCGGTTGAACTCGATGAGGGCCCGGACGATGCCGAGGCGGATGGCCTCCGCCTGGCTGTGGACGCCGCCGCCCTCGACCCGCATGAAGATGTCGAACTTGTCCTCGGTCGCGGTCAGCTGGAGAGGTTGCTTGATCGTCAAGCGGTGCGACTCGACGTGGAAATAGTCGTCGAAGGGCCGGTTGCGCTTGTTGACGAACAGGGTGAACTCGCCCTTGCCCGTCCGCAGGAACACCCGGGCGATGGACGTTTTTCTCTTCCCGGTTCCGTAATACTGGATCAGACTCACGTTGTCAGCCTCCTCGCTTTAAACCCTGAACTCCCGGGGATTCTGGGCCTGGTGGGGGTGTTCCGCGCCGCGGTAGACCTTGAGCTTCTTGTAGACCGAGCGGCCGAGCTTGTTCTTCGGGATCATGCCCCAGACGGCCCGCTTGATGACCTCCTCGGGCTTCTTGGCCAGGAGGTCGGCGAGGACGTCGGTCCGGAGCCCGCCGGGATATTGGGAGTGGGAATAGTATTTCTTCTGGGCCGGCTTGCCGCCGCTGACCGCGACTTTGGCGGCGTTGATGACGACGACGAAATCGCCCACGTCGACGAAGGGGGCGAACTGGGGCTTGTCCTTCCCGCGGAGGAGGGTCGCCACGGCCGTGGCCAGACGGCCGAGGATTTTTCCGTCGGCGTCGACGATCCACCAGGCCGGTTTAATGTCGCCCTTTTTCGGGACAAAAGTCTTCATCGGCGTTTACCTCAATTGGACTACGAATGGAAACGCTGTCTACAGGTTTCGCTAACGCGAAATGATGCAATAAGATACTAAATCCGGCCGGCCGTGTCAACCGAAAAACGCGGACGAGACGCCCGAAGGGTCCTGGTTCGGTTTACCCCCCAGCCTTCCACCCATCGGGCGTCTTTTTTCGTTGGTTCGTCAATTCTCTTCGATTAGACGGCGGTTCTAGAAAAACGGTGTTTTCGGGCGAAATAGCGGATGAGAACGACGCCGGCCAGGAACCCCCCGATATGGGCGAACCAGGCCACTCCCCCGCCGATCCCGACGTTGATGATCTGGCCGAGAAACCACAGCCCCAGGATGATGGCCGCCGGGACGGGCACGACCCAGAGAAAGACCAGGGTCTGGACCCGGGCCCCCGGATAGAGGACGAAATAGGCCCCCAGGACGCCGGCGATCGCCCCGCTCGCCCCGATCATCGGCACGGTCGAGTTGGGGTTGAAGACGACGTGGGTCGCGGCGGCGCTCAGGCCGGAGACGAGGTAAAAGAGGATGAACCGGATCGGCCCGAGGAAGTCTTCGACGTTGTTCCCGAAAATCCAGAGATAGAGCATGTTCCCGAGGAGATGGAAGAGGCTTCCGTGGAGAAACATCGAGGCGAAGAGGGCCAAGACGGGGGAAATGCGCTCAACGGGGTAGCCGCCGTAGGCCCGGAAATGGGTGATCTCGTAGGGGATGGCCCCCATCTTGAGGACATAGTAAGGGAGGGTGGCGGGAGACAGGACTTGATAGGCGAAGACGACGACGTTCGCGGCGATGAGGACGAGGGTCAGAACCGGATAGCGACGCGTCGGATTTTCATCGCGGAGGGGGATGAACATCGGTCCTCGCCCCGCCCCGAGGGCGGAAGGGAAAAAGAGAGGAAGGCCGGTCGAGCAGGCCCTCCGCTCAGCCCTTCTTCAGCTCTTTCTCGAGTTTGATCCGCTCGAGCTGCCGCTTCCGCGCTTCATTGAATTTCTCGCCGTAGCGGTCGGCCTCCGAGGTGTAGCGGGATTCCCTCTCGGGATAGACCTTGGCGTGGACGTTGATGTAGAGGATCTTCATGTAGGCGTAGGAGTCGGGGAAGTTCGGGTCGATCTCGATGGCTTTGAGGAGGTTCTTCTCGGCCTCGGCCCCGACGGCCTCCTTCTCGGCCTGGGAGAGGAAGTTCTGGAGCTGGTAGGCTTTCTGGAAGCGGTTGACCCCGATCGTGTAGTACACCTCGGCGTTGTTCGGCTCGAGGGCCTGGCGGCGCTTGACGTACTCGAGGGCGTGGTCGAATTTGTTCTTGAACTCCGTCGGCGAAAGGTTGTCGTAATAGTTCGCCATATAGGCGTAGCCCTGGACGTTTTCCGGGTCGGTTTCGATGCGGCGGAGGTACATCTGTTCGGCTTTTTCCTTGAGCTCCGCGTGCTCCCCGGCATACCGCTTGTAGAACTCGGCCACGACGTAGTAGTTGTTCATGTTGCCGGGCTCGAGCTCGACGATCTTGAGATACATCTTCTCGGCGTTTTCGACGTCCCGGAGCCTGTCGTACATGTCGCCGAGGCTGTAAATGACGTCCTTGTCGTCGGGATTGACCTCGTAGGCCTTCTTCAGGGCCTCGAGGGCTTTGGCGGCCCGGTCCTTGTTGTCGGCCGTGTCCTTGCCCGGAATGTACAAGCTTTTATAACTCTCGCCCAGGAAGCGGTAGGCGTCCGTGAGGGCGGGATTGAACTTGATGACCTTCTCGTAGTCTTCGATGGCCTTGCTGAATTTGCCGTCGCGGAAAAGCGTGTTGGCGCTGTTGAAGTAGTAGTTGGCCCTGAGTTTCGAGAGGCTCAGGTTCTCGCAGGCCACCAGGGAAAAAACGGCGATGAGAGTGAGGGGAACGATGAGCCCGAGGCTCGTCCGTTTCTGACGCATCATGACCTCCTGGGACAAGCGTCCCATTCATGGGATAGAAGACATTTATAATACGAAGGGGCGTTTCAAGTCAAATTCACCCCGACTTGAGGACGATCCGCAGGGGGGTGCCCTCAAAACCGAACACCCGGCGAAGCCGGCCGTGGAAGTATTTCTCGAAGGAAGGGGAGAAAGCCGTCGTCCCGCCGGTGAAGGCCAGGAACGTCGGAGGAAGGATGCCCCGCTGGGTCATGTATTTGATTCGAAAACGCCTCCCCGTCCGGGAGACCGGCGGATTGGCCGCCTGGACCTTGGCGAGAAAGGCGTTCAGGCGGGCCGTCGGGATTCTCTTCTGGGCGCCGGCGAAAATCCGGTCCGCCGTCTCGAGAAGGCGGGAGACGCCCCGGCCGGTCAGGGCGCTCGTGGGAACGAGGGGGGCATAAGCGGCGAAATCGAGCCGTTCGGAGAAAGCCCGGCGGGCTTCGACCAGGGCGGTCCGCTCCTCCCGGACGAGGTCCCACTTGTTGAGGGCGACGAGGAGAGGCTTGCCGGATTCGACGGCCAGGCGGGCCACGGCCGTGTCCTGGCGTGTCGGAAATTCGGCCACGTCCAGGACGAGGCAAAGGACGTCCGCCAGGGGGATGTTCTTCCGGGCCTTGATGACGCCCGCGCTTTCCCGCTCGTCCTCGACCTTGCCAAGTTTGCGGATGCCCGCCGTATCGATGAGCCGGTAGGCTTTACCGCCTCGGCGGACGAGGACGTCGCCGCTGTCGCGCGTCGTCCCCGGCAAGGGGCTGACGATGAACCGCTCCTCTCCGCAGAGGCGGTTCGCCAGCGAAGACTTCCCGACGTTCGTCCGCCCGATGATGGCCAGGGCCAGCGGCCGCGGCTCCGGGATTTCCGTTCCGCCCGCGGCCGGCGGCGGAAGGGCGGCGGCGATCCCCGCCTCGAGCTCCTCGAGGCGGAGGCGGTGCTCGGCCGAGACGAAATAGAGATGGGGCGCCCCCAGGCGGAAGTATTCGCCCTGCATCGGGCGCTCGCGCTCCGAGTCGACCTTGTTGACGGCCACGAGGACCGGCCGGTCAAGCCTCCGGAGGGCCCGGTAGAGGTCCTCCTCGGCCGGCAGGAGGCCTCGCCGGCCGTCGAGAACGAGGACGAGGACGTCGGCCGCCCGGGCCGCTTCCCAGGCCTTGGCCTTGACCCGGGCCGAGAGGGGCTCGGCGTCGCCGTCGAAAAAGCCTCCGGTGTCGACGAGTTCCACGGACCGGCCTTCGAGGGAAGCCGCGGCCGTGACCCGGTCCCGGGTCATCCCCGGAAGGGCGTGGACGAGGGCTTTCCTTCGGCCCACGAGCCGGTTGAAAAGAGTCGATTTCCCGGCATTCGGAAAGCCGACGATGACGACCTGCGGAAGCCCGGCCACGTCAATTCTTCGCGACGAGATTCATGTTCGGCCGGAGAGAACGGTTGAGGCTGAGGTGGCCGCTGAGCGTCTCCCGCTCCTCGCCGTCGACGAGGATGAAGACGCGCTTGACGGCCTTGAGGTTGGCCGCCAGGGAATTGACGACGGCGAAAATCGTCGCCGTCTCGGCCGAGGTTCCGGAGGGATGACGGAGGACGATGTCCCGGGAGAAATCGACATAGGCCGTCCCGGTCCTGGTGATGAAGACCTGTTCGAGCTTCGTCCCGGGCGGGAGGGGCGACAGGTTGCCGGCCGCCGACCCGTCGAGGAGTTCGGCCAGGATGGCCCGGGCTTCCCGCTCCGGCGACGGGTCGGCCGGGATTTCCCGCGTCTCCCCGACCAGCTTGTCGTCCTCCTCTCGGGCGAAAAAGACCGTGACCATTCTCCGGGGCGGGGCGCCCGCTTCCGGAGACGGACGGTTCTCCGCCGCGGGTTCGGTCTTTTCGGCCGGCCGGATGTCTTCCCGGTTCCCGCTGCGGATGAACCGGACGGCGAGGGCAACGAGAAGAACGGCCAAAACGGAGAGGAGGATGACATCGCGTCGGGACATCGGGGAAGCCTATTGGGGGGGGAAGAGCCTGAGGTAGCGGACGAGGCCGCGAAAGAGGGCCTGGGCGATCTCGGCCTGGAAATCCTCCTTGACGAGCTTCTGCTCCTCCTCGGGACTGGAGATGAAGGCCACCTCGACGAGGACGGCGGGGCAGGCGACGCCGGTCAGGACCTTGAAGGGGGCCTGCTTGATCCCCCGGTTTTCGATCCCGAGCGGCGGCCGGTTGAGCTCGCGCTGGATTTCCTCGGCCAGGCGGGCGCTCTGCTTGATATGGGCGGTCTGGGCCATATCCCAGAGGATCATCGTCACGTCGTCCTTGGCTTCCTCCGAGATCCGCCCTTCGAGGGAGGAGGAGCTGTTCTCCAGATAGGCCAGTTTGCGCGTGTCTTCGTCCGAGGCGTTGAGGTTCAGGAAGTAGGTTTCGGCCCCCTGGGCCTTTTTCCGGAAGGAGCCGTTCGTGTGGATGCTGATGAACAGGACGGCGTCGTTGTTGTTGGCCGTGGCCGACCGGTTCTCGAGCGAAACGTCGAGGTCTTTCTCCCGGGTCAGGACGACGCGATAGCCGAGATTCTGCTCGATGAGGCTCTTGAGCTTACCGGCGATGGCCAGGGTGATGTCCTTCTCCTGGCTCCCGAATTTTCCCTGGGCTCCGATGTCCAGGCCGCCGTGGCCGGGGTCGAGGACGATCGTCCGCGTCTTCTGGGCCTCGGCCGTCCACGGGGCGAGGGCAAGGACGAGAGAGGCGAGGACGAGGCTGCCCGCCCAACCGGTCCCTCTATGGCGAAGTCGTCTCATGGGCATGGTGGAGGCGGCGGGAATCGAACCCGCGTCCGAAAACAATCAGCGGAAAGGCTCTACATGCTTATCCCCATCTTTGATCTCGCCGCGCGGTGCCCGATGGAGAAGGGGCCGCGAAGCCAGCCTCGAAGAGGCTTCGCTCGCCGGGCTCGAGGCCAACCCGGTCCGCTATCCCGCTGGTCGACGCCCCCCGGGTGCCGCGGGAGGGCACCCGAGGAACGGCTGGCCTAAAGCTTAGGCAGCGACAGGCAGTGCTTCTGCACTTACTTGGCCCACCGTTTAACGAGGTGGATGGGATCTCGGCATGCGTCTTTCGCCTCACTGTCTCCGTCGAATCCGTACGCCCCCGTGTCTTCATGAAGGCCGACTCCGATTATAGGGACGCCCCGGGCTTTTGTCAATTGGCCGGGCCTCGGGCTTTTGCTATAATTCCGGGATAACATGAAGATACCGGCCCGGGAACCGGATCGAGAAACGGGATGAAGATCCATGCCCGGCGGGTCGGAGCCCCGCTCATCGGCCGGAAGAGCCGGGAGCCGCGCGACGTCCTGATCGTCACCCTCCTCACCGTCCTCATCGCCGGCGCCGGCCTGGCGATGCGGCTCAGCGAGGCCGTCTACCGGCTCTTCTCCGGACTCGTCCCCCCGCGCGTCTTCAACGCCGTCCTCGGATTCCTGATCCTCTATCTTCTCGGGCTTCTCCTCGTGACCTACCGCCGCTTCCGGAAGGCCGGCCGGCGCGAAAGGGAGCTCGAAAACATCATTTCCTCGATCAGCCCGGACGCCCTTCTCGTCGTCGACCCGGATCGCCGGATCCTCATGTGCAATCCGTCCGTCAAGCCGATGTTCGGCTTCGAGCCGGAGGACCTCCTCGGCCGGACGACGGACGTCCTCTACGGCGACCGGCGGCCGGCCCGCCGTTTTCACGAGATCTACGACGAGCTCGCCCGGCGGGGCTACCACGTCGGACAGGCGCGGGGCCGGAGGCGGAACGGGGCCCCCATCGCCCTCGAGATCGTCAGCGGCGAACTGGCGGGCGGGGGCGTCGTCCTCCTCCTCCGCGACATCTCCGACCGCGTCCGGGCCGAGGAAGCCCTCAAGGAATCGGGGGAAAAATACGCCGACGTCGTCAACAACGCCCTCGTCGGCATCTTCCAGGCGTCGGCCGAAGGCCGGTTTCTCATGGTCAACGCGACCTTGGCCCGTCTCTTCGGCTTCGACGCCCCGGCCGATTTCCTGGCCGGGGTCAAGTCCCTGGGGCCGGACCTCTTCGTCGACCCGGACCGCTACGGGAACTTGGCCCATCAGCTCACCGTCCAGGGAAGCGTGTCGAATTTCGAGGCCGCCCTTAAGCGTAAGGACGGCCGCGCCTTCTGGTCCTCCCTGAGCGCCCGGAACGTCCGCAACCCCGGCGGGACGCTCCTCGGAACGGACGGGATCATCGAGGACATCTCCGGCCGCCGGGAGTCCGAAGAGACCATGCGCCAGAGCCTGGACCGGCTCCGAAAGGCGACGGGATCGATCATCGACGTCATGGTCATGGCCGTCGAGGCGCGCGATCCCTACACCTCGGGCCACCAGCGCCGGGTCGCCGACCTCGCCCGGGCCATCGCCGTGGAAATGGGGCTGCCCCGCGACCGGGTCGACGGCCTGCGGATGGCCGGCGTCGTCCACGACCTGGGAAAAATCTCGATCCCGTCCGAAATCCTGACGACCCCCCGCAAACTTTCGGAGATCGAATTCAACCTCGTCAAGTCCCACGCCCAGCTCGGCCATGACCTCATCAAGGAGATCGACTTCCCCTGGCCGATCGCCGAAATGGTCCTTCAGCACCACGAACGGCTCGACGGGAGCGGGTACCCCCGCGGCTTGAAAGGCGAGGCCGTCATGCTCGAGGCCAGGATCCTGGCCGTGGCCGACGTCGTCGAGGCCATCTCCTCCCACCGCCCCTACCGGCCGGCCCTGGGGTTGGATAAAGCCCTGGAAGACATCACCCAAGGGAGGGGAACTCTCTACGACCCCGAGGTCGTCGACACGTGTCTCAAGCTCTTCCGGGAGAAAGCCTGGAGGTTCCCATGAAGAAATTTTCCGCCCTTTTGACCGCGGCGACGGCGGCTCGATCTCCGTCCCGGAGTTCGGCTTCGCGAACACCAAGGGCGAATGGATCATCGAAGGCTACGGAGTGGACCCGGATATCGCCGTCGAGAACGACCCGAAATCCGTGATCGACGGACGGGACCCCCAGCTCGAACGGGCCGTGGCCGAGCTGATGAAAAAGATCCAAGACAAGCCGGTGAAGATCCCGCCCAAGCCCGCGGGACCCGTCAAGAAATAAAGAGAGGACCGCCGCCCGATGGGCCTGGGGGGAGTTCTCCGGCGCTTCCTGGGGCAGCCGCGTCCCCTGAATCTCGAGCCCGGCCCGGACCTCGGACGGTCTTTCCTGACGGGCCTGTTCGTCTTCCTTTTCCTCCTCGTTTTCCAGCCCTTCGGCCTGAGCGGGAACGAATCCGGGCTGAGATATGTCCTTATCTCGGGGTACGGCCTCGTGTCGTTCCTGGCGATCGCCTTCGGCCTGATCCTCGTCCCGCAAGGATTGAAGAAGGTCTTCGACGAGGAGCGGTGGACCGTGGCCAAGGAAATCCTCTGGGACCTGGGCATCGTCCTCGCCGTCGGCCTGGCCAACTTCCTCTTCGCCTGCCTGGTGAACTCCGCCCGGCCCTTTTTCAGGCTGGGCTTCAACGCCTTCCTCTACTTCCTCTATTTTCTCTTCATGACCCTCGTCGTCGCCCTTTTTCCCATCGTTTTCTGGACCCTCTGGAGCCAATCCCGCCGGCTCAAGGACAACCTTCGCGCCGCCGGGGAGATCTCGGCGAAAATCCAATCCCGCGAATCTCTTCCGGCGGGCTTTCCCGTCATGGGACGGAAAGTCGTCCTCGTCGCCGAGAACGGACGGGACCGCTACCCCTTCGAGGCCGGCGAGATCCTCTTCATCGCCGCCGAAAGGAACTACGTCGAGGTCGCCGCGACGGGGGAAAAAATCCGGACCGTCCTGATCCGCAACAGCCTGTCGAAAATCGAAGGCCAGCTCCGCGGGTTTCCCTCTTTCGTCCGCTGTCATCGGGCGTTCATCGTCAACCTGGAGAAGATCCGGAAGGCGGTCGGCAATGCTCAGGGCCTCCGGCTGGCCCTCGAGGGGACGGAGCGGAAGGTCCCCGTCGCCCGCCGCTACGCCCGGACGTTCCAAGAGCGGCTGGCCCGCTCTTGAGCCGGCCTTTGCCGTTCGTCCCAAATCCGGGTCCGTCGTCCCACGGCGCTTGCCTCCCGGCCGGGGCGGCCCTACCTTGAATTCCCGGGGCGAATCCCCCGGGAAAGGAGCCGATCATGAAAAGAACCGCCTTCTGGATTGCGGCCTTCCTCGTCCTGACGCCCGCGGCCGGGAGGCCCTGCTCTTCGTTCGTCCTCAGGGACGGCCGGGGCCTGCTCTTCGGCAAGAACTACGACCACTATGCGAGCGTCGGACTGCTCATCGTCAACAAGAGGGACATCGCCAAGACCGCCCTTCTCGTGCCGCCCGAGCGGCCCGCCCGCTGGGTTTCCAAGTTCGGGAGCTTGACCTTCAACCAGGTCGGGCGGGAATTCCCCATGGGGGGGATGAACGAGAAGGGGCTCGTCGTCGAGCTGATGGGACTTGAAGGGACTCGCTACCCGGAGCCCGACGAGCGGCCGGCCTTGACGGAGCTCCAATGGGTCCAGTACCAGCTCGACAACTGGAGCACGGTCGAGGAAGTCCTCGCCTGCCAATCGAAGATCCGGATCGCCCAAAGCCTGAGCCCGCTCCATTTTCTCGTCGCCGACGGGTCGGGGCGGGCGGCGGTCATCGAGTTCCTGGACGGCCGGTGCGTCGTCCATACCGGGCCGGAGCTTACGGTCGAGGCCCTGACCAACGACACCTATGATTCCTGTCTCGAGCTCCTGGGGGAATACCGGAACTACGACTGGGAACGGAAGGCCGACCACACGACCTACCGGTCCAAAGACCGCTTTCTCAAGATCGCCCGCCGGCTGGAAGAGTACCGGGCCGAGGGCCTGGGGCCGGCCAAGAGCTACGCCTTCGACCTCCTCGCCTCCCTGAGCGTGGAGAGGTTCCTGGGCCAATGCACGGTCTGGAGCATCGTCTATGACCCGGCCGGCCTCGAACTGACCTTCAAGACCCGCGAAAACGGCAGCCTCCGCTCCGTCCGAGCAAGGGATTTCGATTTCTCCTCCGCGACTCCCGCCCTGGCCCTGGACCTCGCCCAGAAGGCGGAAGGCGACGTCTCCGCCCTCTTCACCTCCTGCACGGCCGCGCTCAACAAGCAACTCGTCGAAAAGACCTTCAAAATCTATGCCGAGGCCGGATTCGTGAAAAACGTCTCGCCCCTCCAGCTCCAATTCCTGGCCGCCTACCCGGAGACCCTGAAAAGCGTCCGCTAAACCTCCGCGATTCGACCGGGGATTCCGGAGCGTGCTATAATCCCGCCTCCGGAAACAGAAAATATTCATCCGCCGTCCTCGAAGATGAGAAGAGCGCGCCCCGTCCTTCTTTTCGCCTGGGCCGCCGGTTGTCTGGCGATGCCGCTCGCCTCCCATGCCGGGCCCTTTATCCGGTTTGATCGGCTGCAGCCCGAATTCCGAGGCGCGGCCGTTCCCGGTGTGTCCAGCGTCCTCCAGGATAAGGAAGGATTCCTCTGGTTCGGGACGAATATCGGCCTGGCCCGCTACGACGGATACAAGTTCGATTTCTTTTCCCCGCGGGCGGAGACGGAGACGACATCCCCGCCCCTGGTCGTTTATCCCGTCTTCGAGGACGGCCGCGGCGACCTCTGGATCGGGACGTCCGGTCAAGGCCTGTTCCGGTTCGACCGGGCGACGGAAACATTCCGCCAGTTCCGCATCCCGTCGGCCCGTCCCCCGGAATCGGGCGGCGACATCGTTCTCGCCATCCAGGAGGACGCGAACGGGGATTTGTGGGTCGGGACCAGGCTCGACGGGCTTCTTCGCTTCGACCGCGAAAAGAAAACGTTCGGCCGGATCGCCCTGGACCCGGAAGCCGGCTCCGTCTGGGACCTCCTCGTCGACCGGCACGGATCTCTCTGGGTCGGGACGCAGGAAGGGGGGCTTTATCGGCGAGACCCGGCCACGGGAACGATGGCCCGCTTTCGCTTCAGCCCCGACGATCCCCGGAGTCTGGGAAGCGACACCGTCTGGACGATTTTCGAGGACAAAGAAGGCACGATCTGGGTCGGGACGAGGGGCGGGGGGTTGAACAGGTTCGTCCGGGAGAGCGAGAGCTTCGTCCGCTTCACCGGCGACGCGGCCCAACCCCGGGACCTCGTCTCGCCCGCGATCACGGCCCTGGCCGAAGACAAGGCCGGGCGCCTTTGGATCGGCACCGCTTGGGACGGCGTGAGGATCTGGGACAGAACGAGCGGCGATTATGTTGTCCTCAAGCACGATTCCCAGGACCCGGAGACGCTCGGCGACGATAACGTGACCTCCATCCTCAGGGACGCCTCGGGGGTCGTCTGGGTCGGGACGACCCGGGGAGGGATCAACAAAAGCCCGGCGGGGCTGGAGAAATTCGCCCACTTCAAGCACGACCGGCTGGACCCCCGGAGCCTCAGCCGGAACGACGTCCGATCCCTGGGGAAAGGCGATGCGGAAAGGCTCTGGGTGGGCTTCGACGAAGGGCTGGACGAGGTCGAAGAACGATCGGGTCTCGTCCGCCGCTTTCGGCACGATCCCTCCGATAGAGCCGGGCTGGGACCCGGCGCCGTTCTCGCCGTTCTGGATGACGGGCGGGGAAGCGTCTGGGTCGGACTCGACGGCGGGGGGCTCGACCGCCTCGATCGCCGGAGCGGACGGGTCGTTCACTACCGGAACGATCCCGCGAATCCGGAAAGCCTTTCCAACAACACGGTCACCGCGATCGCCGCCGACCGCGCCGACCCCGGCTTTCTCTGGGTCGGAACCCAACAGGGTTTGAACAAGCTCGAGACGAGGACGAACCTGTTCACCCGCTTCCTCTCCGACCCTTCGAATCCCGCCAGCCTGAGCGGAAACGCCGTTCTTTCTCTCCTCGAAGGCCGCTCCGGATTCCTGTGGGTCGGGACGCGGTCCGGACTCAACCGCCTGGAGAAATCCGCCGGAAAATGCGAGAGGTATGTCGGAGAAATCCAAAATCCCTCGGGCCGCGGCCCCAACGACAACTTCATCAACTGCCTCCACGAAGATTCCGCCGGAATCCTCTGGCTGGGAACGAACAGCGGCCTCAACCGGTTCGACCCCGGGCGGGGGGAATGGCGCTATTATCTGACCGGCGACGGATTGCCGGGGGAGGTCGTCGCCGGCATTCTGGAGGACGAAGCCGGAAATCTGTGGATCGGCACGAACCGCGGCCTGGCCCGGCTCGACCCGAGGAACGGAAAATTCACGCCTTTCGGGCTCCACGACGGCATCCAGGCCGAGGCGTTCAACGGGAGGGCCTTTTGCCGCGACGCCGACGGGAGGATGTATTTCGGGGGCGTCAACGGCTATAACGTTTTTCGCCCGGCCGAAATCAAAGCCGATCCCTTCGTTCCGCCCCTGGTCTGGACGGCGTTCTCCCGCAACAACCGGCGGATCGCGAACGGCGAGACGCTGGCCCGCCAGACAACCGTCGAGCTGTCCGCCCTAGACCGGTTCGTCTCCTTCGAGTTCGCGGCGCTATTGTATGTCCATCCGCCGGCCAACGCCTTCGCCTTCAAATTGGAGCCCCGGGACAAGGAGTGGGTCAACCTCGGCCGGGAGCACCAGGTCTTCTTCCCCGGCCTTCCTTCGGGACGCCATGTCCTTCGGGTCAAGGGAGCGAGCCCGGACGGGATCTGGAACGAGAACGGCCTGAGCCTGGCCTTGACGGTCGTTCCTCCGTTCTGGAAAACCCCCTGGTTCCTCGCCCTCGCCGGCCTGATCATCGTCACGGGGGTGGCGTCCGTGTTCCTCATGTGGGTCAAAGTCCGCTCGGCCTACCGCCGGGCGAAGCCCAATGTCGCCGAGGCGGTCGAAAAATACCAGCTAACGGCGCGGGAGGCCGAAATCCTCGGGCTCATCCTCCAAGGGGCGAGCAACAAGGATATCGCCGGGAAGCTTTTCATATCGGCGAGCACGGTCCGGAATCACATCTACAACATTTACCAGAAACTCGGAGTGAAGAACCGGCTCGGACTCGTCAATCTCATCAGCCGGGAGATCTCTCCCGGCCACTAAATTGGGACTTTTGTCTAGATACAACGACAGGAATTCGCGCGTATCCTAGGGCGTGGAATCGATATGGCCGGATTCGGGCCGCTCGAGCGGGGAGGATGTTCGATGAAGCGAAATATTCGATATATCGCGGCGCTGTCCATCCTCCCTTTTGGAATCCTGTCGGCCATTCCGGAAGCCTCGGGATTCGCCCTTCCTGGGCCGAGGGGCCAAAGGGCTTTGAAAGGCATTTTCGAGCCGGAGATGATCGCCGTCGCCGGCCTTGAGCTTTACATCGTCGAAGGGGCGCAGATTTCGGTCTTCTCCCTCAAGGACCTGAGCCTGGTCCGGACGTTCGGCCGGAAGGGGGAAGGTCCCGGAGAGTTCAAGGAGGAGGACTTCTGGTACAACACCGTGACCGTTCTGCCGGACGGCGTCTTCGTCGACGGCTACGACAAAGTCGCCTATTTCTCAAAAGACGGCCGATTCTTGAGAGAGGTCAAGAAGCCCGTCGGGATCAGTCAAGTCGTCCCCTTCGGGAAAGGCTTCGTCGCCTCCAAGCTGGACCATCTCGAGGGGGAGGTCCAATATCAATGCCTCTACCTATACGACGCGAACCTGAAATTCCAGAAGGAGCTGGCCCGCCAAGAGTCCTGGATCCAGGCTATGGGGAGGAAGACGGAAATGATTCCCGACGTCTTGAATTTCTCGGTTTTGGGGGATCGGCTTTTCGTCGAAAAGAGCCGGGAAGGCTTCGTCATCGACGTCTTCGACGTCCAGGGAACCCGGCTCTCCCGGATCGAAAGCGTGCAGGAAAAAATCCCGGTCACCAAAGATCGGCAAGACGAAGCCCTGGAGGCGTTTAAAACCGACCCCTACGTCAAGCGGATGGGCTTCGAGAAATTCAAGGACTTCTCCGAGTTCGTTTGGCCTAAGGTTCTCCCTCCCATCCGGGATTTTGCCGTTGCGGACGGGAAAATCTACGTCCGGACATCGAAGACGGTCGGGGAAAAAGAGGCCTGGGTGATCCTGGACCTCCAGGGCCGCCCGGTGGGCCGGGCGGATTTGCCGCGGATTGACTCGGCCCCCCTCATGGCCCATGTCTACGGCGTCCATTATTACGCCGTCGGCGGCGGGAAGCTCCACTTCCTCATGGACAACGCGAAAACGGACGAATGGGAATTATTCGTCGAAGAAATAAGGGGAGAAAGGAGAGAACCGTGAAGAAGAGCTTTTCCCTCGCGACGGCACTGGTCTTCGGGATCGCGCTCTTCGCCGCCTCAAGCCAAGCGGCTCCGGGCCAGGCGGCCAAAGATCAAGCCGGATTCCAGCTCCTGGAGCGTCTCGTCGTTCTTCTGGTCAAGGCCGGGGCGCCAGGCGGCGGAGGAGGAGGAGACGCGGGCCAAGACATCGTCGCTCTGGCCAAAGAGATGAAGGCCGCCCAGGCGGCCAAACAGGTCGACGATATTTTCGCCGTCCGCTATTCGCGCCTCTTGAGCGCCGTCCGGCAGGCCGTCACCATGGACCCCGAGGTCCTTTACTGGCCGATGTACCGCTTCTCCATGTTCGACTTCATCGAAGAGAAGACCGGCCAGATGCCCGATTGGAAAAGGCTTCTGTTCATCGTCAACGACCATGGGGGAGCCGGCGTCGGATTGGGCTTCATCGCCGACGCCGTCATGTCCGAAATCGTCAGCCTCCACATCCATCTCGAGACACTGGCCCAAAGGCCGGAGATCCTCAAGGCCTATCTCGACAAAGGGATGAAAGCCGCCGTGCCCGGAAAATCGCCGAAATAACGGCCTTCGTAAAGGCGATGAACTCGTCCTGCCGGTCGTCGAGACGCGCGAAGAGAAATAACGGAACGTCATGATCTGGAGGAAAAGACCATGCCAGGATTGAATGTTGGGCTGAGATTTTTCCGAATCCTCGGACTGGGGACGCTCCTCGTCGCCTTGTCCTTCCCCCAAGAGGTGCAACTCCAAAAGACCCTCGATTCCCCGGCCATCGTTGACCAAGAGCCCGCCGAACAGAAGACGGACTCCCTCCTCGAGGAACTGAACGCCCTCCTCGAGAATTTCGGCTACAACAAGCCCAAGTTGGAAATCGCCGCCGGCGGGTCGGTCGTCCGGAAAGACCTCGACGGGACGGAATGGAAATTCAACTTCGGCGACATCGGAGACATCGTCATCGAGCGTGAGGGCGAGGCCCACATAGTCCTATACTGTCGGGGCAACAACGGCTGCATCGAAAGGTCGTTCCGAGGAGGAGCGGATCGCTCGGCGTCTCCGTTCCTGGCTTTCAGCATCCGCCCGGCGGACCGGGGGGACGATGTCCTCGAGCTTTTCAAGAAGATACAGGCCGCGCTCAAGAAATGACGATGACCGCCAAACAAAAGGCCGGATTCCGGATCTGGACGGCCGCCCTGTCCGTGTTCGTCGCCGTCGGATTGTTCCCGGCGATCGTCGGCCGGCGGGGGGTCTGGGCGTCGCTTCTCATCACCGCCCTCGCCGTCGGCGCGATCTGGGCGATGTACTTCGCCGTCGGCCGGTTCATCGAGTGGGCCGTGACCGAGGAGCTGAAGCGGAAAAGCCGCGAGCGCGGCCGCAAAGACGACTAGGTCTTCAGCTTGAACGATCTCAGGAACCTGTCGATCACCGGGAGGTCTTTCGCCTCCTCCTCGGCGAAGACGAAGATCTGGTACATCCGGGTTCCAACGAGGTAGATCCGCCCCTTAGCGAAGATCTTCACTCCCTGGGTGGTCCCGTTCAAGGCGATCTCCAGGCCCGGATTCCCGTTTAGTTCGAGGACCTGTTCACCGGTCACCGTCCCGGCGAACTGGTTGACCATGCCCTCGCTTCCGCCCTTGATCAAGGCCTCGGCGTTCTTGCCCTGGACGAGGGCTTCCGGAAAGTCGTTGCAGGTCACGCCATAGGCGACTTTCCCCATCTCCGCCAGGTAGGTCGTCAGGGCGATGTCCCCGGCTTCGGTCTGGGTCACGTCATGGCTGACGTCGAACGATTTCGGGGTGAGGATCGTGAATCCGTGCGGCTCGGAGCCGTATTCCACCCAGCCGGCGGGAATCTCGTCGGACGCAGGGGCCGGGGAGACGGCTTCCGTTTTCGGCGCGTCCGCCGTCGCGGGGGCCTGTTCTTTTTCGGCTTTGCCGCAGCCCGCGGACAAGACGACCAGCAGCGCCGTAAGAACGACCGTCAAAAAACGAGCCGGGGACATACGCAAGGACGCCATGGCGGACCTCCATTTCGAAGCCGTTCGTCAGGGACCGGCTTCACGATATCGCCGCCCGAGAGCCGCTGTCAAGCGGATTGAGAAAAAAACCCGGTTCGGTTATAAAGGACTCAAGGAGGACGGATGCCCATGCCCAAACAGGGAACGATCCGGATGGTTCTGGCGGTGATCCTCGTTTCAGCCCTTGCCGCGGCGGCCGCGGCCCAGATCCCTAAAAAAGACTTCTACGGAACCTGGAAAATGAGCCATGACGGCTGGGAGGGAACGCTCGTCCTCCGCGGCTCGGGGACGGCGGCCGGGCTCTTCGGCGATTACGTCGGCGCCGACGGCAAGGTCCATTTCGTCCAGGGCACGGTCGACGGCCACAAGGCCACGCTCTGGATCGACCTCAAGGACACCCGCGGCCTCGCCGACGACGACCAGACCTTCGACGGCTATCTCTTCACCCAGAGCCGGACGGCGATCGCCGGGACGACGAAGTGGGAAAACCAGGTCTACGGCTGGTATGCCTTGAAATCGTCCGCGGCGACGACCCTCCCTCCGCCGCCGACCGTCAGCACGGACACCCCCGATCCCGTGGGCCCCGACCCCGAAGAGAATGTCGTCGTCGTCAGCTCGTCGGGGGAGTTCCGCCTTTCGACGACCAAGCCGGAATATGCCGTCGGCGAGCCTGTCCGCTTCGAACTGACGAGCACCCTGACGAAGGAAGTCGACCTGTCGGGCTTCTACTACATCATCGAGCGGCGGATCGAGGGCAAGCCCGTCGAGTTCTACACGAGCGCCAAGGAGCCGTTCGCCGGAACGACGATGCACAAGGGCGACAAGCGGCTCTGGGTTTGGGACCTGTGGGACAACGAGCGGCAGAATAAAGCCGTCGCGGGCAACTGGAGGATCAAGTTCTACGCCCCGGAGGCTCTCCCCAAGCCGTTCGTCGTCACTTTCAAGATCAAGGCCCCCGAGTAAGGCCGGCCGGTTCCCGGCCAGGGAGGGAGCGCCGGCGCTCAGTCCTTCAGCTCGAATTCGGCAAAGAGGAGGTCGGAGGTGTGGCGGGGGGCCCGGAAGCGGATCCGGTATTTCCCCGCCTTGGCCTTGTGCGTCCCGTCCTCGTGCGTCCGGTCCCATTCCCAGGTCTTGCCGCGGCCTTCCTCGAGCGTCAGGTCCTTGAAAAAGCTCCGGCGGCTCTGGAAATAATTCTGCCACCGGCCGTCGGCGTGGATCTGGATCATGAAGCGGCAGCGCTCGAGGTCCGCCGTCCCGCGGGCGAGCATTTTCAGGACGAACGCGACAGGCTCATCCCCCCGGAAGACGGGCTTGGCGACCGAGAGGGCCAATCCCGCCCCGGGGCCGACGACGTCGGGGTGATCCGTCGAGGTTATGGGGGCCGGAGCCGGCGAAGGCGGCGCCTCCCCCGCGGAGACCGGGCCCGCCGGGTCGACGATTTCGCCGAACCAGACGCAGGCATATTTGCCCTCGATCCCCACGCCCATGGCCTTCCAGGGGTGGCCGGCGAACGCGCCACTTTCGAGGATGACGTCGAGGTGGTCGGGGCTCCCCTTCCAGGAAGCGAGGGCCGACTCCGGCGTCGCCCCCAGGCCGGAAAAGTGGGCGATCTCGTAGCCGTTGCCGATATAGGAGGTCAGCTCCCGGGGCTTGCTCCACATCTGGGAGGCGTATTGATGATCGTCGGTGTAGCAGACGGCCGTCCACGCGCCGCGGTTCGACCAGCTATGGAGGTTGCAGTCTTCGCCGCGGGCGTCCATCCCGTCGTCGGGCTTATTCTGGACAAGGTCGCCGATGTGGAGCCGGGCGATTTTCGTCAGGGAGGCGCCAACCTCCACCGGCCCGAGGCCGTTCTCGAGGCGGACCTGGTTGATCATATCGGCCAAGCGGCGCTCTTGATTGCTGAGGGGAGGTTCCTCGCCCGTTTGGATGAAGCCGGAAAGGAGGAACGCCAAGCCGATATATCCCGCCGCGCCCTTGGTCATGGTTCTCTCCGAAGAGAGAACGTTTCTCAAAACGATCTCTCTCGTGTCATTCTATCGAAATAGGGCCGAAAAACAACCGGAACCTGTTCAATCCAACCCCATCTTCTTGAGCAGGGCTTTGTAGCGCGGATCGGACCGGTATTCGTCGAAGGAGGGCCAGACCTTAACCTGCGACAGAAATGCGGCATGTTCATCAAAGGCCCTCTCAAGATGCTCGAACGCGGCGTCGGCGGAGCCTCCCAATTCGGCGTAGACCACGGCTGCGGTATATCCGTCCAGTCCGGAAATGGCCTGATCAAATCCCTTGAGGACGTCCTCGCGGGTCCCGAGCTTTCCCATCCTGAACAAGGCCAGCTGATAGATGAAGTCGTTGCGATCATCTTCATACAGGTCCAACATCTCCCGGTACATCGCGTTCTCATGATAAGCCCATCCAAGAATCATTTTCGTCTGGGTGAAATGGGGGGCCATTTCGTATGTCTTCCGGAGCTGTTCGATCGCCCGATCCGTTTGCTTGGCCAGGAGATACCCCCACCCCAGATTGCGGTTGATGCTGAGGTCGGTCGGATGGAGGTCCCGGGCCTTCTCGAGTTCCACCAGGGCCTCCTCATGCCGGCCGAGCATGGCCAGGAGGCGTCCGTACCAGTGGCGGGCCGTGGCATAATTCGGGTCCAGGCGCAGGGCCGTCTGGAATTCCTTTTCGGCTCCCTTGAAGTCCCAATCGACCTCGAGCCTGATATTGGCCACGGATGTGTGCGCCTCGGCGAGGCTATCGTCCAGCTCCAGGGCTCTCCGCGCCGCTTCTTTAGCCTTCGTCCCGAATTCCTCCGCGCCACCCTGAGACCTGAACATATAGACATCCGCCAAGCCCGAGTAGGCCAGCGCATATTGGGGGTCCAAATCGATCGCCAGCTGGAAGTTCTTGACGGCGTTCTCCAGGCCTTCGTGTGTCCGCTTGTCGAAGAACCAGCGGCCCAGCTCGTAGAGCTTGTAGGCCTCGACATTGTCCGTCGGCTTCTTTCGGAGATCGGACCTTTCCTCCGGGGAAAGGACGACATTCAGGGCGTTGGCGATCTTCTCGGCGATCTCGCTCTGGATGGCGAAGATCTCGTCCGATCTCTTCGCGAAGCTGTCTCTCCACAACGTCGAGCCGTCCCCCGCCCTGATCAGCTCGGCGTCGACCCGGACGTTGTCGCGGTCGAGAAAAACCGCCCCGGCCAGGATGCTGTCCACGCCGAGCTCTTCCCCGATCGTCCGAAGGCTCTTGTTCGAGCCCGCGTAGGGTTTGGACAGGAACCGGGACCTAACGTCGAATCTCCCCAGGCGGTCGAGCTTGGTGATGACCGCGCTCATCGTCCCGTCGCAGATATGGGCCTGGTCCTTCCGCGGGCTCGCGTCCTCGAACGGCAGAACGGCGATCGAGGGCTTTCCTCCCCGGCCGGAAACCGCGCCTTCTCTCGGCAGAATCCGCCAGATCCCGATCCCCGCGGCGATCAAGGCGATCGCGATGAGCGCCGGAACGAAAAGCTTCCTGGGAGAGAACGAAACCGTGATCTCCCTCGACGTGGCCGCTTTTTTGAGGGGGAGCGCGTGAGCGGTCGTGGGCAGGCCTTTCTCGACCTGTTCCAGCTCGGCGCGGAGGGCGGCGGCCGCCGGATAGCGTTTGGCCCTGTCCTTCTCCAGGCATTTCAGGATGACGGCGCTGAGATCTCCGGGAACGAGGGGATTCAGCTCTCTGGGGTCTTTCGGGGCTTCCCCCTTGTGCCTCATGGCGATGCCGAGGGCCGTGTCGCCCTCGAACGGGACGCGTCCCGTCGCCATCTCATAGAGGATGATCCCCAGCGAGTAGATGTCCGAGCGGGCATCGATGTCTTTTCCTTCCGCCTGCTCGGGGCTCATGTACTCGGGAGTCCCGATCATGACGCTCGGGCCGGTGATTCCCTTCTCCCGCACGGACCGGGCGATCCCGAAGTCCATGATCTTGGCGTTTCCGCCCTTGTCGATCATGATGTTCTGGGGCTTGAGGTCGCGGTGGACGATCCCCAGGCCGTGCGCCTCGGTCAGGCCGTCCGAGATCTGCTTGCCGACGCTCAAAAGGGTCCCCACCGTCAGGCCGGTGGACATCCGGATCATGCTCTTCAGGTCTTCGCCCTGGACATATTCCATCGTGATGAAGTGCGCGCCTCCGAATTCGCCCAGGTCGAACATCCCGCAGACGTTCTTATGGCGGATCTTCCGGGAGAGCTTCAGCTCGTTCGAGAACCGTTCGAGCGTCTCCCGGTCGGAAGCGACCTCGGGGCGGATGAGCTTCAGGGCGACCCGGTCCCTGATCCTGGTGTCGAAGACCTTATAGACACGGCCCATCCCGCCGTGTCCGAGTTCCTCGATGACCTGGTACCGGCCGGCGAAGGTTGCGCCCGTCGTCAGCTCATGGACGGGAGTTTGAAGAGTCTCCGTGACAAGCGGAGGATGATCTTGGCGCTGAGGCGTCGGAAGCGGCGTGCCGCACGCCCCGCAAAAGCGCTGGGTGTCGGGGTTATCGGCGTGACACTCGGGGCATTTCATGGCCCTTTGACCCTGCTGATTGGCCAAAGGATATCGCCATCCAGGCGGCAAGTCAACCTCCGAGGATGACTTGGAGCGGCCCGGGGCTGATGCTCAGACGACGGGTATCTCGTTACACCCCTTATCCCCATTTTTATCACTTCGCCGAAGACGCGTCTTGAAGACTCTTCTTACGTCTTACACCCCTTATCCCCTCTCCAAGAGAGGGGACCCCGAAACAGGTTCGCGTCTTTTTTAAGGAGGCTCCAGACTTTTATCACTTCGCCGAAGACGCGTCTTGAAGACTCTTCTTACGTCTTACACCCCTTATCCCCTCTCCAAGAGAGGGGACCCCGAAACAGGTTCGCGTCTTTTTTAAGGAGGCTCCAGACTTTTATC